>Ga0123342_1007169_pt1 | contig 14925 bp, 7 predicted proteins | sample Turbeawhitnodule_FD_89960 | JGI IMG/M metagenome (GOLD analysis project Ga0123342, IMG submission 89960) | Root nodule microbial communities of legume samples collected from Mexico - Turtle bean Mexico white nodule | ecosystem: Host-associated > Plants > Roots > Nodule | place: Mexico: Nepantla...
AAATCATATCACATTTTTATAAGTGTATTTTTAACTTTAGCAATATTTAAAAAATAGTAAATATTTTTAATTTATCACACAACTCATTTTTAACCCAATTTATTTAAAATTATTGTAAAAAAAATTAATTTTAATTCTTCAATTTTATATACCATTTTCTTAAATAAAATAAAATAAAATTTTGATATTATAATTAAAATAAAAATTTTAACTTTATATTTTTATTTCCAAAAACATTAATTGTCATTTCTTTTAAAAAAAATCAAGTGAACTTGTCAACCAAATTGTCAATTTCAATGGAGTGAAATTGTCAATCTAGTATCCAATTTTATTTAAACTGAAGTTGCCAACCGAGTTAGAAACTTTAATTAAAAAATAAAAAGTAGATAGATTAACAAATTTAATTGATGTTGCCTACACCATTAACAACTTTGACCAAAAATTGTTCATTTTTGTAATTTTTTTTGTTTTTGCCCATTTACGTAAATATGAAAAAAAAAAGCACCATTTTGATGAAAAACCCGTTGTTTGTTCTATTGCTATTACCTGTGAATGGGATGAATTTGCAGTGATTTTGAATGGTGAGGGGAAAATATACTTGAGACGCTTTTGATGAAGTGGAGCTCCGATGGAATGATATTTTTGCATTGTAACTTTGAGGTGTGTGATTCCAATAAGAATAACAAATTATTTATAAAATAAGAATACCATTTTAATTTGAATTCTATATTGACTATAAATTGAAAAAAATTTGTTTACTTTAGATTTACCTACGGATTTTTGTCGTCCGTATATAATTCATAAATAATTTCAATTTATTTACGGATTTTTGGAAATTCTGTGCTAATTTTAGTAATAGGTAACAATTCTTCTCCTTGTAGCTAGGTGTGAAATCGATATTAAAATAATACTTTTTTTTAAAAAACATTTCTAATAAACAACTTTCTCTGGAAATGTTCTTACTTAAATTAATAATAAAGTCATTGTTATGTTTTAAGAGAGTAATCAAGTAATTAATTTTTAAGGGAATAATCAAGCTATATTATAGGAATCAACTTATTATCCATAGAAAGTTTTAACACTTGTTTTCTTTATATTTTTTTTTATATAAACATGAATTTTATAAATCATTGTACTTTTATAATAATAATAAAATTAATATCAAAATATTCAACGCGTTAAAAGTCTTAATCATTTAAAGCATTAAGTCTTAGAAAACTTTTTTTTTTTTTATATAATGTGCAGCATTATTTTTTTAAAAGGTTCTTTTATTTAATTTTTATAACACAAAATGTCAAAGTGGGAATAAACTAACACACCAATTGATACCATGGTTGGCGAATAAGACATGATGAATGAACCATTCCTTATTTAATGGAATTATACCTTCCTTCTACCGAATACAATATTATATGGTCAAAATGGTGAAGAAAGAAACTCCATATGCAACGTGAGTTTTAACGGAATCATATTATTTTATTTAATTGAGTTAAAAATTAATATTTATCTTATTTTTATTTTTATGTTGTGAATGATTTGTTTGTGAATTGCTATAAGCTAGCAAATATAATTTAGTTGGAAAAAGTTTTATAGGTAATGGAAGCGTTACCCACCATTGCCCACTTTGTTTTTGGGCCAAAGCCACTTGAATTCTGACACAAATATAAAGTGAAGCAGTGTATCTTAACCAAAACAAAAAACATGACAAAGAGAGGGAGCCATGATGCTGATTCTGGAAACGGCAACCGTAAGAGGCAGTTCTTATTTTGGGTCTTAGCAGTGGTTATCCTCGTTGGTCTATGGTCCATGTTCGCTGGTTCCGTCACCCTCAAATGGTCCACCACCGACAACGATGATTTCGATTCCACCATTATTCAAGATCTCGACGTCCTCGTACGTACACAACAAAACGCAATTTCTTCCATGTCTCTAGCAGTAAAACTAATTTTACTAATTTTTATATGACGTAAAGTTTTTATTGAGATGATGAAGATGTAAAGGTTTTAAAGTGTTGTGATATAATTTGTTTGTGTTTATGGTTTGGTTTTGGTTGAAAAAAAGGAGGTGGAGGAGAGAGAGAAGGTGGTGAGACAGATGTGGGATTTGTACAGTCACAGTCGTACAAACTCCGTTGGATTACCCAAGTTTTGGTGGGAAGCCTTCGAAGCAGCTTACGAGGAATTGGTGAGTGATGTTGGTGGAGTGCGAGACGGTGCCGTTTCAGAAATTGCCAAGATGTCTCTACTGCGATCTCTTCCTCTTCAATTGCACCAGGTCAGCACGAACTTAAACTTAGGATCGTTTTTCTTCTTTTCTATGTATGTGCCTTTCCTCACTTCGTTTCTATGTATGCCAAATGCCTCAAGATTTTACGAGTCTCCAATTTGTGTTTGGATGAGTTAGTAAGAGTATGTTTTCCCTAAACCCTAAACCCTCAATCCATATTTATCAACTATATTAGTGTGTTAAAAACTCTATATCAAAAAATAATAAGTATATTAGTAGGTATAAATTTAATTTTATAAGATTGAGTTAGATTTAAAGTTCACATTTTAATTTTAATTTGTCTATGAAACTATGTGATAAGATCAATACACTATAAGAAAAATTGAACATGTATAATTAATCTTTTATCGAACTATTGTTTTTAAGTTTCTCTCTCTCTTTATTTATTCATTATTTTACCTCTCAAACTCTTGCATTGGAACCTATCTTAAATCTATAAAAACAGTCACTCAACATGTTATTCAGCTAACTAATTTAATGGCACTGAGCGTGAAGGTTGTATGGAAAGAAATTTAAGTCTCATGTTAACTAGAAATATAACACAATGATAGTATAGTGCACTTCATATTAGAAGCTGGTTTTTTAAGTTTAAATCACTGTTTTGATTTTTCCGTAGTTAAATACAATGCAACTGACTCAATTACTAAGAGAAAAATGTATGTTTTTACTTTTCATGATTGGCATGTGCAGAGCATGACGGAGTCAAGAAAAATGAAGCAAGGAGAGAGTAGGGCAGTGACAAATAACTAGAATCCTTTACTCTGATTGTATGCAATGCAACGACCATTATACTTTTGGACTAGTCTCACGAAGCCAGTGCATAGGAGTAGCAAGTATTAATACAATGATCAATTTAGTCAACTTAGTTTCTAAGTGATTAACATTTATTACAGTGTCACATACTTGCTTATCTTTAGTTGTTATTTAATCTATTTCCTTAACTTTGGTTGTTGTTAACTTATTTTGTAGCTCTGCTTTTGTTTTCCATTTTTAAGTTTCATGTATATTTGTTATCCTTGGGTCTTCAGAGCTATCTTGCGTTTTGTTTGGATTACAAATTTGATCTCTACGTTTAGGGATTAAAATGAACAAAAAAATGAATGAAACTTAAAAAAAAAACTTGTATAATTTTTTTCTTGATTTCAGAAACTAACATAACAATGAGGTAAAGAGCATCCATCCCTTGATTTAAAGTGTGCTAAGTTGTGTGATGTATTATTGGTGATCACAAAACAACAATATTATAATGCCAAAGCAGTGGGGTTAGTGGCTTAGAGAAATGAAATCATGGATTTAGCCTCTAGTTTCCTACAAAGTGAAGTACGAATGTGGTTCTGCAATCATGGAATTATAATTTATTTTTTACAATACGTACATGCTACGGACATTTTGAATACATTTATATATAAATATATTCTTATAAAATTTACTTGTATGTGCTAAATACGAAATGACTTGAAATATACTCCTATGTGCCAAATACGAAATCTTTAGAATTTAACAAAATTATTTACGGGCGATTTATTTGAAATGAAATCATATATTTTGTGTAAGATTTATCTAATTTTAAAATATATATTATTACCATCCTGCCAACCTGCAGCAGAAATAAATGTCTAGCAATCATAAAAAAAACCTCTTCAACGAAACATTCTCTATACTTGATTGGAATAACTTTCTGCCAGAACTAACTGTTTATCAACCATTCTTTGCCCCATAATGCTGTAAGTTTGAGCAATTGTGATTCCAATCATTAACTCTAAAACACGTATGCTAAATTTTCAACCTACATAATTACTGGAATTGAAATCACAATTAATTTTAAACTGGCCAAAGTACCACTTTAAAATATTTAAACATAAATGTTTAAATCAAACTTTATAAAATACAAAAAATCAAACTGAATAGCTAAAAGACAATATTTATTTAACCCTTAAAAATATAATCAAGAAATAGAAACATAACACCAAGCACTTACATGTTCTGCCCTTGAATAAATTTGCTTGTTTGTATATACGATAATGAACAGGAAATTAATTGAATCGAGTTAAGGCTGCCAAGAATATGTTTGTCAGCACGATCTTTCAAACGCCAAAATTTTCTACATTAAGATGACAAAATTGCTTGAGCAAATCCAATTGATGCTGCTACTGTTAGTGTAAAAAAAACCTCATTTACAAAATACAAAGTACGGCTAAAAACATATTTACACGTTCCGCAATAACCTGTGTATATCAGTCATCTACCGCCTGAATCTCACCCATCATGATCCGGTTACTCACGACATTGAATCCCAAAACTGAAGACCTGACCTTTTTTCCTTTCTTACCTTTCTTCTTTCCCAAACCTATATCTTGTACGACTGTATTTTCAGATTCATCAACTTTCTGATCATTTCGCGTTTGAAAAGCTATTTCCAAAACATCTGATGGTAGCAAGTCCAAGTAATTGAGAAATTTATCAATGAATTCATGATCAGGGTCATATGATCTCAGGTTTTCCGTGAGAATAATCTCTGCTTCAGATCTGGACTGCTTCAAGCAAAACTGAAGGAAACTTGTATCTGCCATCCAAATGATAGTCAAAATAACATTAAATAGAAATTCAAGATGATATAACCACTCAATGCCTGATTACATTCAGACAAGCATTGAACTGTTCTTTGGGGAGAATAATCATTTGGTGAAATAGACTTTTCTTTAGCATTCTTAATTCAATCTACTAAATCACAATTAATCCATCAAAACATAGCATGGAAAACAAATCTGAAACCGCAAATACCTGTTGTCCCAATAAGCCTGACACATTCATTCTCACACCAAACTCTGAAATCCGTGGCTTCTGAGAAAAAAAGGAAAAAAGTAACTTAGTATTTAAACTACCATCAATAGACCAATCAGAAGGAGTAGAGTTATACATACTGAGGCTAAATCCGATAGAATTGCCAAGCAGGTGAAAATTGGAATTAACAATGTTAAGCAAAAAGAATAAGAAAATGTCAGTACCAGAATTCTTAGTCATGGCATCTTTTTTCAGTTTTAGCAGCGACTGAGAAGGGGCAGGTGTCGACCATAGAGATCGCTCGGCTGGTTTGCCACTCCCAGATTTTTGTCGACTCAATAATCCAGGGGAATTACCTTTCACGGTGACATTTTTAGAACCCCAGCTCCCCTGGCTAGCAAGCTGTGAGAAACCTGACCTGCTTAGAAAGAATATAATAGTCAAGTTATCCATAAAAACAAGATTATAAAGGAAACAATAAGTTGGCCACCTACTGCTGCATAAATTACTCGTAAATGCAACAACAGTTGCTGTATAAAGAAAATGTGAGGTTGTGTCCCAAATCTTAAATCTGCCTCGATTATGACTTATTACCATGTTTATTATATTCTGTTTTTAAGTTATAGTACTATTTAACGCCCTGAGGCCACTAAGTGTTAATTTAATGCTAAAAACTGAAATTTCAATGTTCATCTACAAAAGCTTTTCTTTTCTTACACCCACACGCACTTTGCTAGCTGATTGTGATGTAGATAGAACAACGTATATTTAACAGATACCAAAACTAACATTGTCAGTAAAGTATTATTGAAGAAAATAAGATTAATCAAGCCAATATATTAATGAGTAGAAGCAATAGGCCCAATGAAGAGACAGAGGACATACTGCTTATTTTCTTGCTTAGATTGCTCAACTGGACCCCAAAACAGTTCATCATCCCCTCTATATTTTGACAAAGAAGTTTGGGAGTTTATCTGGTTAGAAGGTGCTGTTTTTGGTGGAGATGAAGTTGAAATTGGCCATGAAGAACTGCTACTCCGAGCAACTTGGGCAGGCTGTGATTTCTGAGGGGTAGGCAGTTGGTTTGGGAGAACTGCAGCAGACTTCTTCTCCTGCTCCTTTTGAATATCCCTTAATGATGTTGGTTTAGGAATCCTACCAGAATCAGTAGTCCAGGCTGGAGGGGGAGATGGGCTTGTTGCCTCTCCTTTCCAAAGAACAAAATCTCCGAGAGAGGGTCCTGAAGGGATAGAAGGCAGTTGTTCTTTCTCCAATTGAACAGAATGAGAGCCTCTTACCTTTTCAATGTGACTCGAACTTAAGGGGATTTCACTAGAAGCAACAGGAATTGAAACCTTAGCCCCTGAACCCTTCAACTTCGCATATTTTTTCCGGTTTCTTTTGGTGTCTTTAGCTTCAATGAAGTCTCCTTCATCTATTGGTTCTGAATGAGAATGAACAACTAAATTTTGTGAGGGGATCAAGCTGTTTGGAACCTTGCCATCTCTTTCACTATATTTTGGTACATCTTCTGCCAATAGATCACTTAATGGGCTTTTCTTGTTTTTACTATTTTGAGATTTTTCAGATTTAGCTAGATATTCAGTATAATTTGCCTCTCGGTGACTATCACTAGACACCTTCACAGTGTCTGGATTGGCCACAACTCCAACCCAGGGAGTTGTTGAACTCGTGGAATTGACAGGGGTAGCAATCTCAGACACAGGCATTTCTATCTGTGCCCTTTTTTGTTCTTCCAGTTGAATTTCTAAGAGAGATTTTGCCTTAAAACCAGGAGCAGGTTTCCAAGCTCTCCCTGAAGGTAATTCACTATTCTTGGTGGAAATAGAACTGATTGCCTTCGGCTCATTCTCAATAAATGTTTCAGTGATGCTTCCTGGAGTATTAGTTGGGAGATAATTAACTTCTTGATGATTATCTGTTTCTGCAGTAGCAGTTGCAGATTGTTTACCCTTACTCCATGTTTGTTGCAGATATGTCTCATCAGCTGATTCACCCTTGTTGGTTTCTCCCAAATTTTTTTCAGCACAATGTGGCTTCTCAGATTCTGATTTCTTTGACTTCTGCAGAGTCACATTTTTTAGCAATCCTTTTGCCTGATCAGAAGACTGAGATTTTGAAGATTTTTGCTTCTTAGATTTCTTCTCAGTAGTCCTTTTGGGTTCCCGTGCTTCAACACTTTTCGCATCCACCACCAAGGGTTCGGTATTTAAGCTCTCTCTTTCACCCTGCTGCTCTTCAATACTACCTGATTTAATCTCCGCATCTGTACCCACTTGACTTGATACTGGTAACTCGGTACCACAAGATCCAAATGAAGACACGGGAACAAAAGGACCAACACACTGTAGTGGTCGAGAACTCTCACCGGACACGGAAGTTGCACTCACCTGAGTATCATCAGCAGGACAAGTATAGTCTGGCATTTGCTCCATGATTTTAGCAGTATAGTTAGAAAAAGAAAAAGGTTTCTGGGCAATGTCGAGCTCCTCTTTAGCTATGTTATTCTCACTCAATAAAGATTCTTCGAAAGAAGCTGATGCAGGCAATGTTACACTGTGGTGCTTGTCACTAATTTGCTCAGGATGTGTAGCACTCCAGCTTTTTTGATGACTAATATTCTCAAATAATTGGTCAGGCAGATGGGCAGAAGATTCACTGCTTATATTATAACTAGTGTCCTGACTTACTTGCAGAGGTAAATTCAAAGAAGTAGTAGTAAGCTCGCCATGCACACCAGGAATTGATGTTTGAGAACTCCTAGAAAAAATCTCTTTTGGTGGTTGAATTTGAGAAAGATTTGCATGCAAATTTCCCAGTGGTATTCCACCTCCAGGCAACTGTTGATAAGATAAATCACCATAGCGCTGGTGAGATTGATGCTCCTGCAGCACTTGAGATAGCAGTTGTTGTTGTTGGCGCAATAACAGCTGTTGCTCCTCATGTTGCTGTTGCTGTTGCTGCTTCAGCAATAGAAGTTTATCTAAGAAAGGTATCGGTTGTGAAAAAGCAGCTGCCTGAGAATGCAACTGCAGCAGTTGTTGCTGCTGCAACATATTCAACATTTGGGAATCTTGGGATAAGCCAGAAGAAAGCAACTTCTCTGCTGTCAAAATACTGGATGGAATATCCGAAGTTGGAGCAATTAAGTTGTTTAAGGGAAACTGGTTCGGTGTTTGTAACCTTTGTTGTTGAATTCCAAATGGCATTTGAACATAATTTTGATCATGATGGAAGTCAGTCTTATTCAGAAGGGGATCCAATCCACCTTGCAAAGGAAAATTTGGCCATCCAGCAATACCACTATTTAAGCCTGTGGATGACCTGTCAGATAATCCTTGGATTATTGAGTTTAATTCAGAATTTTGCGGCTGAAGCTGACGAGGATTGTCACTCAATGAAGACATGATATTTGAATGTGGTGCTGCATTTGAAAAAATGTCTGATTTTGGTGGAACGGGCACTACATCCCTCCCTGGCCAGTATGGATAAGGATGAGTTGGCAAGGATCTTTGCCGTTCAAGTGCCATCTTCTTGGCCAGCAAGTAAAGGTTGTTCCCACCGTCTACTCCCAAATTACCAGAGTTATTACAGACAAACCCTTGTAAACCTAAAAATACATGATCTCAAAATTATCATGATTAGACCAAACTATCTCAAAACATAATCCAGTATATAAAGATATTATGAAGAGGAATGATAATGCATGGCAATGCATTAATATTTAGGAATAAGAATAGAAAACAAAAAATATAACATGGTTAACCTTCTGATAATGTGAGACTATCAAGTGGGGAACTGCCCTTGCTACCGGACATTAGTGACTCCAAAAACCTATTTTCAGCTTCAGTGGCAGAATTCCTATGCATAGAATCATTTCTCAGTCTCTCAACCTCATTTAAACCGGTATGCATGTTCCCAAAGGTACTGGAATTTTGCCAATCAAGTGCCTCTGTAGAGTCGTGTTTTGCTGCAGAAAATCCAGGTGGTGGCTGTGCCTTTGCTCGTAAGTGGGGCATGGCATCACCAAGTTGCAACCATGGTGAGTCGGATGCTGCATTTTCCAGACGAACAGGTAAATCTATACCAAAGTAACCAGCCTCAAACCAACTAATAATATCGATTCCTTTAAATGGGCCCTGAATGTGACCCTGAGGATCTTTATAAAAGAGTGATAAATCCTCTGGACAAGTTTGTTGAACTCTCCTGGATTCAAATTCACTGTCAAAAATTCCAGATAGCTGCCTTTTAATGGGATCTCCACTAGATTGCCACTTAGCCACATCTCTGGTTTCAGACAAATAGTCCAAATTATGCTCCCACTGAACCTGTGTATCTTTTGGTGGGTGTGACCAGCTCATATCTGGGTTTCTTGATTTAATATCACTGGACACATCTCTGTTTTCATGCACAACTATGCCTGCACGTTCACCTAGTGGTGTCCCACGCCATGTAGCACCAGGATGAACAGAATTACTTTCTTCAAAGGTTGATTCTCTCTTACTAGGAACCTCATCTGCCATTCTGTAAGAACCATTATCTTCGACTCTATCTGAAAAGATAAAGCATAAGAACTCCTTGAGACAAAGAAAAACCCATCCTTCCTAGCTGTTTAATGTAGCAAAGTATAATGCATTTATATTGGGAGAAAATTAGACAGGTTACACTTGAAAGCTGAAATCAAATAAGAGGTGTAGATAGTCAATATGTAATAATTGGAGGTAAGTAAAGGGCAAGCAAGAACCACTAATAAAGAGATAGTCCAACCATGGAAACATATAAAACCCATTAATTTTTTTATTAAAAACAAAGTATTACAGACTCCAAATAATTTACACTACAACTAAAGATAATATAAAGATCACCTTCAAAATCTAGATAGAAACAAATCTTACATCATTATTGGTGTATGTTGGTAATAAAAATACAAAATTCCCAAAGTTTCATTTAGTTTTACATTAACAATCTACATTTCCCAACCACTTACTTCGACGATGTCTTAAGATGCTTACTGTTTCCATTATTATTAGACAGCTAAAAATGTGTTGTTGCTTTTTATTTGAGAAGCCTTTTGAGAAATTCAAGGGACCACTTTCAAATGGTCAGAAACTCCTTGCCAAAACAATCAGATTCTAAAGAAGCTCACGCCCTTTGACACTATTGTAAGCTTATATAATAAATATACCTTGTAAAGGAGCATTTACAAGCTTCATTTGTCTTGAATGTGTAAATTCTGTCGAGTTCCATCCATCTTTTTGCACCTGAGGTGCACTGCTGCTGATTATTTCCCCCTTTTCAATATCCTTTATCACAGACTGTTCAAACAGAAAAGCAATCTAATAAACCACTAGAGATAACAGTGACATCCAGAACAAGAAAAACAGTGACAGCAATTACCAGTTCCTCAGAATTTGGAGCACAAAAACCTAGAGGCTGCAATGGTTCGTCCTGTGTAATAGAAGGTACCTGCACAAATTCCACTAGTTTTCTATTTGTATGCATATCAGCAACTCTGTACACATCAAGCAAATTTTTCCTGCTATATCTAAAGCAATGGGCTTTTCCATCATGCTGACTTTCAACTTTATCCAATAAATTTTCAGGGTATTGAGCATGCATATATGTGCCATTAATTGAGTTACCACCAGAGCCAAACCGGGCATGCCCAAAAGCAGTGACTGGAGATGTATCCTCCCCACGGCCCCACCCATATGGCAATACAGACACTTGTTTGTTTGGCATCACATTTTGGTGGTGGGTAGGCTCTACCCTTCCACGGCTCTGTGAGGCATTGGATCTCCATGGCCGATAATGATCCCCTTCCTTTTCATCCTTAACAAGATTGGATATGTTAGACAAACTTTTGCCAACCTGCAGATCACCATCTTTACCAGGGTCACTCCATTTCTCACGAAGACCTTTGGACTCCTTATCACCAGGTCCCCACCGTGAGTTCCACTTACTCTCACGCCGCTGTTCAAAGTTGGTATCTTTATTGCCTGAATCATTCCATCTATCAGATGTGCCACGACGTGCTTCTGCAAAGTGCCTTGTTGATGGATTTTCAGTCCACCGATCCATTCTCCGAGTGTCAGTCAGATCTTTGTCTCCATTCCTCCAACGATCCTTGTGTAAAGAGGAAGAGGACTTAGTATCTCTCTCTTCATCACGCCAACGATCATGTCGTCCATTTTCAGAGTCAAGCATGGATGGCCGGAAGACATCCTTTTGCTTATGGCCATCATTCACGTCCTCTCCATTTTCAGACGTCTTAGCCATCTCTGAGCGATTGCCATTTGGTGGAGTTGAGATCACATGGTTTTCCTGAGTAATGTGAAATAGAGAAGAGATGCGGACTTTAAAGCAATTATTCACTATCTATGTATTGATATGTTCATAAAACTCTGATTTGCAAATATACATTTTACAGAAATGCAAAAAGACAAAAAAAACAACAGTAATCAGTACACACCACAGTTCCTATTGCAGGTTTACTCTCCCCAGGCTTTGGCAGAAGCCATTGTGGTGAAAGTGGAATGGGATTGTCAGGGCCATGGAAATCTGCAAGAAAGATGTTTACTAAAAATATTTGAAAATTTGAACACTTTTAGCAGTTGGCTAAGCAATTACATATTTTTTCATCATGTTGTTCTTTTCAGTTGATAATTAAATAGATAGAAAGAACGCACAGACAGACCAAGAAAGAATGTAGACAAAAGAATTCAAATACATTCATTGATGATTTCACGCAAGAAGAAACTAAGAATAAATATTATACGAAAATATTGAATATAATATATGAAAAGAAATCAGTCCTTTCTATGTTTGAAATATACAATTCTGATTGAAAGGACAAATCCATCACATGTTTGATTATGCTGCTGACTACATTAATAGGTGGTGCTTGTGGAAAATGTCTGTCTATAAAATAAATTTAAAACGAAGAATGGGGAGGGGGCACTGGGACAAAGATAAACAAATTTACAAACAAACAATAAATGAAACTAAAATCGGTGTCGGAAATTATACGTAGATGGTCTGCACCGTCTAACTCACAGTACTTCATTATCAATTCCCACGGAGTGGACAAACTCTATACCTCAGTATATCAAATCTAATAAAATCAAAAGACAACGCTATAAAAATCCAGGAAGACTTGACCCAAAGTTCAAGCAGTAGCTACAAATAGCAGCTTCTGTGACTATCCAGAAAAAATATAGTGAGACTTGCGTTTATAATGTGTCAAACAAACACATACATAGTAGTATTATCTATCTTGGTAAAAATTACTTAGAGATACAGTAAAAAAAAATCTATCATTTTTCGAATTTCAAAAATCATCAAACCAAAGTTTCCCTGGATAAAAAAATTATTTCTAAATGCACAATGTCATTCGAAATCTAAACTTCTAATCCTCGAGTTCACAGAGAAAATTCTGAACAACTAAACAACAAAACCACATACGATAATTAGGTCCGGTTTTTTTCACTGTTTTCAAACTTTAAATAAAAGTGTAACAGAAGGAACAAGAAAAAAGAAAAATGCAGAGCAATTCATCAATGTCATCCCCGAACAAAAAATGAATAAGTAAAACATTGATCAAACGAGACACGAAGAGGAAACCACTCAGCAAAAACCTAAACTAAAACAGAGAAACAAAATGGTTGGCGTAATCTAATAGGAATAGTGAAAGTGTGGGAACATCTCTAGGGTTTAGGAGAATCGGAAATTAGAGGTGAAGGAAAAAGACCTTTGGAGATCTGAAGAGGAGGTGCAGCAGAGATGTGGTGGAGGCGAGTTGCAGAGATGTGGTCAGCCATGGATGATGATCGGCAAGGGAAAGAGTCTCGGACGATTGCAATTGAACCAACGGTGTGCGAAGGTGAGTCAGGGGAACCGGAACCAGGGTGAAAGAGAATAATATAGGTTAAGCCTGAAGGATGATAAATGCTTGGGTGCACGTTAGGACGCTATCACCCAAAGCTCACGTTAGCAGAAATACCCTTTGCCGGATTCTGTTCTTCATTTGTGATGCTGGGAAATAAATATTTACGCGCATACAGAAGCGCGTGATTATCACGTAGTTATCCTTGCATCACGTGTTATTCACACTGACATGTGAACATTAAATATGTGTGCTTGCGTCGTATATTTTCCACTTTAGGTGTCGCCTAAGTGACCAAAATGTCCTTCACTGAAGTCCATTCCTTGGTTTCTTTTATTTTTTCATTAGTTTTTGTTCATAATTTATATGTTTTTTAAACAAGTTATTATATTTTCTAATTTTTATATAATATTTTTATTATTTAGTTTAAATTGAAATATGACGCCTTAAATTTTGTGAGTAGATCCATCCATTTGTATTTATTATAGAAATCGTGAGACAGTTTAATTGATAACTTGCAACTTATAATTTATACTTATTTTTATTGACAATTTTAGTGACAATTTACAAAAAAATATACATTGATTATAACATATTTGATATATTATATATTATGTTAAGTATCATCTTTAAATGAAAAAAATATTTAATAACAATAAATTAGAAAAAGAAAGGGACAAGATTCACACGAGATAGATGAAGCACTGCATAAACAATATTTATAATCCAAAATTATGCTTTCTAAAAAAGGAAAATAAAAATACAATCTACAAAAATGAGCGAAGGAGGTCTAAATAGTGAGAACCATATTTATAAAATAAAAATACTACACAAGGTTATCTTAATACTAAAATTAAATAAATATATTAAATTTAAAATTTAATTTTATACATGTAAAAGTAGATGTTAAAAACTTGTATATAAATACTGTCTGACCCAACTTCTCCTGTAAAGTAGAAGAAGAAAAAAAGTGGATCAAACATACTCTTAGGGCTTGTTTGCTTCCAGGGGTGGTACTGTTGTCGACGACAGAAGTCACAACACCACCCCATTTGGATCCATGTATTGTTGCAGGTGAGGGTGGAAGGAAAGAGAAAGGGGAGTGAATTTCGGTTCTCCCTTGAGATGAAGAGAAAGTTGAGCTGAGGAGAGCGAGTGCCACGTCATTCATAGGAAGTTACGTTGGTGCTCTTGCTTTTGTGCTGAACAGTGCCCCATGAAAGCATCAGATTCCTGACTTGGCTCAAGAATCGTTTGACCGTGTGAAAGTGTGAAAGCTGAGTGAATGCAGTGGGTGAGGTAGGTGTGGAATGAAGCTGGTTAAATGCTATATAAAACGATGCATGAAGTTGGTTCCTCCATTCACAGATAAGCAAATAAAGCGAAGCCGTTAGAGTGTGTAGTGTAGTGTGGTTGGAGAGATTCGTAAGTCATCATAGTGTGTGGTAGGGGCATGAGTTACGTATAGGTTGTTCATCTCACGTGATGGGTTCATCTTTGGGTTCATTTGTGGGTTCATCTCAGGTGAGAACATGTCTTTGAATGGTGCTTAATCGATTATGGCTGAACTAGCATTAGTCACATAATTGATTATGGTGTAGATAATCGATTATGCTTGTTTTTTGCCTACTAACATAATCGATTATACGTGGATAATCGATTATCCTGTGTATATAACTGATGGGATAATCGATTATGTTCTAAATTTTGTGAAATTCTGTGTTTCTTAATTTGTTTTATGTGATTTTCAGGCACTCGTGGTGTGTTCTTCATCCTATCAGTCATCCCTATTGTGCTGTTCTTGAGTGCTTATCTTCTAGTTTTTAAATTTTTTATGTAAAGTTATTTTTTTTAATTTCTGTTTTATATTTATGTTTGGATGATTATGGTTTTGTAATATAATTTTTTTAGAATTTAGTTTAGTTAATTATGTTAAGGAGTTAGTAAATTAA
>Ga0123342_1007170_pt1 | contig 14924 bp, 10 predicted proteins | sample Turbeawhitnodule_FD_89960 | JGI IMG/M metagenome (GOLD analysis project Ga0123342, IMG submission 89960) | Root nodule microbial communities of legume samples collected from Mexico - Turtle bean Mexico white nodule | ecosystem: Host-associated > Plants > Roots > Nodule | place: Mexico: Nepantla...
GTGATTTACCCAGGTGTTTTCTATTCCCTTCCTTCTTAATAATTGTATTTATGTACTGGTGTTTCCAAGAAGTGTTGTGTGTTCTTGAGGGGATCAAGATCAACATTCTTGGAGTGTGAAATCTTGTAAAGTCAATGAGATTCTGGCTTGAGGTGTGTGGTGTTGCAAAGAGAGTGAGTGGGCTTTGTGGGATTCAAAGTCACCTCTTTGTGGCTGTGTAATTTGTAATCTGTGATTGATTACATAGTGAATTCTCAGTGGTTTCTGAGGACTGGATGTAGCTCAGGTGTTGAGTGAACCAGTATAAACATTCTGTGTGAATCTCTCTATCCTTACACTCTTTAAATTGCTTTAAATCTGTTTTGGTAAAACTGTTGATAAAAACAACCAGTTATTTCTTAAAATTAACAGGTTGAATTTTTGTATCAAGCTTAAAACAATTTTATATTTGGGTGAACAGTTTTTCCATTGATTAATTCTTCATAGCCTTTCACTCTACCTTCAATACTTGCAAAAATCTTTTAAAAAAATTCACCCCCTCTTGTTTTAGCCCTATAATTCTAACAATTCTCTCTCAAGTCTCTTCTTGTTTACAAGCCTAGACGGCCTAGTAGACACTTGGAAGGTTGGCCTCACTAACTTCCTCTTCACACATACACCATTGCCAACATTTGCTCATCTATTCGGCTTCCTTCATTCTTCAATCACATCTTCCACTGCATCTCATTCTCAATCCTCACAAGTATGAACCATGATTCACATCAGGTGGATTAGAGCACCTAAGATCCTCAGCCAAGCTAAGTACATTCTTCCAAAAAAAAAATAATTTGTCAAGTGTTGTTCTTCACGGTTCATACTTGTTCTTGCCTGGTTTATCAATTTTTCTTGAGTTTCCACCGTTTATTTCTTGTTTCCACCGATTGATTCTTGTTTTCCACCGTTTCTTTTGGTTTTTCACCGATTAAATTCCATTTTCGGCCTTTTGTTTTCGTTCACACCTTCATCAAACACTTTTTTCTCAGTTCCGCTGCTTAACTTCTTGTTTCTTTTCTGTTTTGTCTTGTTCTTGATGTTTTATTCATTTTAATTGGTGCATTATGTGTTTCTTTGGTTGTTCCATCATTTAATCTCACTTCTAAACATTTTAAACGGTTCTTTTACTTGGAATCTTTCATCAAACATGTTCTTTTGTCCATGATCACTGTTTCACGTTTGTTGTCAATTCTTGTTGTTTGGCGTGTTCAATCTTGTTTTGTCTTCTCTTAGGTGTTGTTTTAGGTTTTCCACACCTTGCATGTTTCCTGTCACGTTAAATTCTTGCTTAATCATGTCATCATTCATTTTATGTTGTTGTTGTATTTTCTATAGGTGAGTTTTTGTCTAGAATTTCATACTAGCTCTTGGATTTGCACAATTTATCTTGATCACAGTTTGCATCTATATTTTCTGAATTTTCTTATGTAACACCATTGTTATGTTACAATATCCTAGTAAAAAAGGCATGTCCTAGTTTCATTTACACAAAAAGTTATAAATTAAAAAAGCCAGGACATTTTGCTGTGTGAGAATTTCTCAAAGTATCAGTTTGTCTCACGATTTTGAATTTGTTGCACCTAACTCCCTTGGTGTTTTGACTTGAAAATATTATCATATTTGGTTTGATATGTTTTCTTGAACTGGTTAAATTTTCAGCTTCAAATTCGTTATTAAAAATTACCATAAATAGTACAAATTCATTTGGTTGTGCTTAGTTGATTTATTTTTGTGTGTGCCTCTCCCTTTGCCTTCAAATTTGTGGCATATTGTACATCATTGAGTTCATCATAGACCATCAAATTTTCAGCTTAACCTTCGTTGTGTCCACTTTACAATAATTCTTACATGTTTGGTGATCAGTGTTACACATAGTTTTCTGTTTGCACTCATTGTTGCTAACGTTAGCACATTTTGTATCTTTTATTTCTCTTTGCTTACTGCGTCTTTTGGCATCAAATTTGTGCCATTTTCTTCATCTTTGAGTGTAGTTTTTCTCATCCAAATTTCAGAATTACCTATGTTGCAAATCATTTGGTATAAATTATGGAACAAACACTACCTATTCGTCTAGATTTTGGTTTTTGAAATCTGTTCTAGACCTCTTCTTAGGTTCCTTTTTGCTTGTGCTTCCTTTTCTTCAGTGCTTTAATTTGTTGATTGTCTTTGTTGGACTCTTTTCTGTTGTCTCTGTTCTTCCCTTTGGTCTAGCTATTTTTTGTTGCCTTTAAGCTTTTCTTGCTTTATTTCTTGGTTTCCTTTCTCATGTTGGTTTTTGGTGGTGTTTGAAGGGTGTCTTAAGAAGTAAAGTGATGCCATTCTCCAGTGGTTTTACATGGCTCTTTATACTTGTTCTCAAGCGGAGATAACGAGGTAACAAGAGATAATTCAATTTACTTCATTTCGCAAGTTTCAAATCGTATACACCTTATTTGTTGTTTCTCATCTTTGTCCATTTCTGTATCACAAAATTTTGAGTAGTGTTGTTTTCTTTGTTGTCTAAAGCAATTTTGTTTAGTTTGCATTTATACCTGTTTTAATTGTCTTTTATCCATCTGATACAATTCTTGTTTGCATTCTTGACAATTCTCTTGCCCAATGTTAGGCACCATGCTCATGCATTTTTGGTTATTTTCCTTCTTTCATTTTTCTTTTATTTTCTTGTATTGGTAGGTCTCTATGGCACAGTAGGTGTGGTACTTGTGCATTTAGCTTCACCCTTTCTTTGGGTTTCTAGAAGCATTTGCATACTTAATTTTGTTTTGGTTGTTTTGTGTTCTACTATACTCTTTTGACACTGTCTATACTTCCTTCAGGTGGTAAGTAGTTTTTGGAAGGCTGGCCTCACCAACTTCCTCTTCACACATACACCATTGCCAACATTTGTTCATCTATTCAGCTTCCTTCATTCTTCAATCACATCTTCCACTGCATTTCATTCTCAATCCTCACAAGTATGAACCATGATTCACATCACTTTGTCTTTTAGATATTGTTTTTGTCTTGATAAATTTTGCACGTATTGTATTGAGTTTAGACTCTATAACCTCCCTTCTAGAGCCAATTGTACCTTCTCTAAGTGGTTGCTTGAGATGATTGGACGTAGCCCAAGTTGTGGGTGAACCAATATAAATCATGTATGTATTTTTCTCTCTATCCTTTATCTTTTAGATACTACATTTGCCTTGATAATTTTTGCAGGTATCGAAATTTGAGTTCAGACTGTGTTCAACCCCATTCCAGAGCCAATTTTACCTTTAAGATTGACCCTATACTACATTGTGGGAATACATAATATTTTTATTTGAAAAATTGAAAGTGACTTAAGTAGTTATCTTGTAGAAAAGTAAAATAGATGATAAAAAATAATAAAGAAAGCATGTTGGGTCTCAATTTTTTCCAACAATGAATTATTCATCAGTTAATAAATATATTATTCATTCAATCATCTAAATAGAATTGAATTAACCAAACATGTTTCAGTCAAAGACAATCAAATCTCATTAATGAAACATGCATCCACTAATTTATTTAGTGTTTTACTCGTCTCCATGTGTTGACTAAAATGTTTTTAATCTTACATCTTAAATCACGTGCTTAAGAGATTGTTCAAAAAACTAAACAAGAGTTTAATTAAAGACAAAATTGAATTATCAACATGCGATAAAAAAAAATTCCCAAAATAACAACTAAACTTAGAAAAAGACCAGACATTTAACACAATAAGATTTTGAAGAACAAAACTTTAATTGTATAGAACCTTAGAATTCATTGTGAAATTATTAGATAATTAGTCCAAAGGAGTTTAGTTTTCCATGCGGAGGCAAAAAGAAAGAATTACAAAGAAGAAAATAAAGAAAACTAAAAATCTCTAATACTCTATTTTTCGAACATCGTTGTCAAGCTTTAAAGCTTGATGATTTCTCCTTAAAGCTTGTATTTTTTTGTAGGTTCTTTTGATCCAAGATTCTCGAAAAAATATTCTAGTTTAGATTTTGTTCACAGATTCTTAGTTTCCAACTTTTCATAATGATCATATTTTGTTTCTTTGTATTTTCGCAGATGATTTTCTTTTAAATCTATTTTTGAAATATTGTAGATTTTAATCTCTAATTCTTTAACTCCAATTTCATTTTTTGTTTTGATTCAGATAAGCAACTTGGACTTTTGTATTATTCCTTCATAAGTCAAATGCTCTATTAGACTATCTACTCCGCGTAACCAATAGACTGTCTAATAAGATCATTTACTCTAACTAAAAATACAAAATTAACAGAAATAATAATTATAACAACAATCTGAATTTAATAATTTGTGTATTTTTCATATATAAGAATGGTAAATATATGGAAAGTTAAAAAATTTCATTAGTAATACTTTAACCTTAAATCCAGATATTACAAAAGTCATATTGATATTGATGTTTGAGTTAATCATGATAAAAGAGTGATAAACCATTTGGTTGAAAATTGATTGCTCTTGTGTCGGTGGTTGAAATCTTAAAAAATATCTATAATAATTATGTGAAATTTAACTAAAAGATAAAATTGTTATTTAACTATATCGTAGTATTTAAAAAGCAATTACGTCTCATATATAAAAAAATATTATAAATGTACTAACAATCTAGTAAATTTAAAGATTAATTTTAGAAAGATTAATTTTAGAAAAGATTTGATTTGATTTGAATAGAAACCACTTGCATTAAGTGAAATTTCTTTAAAAATTGATTTAGGCTTTCAAAATATAATTTTTCATGATTGAATTATAGTATATTATACCGTAAATTTAAATAAGTATATATATATATATATATATTACATGGATAAAGATAAATCAATAAAGTAATACCTTTTTTTTCATTGCAGTTTATTATACAGAAAACCAGAAAACCAAAAATTGAACCTTCCTTCTTTTTTTCCCTTACAAATATGTTAGCATAGATAGAAATGAACAACTTAATTTGGCGCTTCTCTTACCATGTGAAGAGTAGATGGAAAAAATCAACCACAGATTAATTAAATAACCTTTAAAATGTTGTTGAAAATAGTAGATAGGAGAACCCGTGTACTGTGAATTATTGAGTTGAAGGTAGAAAGATACATGTACCATTAATTGCATTCACACTGCCACCTCTCTTGTCCTCTTCTTCAGTACCATTAACTCTTAAATTTACTTTTCACCTACCACTATCAGACGCTCATACCTGCTATATTTTATAGTACATTTATAATATTTAGTTATTAAAAATGTAAGAGAAAAACATCAGTATCAAATTATAATTTTCCTTTCAAATATATCATAAAATAAGAAAAATATTTAAGATATTTTTAAGATAACTATAACTACGGACATATATTATATGCAGTTATATCTTCAAAATAATTATTAAATAAAAATTAAATTTAAAAGCTAAAATTTATTTTGTAATAATGGACATTGAATTGACCCACCATTAAACATTTAAAACAAAATCAAACGATGTCTTCTAGGTTGATAGCCGTATCCGGGTGCTCTCCAGCAATGTGTCCTTTTCCCGGTAATGAAAGTCTTTACTGGAATAAAAGTATATAAAAAATTAAATACTTTATTGTTATTTAATTTATTTATGTATCTGTTTTTTTTTATATTGGTAGCTTGTACTGCATTCTGAAATTGTAAGGGCTAATAAAAAAAGAAAACCACTTTATCTTGTAGGCGAAGATGGGTTAGAAAAAAAGCTTCAGAAAAGTGGACCCTTTCGGTTCTGTACTAATAATTTTGTTAATAGTAGTAAAAATGGGTCACTCCTACCTATTTTATAAAAGATTGTCTTCTTCCTGTCTCCAATGATTTTCTTACATGCACTCCATGGAAGGTACGAAAGGACAAAAGTACCCTTAGTAAAAAGCATTAAAAGTGACCTAGTGTTTTTTCCTATGTTGTCGTAGCTCCTCCCTCTACCCCTGGATAAGTTTTTTGCCATGCCCTTGATGGTTGCTTCATTTCGTTGGTGCCACTTTCATCACCTTACAATGCCCATCTTCGTCAAAGAGATAACTTTTTTAGGTTTTATCTCCTAAAGTATTTTGATTCAGAAAGTCCACAAATAGAGATACGGGCAAGTAAAATCTCGAAATATATTCTATGTTCACCAATTCAGTATATTTAAGGTTTTGAATATGATTATTGTTAAATTTATTACAAATTCTAAAAATATATTTTGTAAGTGTTTTATTTTTTATTTTTAAAGTAATTGAAATTGAATAATTCAAAATATATTTTTAAATTTATTTTTAGATAGAATAATTCAAAATACATGAAACACGTCCTAATTTTGTTGTTGCTAAACAAGTTACTTTTAAATTTGTTTATCAATATTTGATCTTACAATTTTTTTTAATCTCTTTCAGCAAGAGATCTAGAAGTCATGTCTGGACATCTTAGGGGTAAATATAGTTAAATCAACTTTTTTTTAGAAGAAGACAATTTGGTTTCTAAGTTTTAGACTTTAAAGATGGATAAGAATGAATCATTCAGTGAAAAAAACTTCAATTGACAAAGAAAGTAACAGATTAGATATGACAAAAAACGGATACAATTGACAAGAAGCGAACGCTAATGCATTATTTGGTTCTAAGTAGCGTATGTCAAAACGTCCATGCTAAAAGGTTGGAAGGTATGTAATTTAGCATCGGTCATGCCCAAATGGACGCAAAGCAGAGGAATAATATCTAATTATAAAACTTTAGAGTGGGTTCAACGGACATTATTGTTTTGAAAAAAAATTGTGTGGCTCAAACTCACACTAAAGTTGGAAAAAAAGAAATATATAAATATAGAGGGTTAGACGAATGCTAACTTGAGCGGAAAAAAAAAACTTTGTGTGGGCTTGACCCATGCTTAGAGAAAGAAAATAATGTTATTATTTTGAGTGAGCTAGGCGGACACTAACCTTAGCGGAAGAAAAAACAGATGGCTTTGCGTGAACTTGGCCCACCTTAAAAAAAATAAGGGCAATGTGAAGAAAGAGAGAGAGTGATGGTTTGTGCTTCAGTTCTCTCCCACCAGCAAAAGAAAATGAAGAAACAAAGAACAAATATAACCACGATCAACATTACGATGATAATCTCGATGAATTAACAAATACAATGACAATGCCACCACTAACACCACCACCTCCTCTACCATTGCCTTCAATGTTTCGCTATTTATTCCGAAAAGGACCAGGCAAGAGCAAGAAAATTCACCCAGTGTCACCGACACCTCCACCGCCGTTGAAGCGGTGGTCAATGCGCAAGAGCCAGATCCCTCCTCCATCTCCTCCATGGTGTCAAAACATCGGCTGACCACCGTTGTCGAGCAAAAGCGTCAATTTTGATGACGAGATTAGGGCTTTGAATCTGAGGCTAATTTCAAACGTGATCACTACATCACAATTAGGATTTTCCAGTACCCTACTCACCAATGTAAAAATATAGGTTTTGAAAAATATTTACCTTAGAGTAGTCCTTCTTCGTCACCTTGAATGCAAGAATTGCAGGATTATGAAGAAAGCGAGAATTAGCTCAAGATTAGGTGGAAAAACAAAAAACAAATGTGAAACTGAAAGGGGAAAAATGCAAAGGGGAAAGTTAGAAAATAGCATGCGAGTTCCGAAAGTTCTAGATGTCGTCTTTTTCTTCCCATTAACTTTATGAGTGTCGTCCATATCGACACTACAACGCCAATTACTTAAGCGTCCATTAAGTTGACGCTATTACATTAAAAAATTAATATTTTTACATGGGCTTATCCCGTTCAAAATTTTATCATTTTTTATTTTTAAATTAATAGTTATTGTTGCATTAATTAATACGAAATTTTATTTTGATGTTTGCTTTGGTGTCCCTAAAACCCACGCTAACTACTTATTTATTATGTTTTATTTTTTACTGTCACATCAGTGTCCGCTTAATAGACTCAAATTTTCTTATTTTATTTGGTGCCCCTTTAGGGTGGGCTTGACCCACTCTAGTAACATCCTCTACTAGTTCGACACTACTCTCTGAAATATATTTCTTGGTATTCTTATAGGGATTAAACAATATAAAATTTATTTCCAAAAATAATTAATTCATAAATACATTACTATATTGTTTAAGATTGTCCATATTCATTGTCATGTTTTTGTGTGTGCTGATTATTATTACTAGAATAAGGAGTATTGGTTCTCAACCTATGAAACTTTAAAGAATACTTTCTCATTACAAAGTACAGAGAACAAGGGGATCTATTATGTTATTAACTAAAATGAATTGAATGTAATGTGGTACATTGATAAATGTCAAATTGTAGTAAATATCATAGATCAATAGACATGTATTTTGTGTAAAAAATGTGAAAAAACAAGTAAAAAGCATGTGAAAAAGCTTTCCAACTCCAACTGCACCTAGAGACAAAGAAAAAAAAGAAGAAGAAATCTATAGAAAAAGAGCAGAAAAACAAGCAAACAAAGGAAAGAGTCAATTTTCCCAACACATGAAGAATGACTCAGCAGATTGAGTACAACAAACAAATCTCATAAAACCACTTAAAACGTTGATTCTACATATGTTGAGTGGATTGAGGCCAAAAAAATTAAAGAGATCCAGAGAATAAATGGTTGACCGAATTCTAAAGGGTTGAGCGCAGAGTATCCTTAATCATGAAGAAAGCCTAAATTCTTTCAGGAAGGGCTTAAAGCCATCATGCACCAAAGTTGGAAAGAAAAATATTTCATTTGAAGCCCAAGCCAAGCCAAATGTACTTCATGGCTAAGAAATATCGGTGTTGGGCTCGGTTTGAATTTGAAGATCTCAATAAGCCGAAGAATTAGGCTTGAAGCATAAAGATTACTTCAGTGTGAAGAAAGTCAATCCAATGGATTGGCATGCATTAAGCGGATGTTGAATCCCTTTGAATTCCATTCTAAAATTCTATAAATAGGGATCTTGAGGCAACATTTTAAACCATCGAGAGGAAATGCATTGAAAGGAAAGACAATTGAAAGTATTAAAGAGAAATCAAGAGGAAGAGAAAAAGAGGCATAAAAATAGAGGTTTTGATTGCTTAGGCTCAAAGAGACTAAGCTTCAGAATCAATTAGGTTATCAAACCAGGCCTCAAAGGAAGTCTAGAAAAATCTCTAGAGGAAAGGATCTTGAAGCCAAAGTTGGTCTACTACATTCAAGGATTAATGTTAGTTGTTTCTTAGATTCTCATACCTGAACATTCACTGTAAGATTTTATTATGAGTTGCTAAATCTACCCTGTTGGGATTGAATAACAATGTGATATTTCTGGAGTTATTGTTATTTATGAATGGTTGTTTTTATTTGAGATTCAAATTCCTTGGATTTGGTAGTGTGTTTAATGATCATTGGTGAGGAATGACCATTGGTTTTCCATGGAGCATGAATGAATTCGAAAGGCGATTTCATGCATTTGAAACCCTAACAAACCAACCATAGGACTCAATGGTCGTAGAGCGTGGAGCTGAGACTACAGTGAATTGTTCCATCTTAATGCAAAAATAAGCCATAACATTGACTTATTGTTCTAGACAACCTTGTGCGAGGAATCGACTTGGTTTGGCCATAAGGAATAGAGATTTTGAAAAAACATTGTATTTTTTAATAATAATAATAATAATAATAATAAAAGAAATTCACAAAGCTCTTTCAATCCCAACATCTATACTATATTATTATTCCTTTATTTTGGCTATTTGTCTAGCTTCATCTCTCGATCTTAATAATATAGTAGTATTATTATAGTTAGTTATTTATAAAAAAAAATATGTAATCCATCTCTATTTAAGCATCACTTCATCTTGAATGATATCTCTATTGTGATAAACATTAATTTCATGTGGATACGACAACACTTATATGTATTACAATTGACTCGGTCCACTTGCTGAGTAGAAAGAAGTGAGACATAAACAATCTCGCCACCATGCATGATGCTTATGCACATGTAACTCTCACTGATGCTTACACAATCTTAGCGTAATCTGGCACATAGAACTTCCCTTTACTGGAGTGCAACGACTAACAGAATGGCCGCCAAGGTACCAACTCATGCACCAATGTTGCAGGGCCATCTGTTCTATGGGTGCCCTAAGTATTCACGTGCCATGCATGCAGCCTCCAAGGGTTGTTTACTTGTGTCGTGCCCGAATGCGCTATACACACCACGTGCATGGATCCCTCGTGACTTAGGCTTCTTCTTAGTATCTGGGCGTTAACTTCATGTTAACTCATATTGCCTCGTGACATTTCATCATACTTTTTTATCAGCATACACGTGGCAAAATCAACGGTTAGGGCTCGTTGCCGCTTGCGCTTCTTCGTATACGTTTAAACCCTTAAACCCTTACGCTCCCTTCATTGTTTTATTACTTCACTTAAGCATTTCCCAAACATTTCTCGTTCTCGAAGCACTCTCTCTTTTTCTTCAAAAACCTCCATTTTCAAAACCTAATTTACTCAAAGGTATGATTTTTACTCCACGATTACTCTAGCTTTATGTTTCCGATGCTCATAACTGTTCTAGGACTGTTTATGTTTTCTGCATTTTCCGTTTTTCTATTCTTCGTTTCGAGTCTCTGTTTTTCTGGATTTCCTGAGTCACGCCATCATCTTCTTCTAAACCCTCGTTTTTCTTTCTTTCCTTTCTCCCTTTTTAGCTTTCTTACCGAGATGGCTAGAACAAAAACCACATCGAACCCTCCTCCTTTTGTCGATTACAAAACCCTCTACCATTGGGCACCTGAGGACCTTCTGGCCGAGACTTCCCAAATGAAAACCTTCAAAGACATAGAGACGTACATGCAGGGCGTATCTCACGATAAGTTCCATGTCTTCGAGAAGGAACTCGATGTGTATCTAAAGATTTTGCCTTGTCGGGAAGGTGTTCCTGTGTGTGCAGGCGATCGTGCGGATCTTGAAGAACCCTTCTTCTTCATGTACACCATTGTCTTCAAGCGGCTTAGACTCCGCCTTCCCTTCTCGGGGTTTGAGCGCGCTCTCCTTACAGAGGTCAACGTGGACCCTGCCCAGCTGCATCCTAACAGCTGGGCCCTTGTGCGGGCCATCACGATCCTTTGCGACCATCTTGGCCATCCTCCCTCTATGGACGTCTTCCCCTACTTATTTGAGGCTAAGAACCCCAGAAAGAAGTTGTGGATGAGCTTCAATGGGGTGGCAGAGAGAAATCTCCTGACTCTCGTTCAACAATCTTACAAGGGCTTTAAGAAGAAGTTCTTGAAGATATGCTGCAACATCCATGACCCCACCTTGCTGGATGGTTTTCCACTTTACTGGGTGGAGAAACCGGGAATCAAGAAACCCAGGAGCCTCGACGACTTGGCCCCACCTGATCGTGAGGTGTGCCAGCTCCTTTTGAGCTTGGAGTGGTGTTCAACACTACTGAGCCGATCAAGCTCGAGTTCAGTGTCAAGGCCCTAAAGGGATACATTGGTACCTTAACCATTTCTGTTTCGTATTTGTTGCTAGTTGCATGCTGTGTGGATTTAGTTTCTTATGCTTTGTTGTTTCTCATGCAGATATGGTGCTTAATGAAGAGAAGAGGAGAAAATTGGCCGAGTTGACCTCCAAACGCAAGGTGCGGGCACCTCAACCCTTGTGGGCCCTCCTCCTACCTCCGTTCCAGCGTCTCCTGAACCAACCCCCATTGGTCAGAGACAGAAAAGGGTGGTGGAGGCCACTGCTTCTGAAGACGAGGATACCTACACATGCCTCGTCTTCAAAAGGAAGAGGGGGGCTGACGTCGTGGCTCCATCCCACTCTGCTTCGGATGGCCACGTTCCTTCCTTAAGGGAAAATCCCCCCAGCGCCTCCTCTCCCCGCGACCTCATGGTAGTTGAAGGCGGGGGGAGAGCGCCCCTAGAGATGATCAAGGCGTGCCCCTTGCTAGCGATCTGCCCGCCTTTCTGCAGCAGACCCTCAAGTGCTTCAAGAACCGGGAAGTGGTGGAGAGCTTGGGTGGGGACCCCCTACAAGATCATGCAGCCCAAGGCCTTGGGGAGTTCCTCATCGCGTCCAGCCTCTCCATGAGCAAGGTGCGAGACTTGCAGGAAGAGATGTCGAAGTTGAGGGAGGAATCAGCCCTTCAGGCCAAGACATTCTCCCAGCACGAAACTGCTTTGCATCAAGAGTTGGCAAACCTTCGACAAACCGAGAAGAAGACCAAGAGGTTTCTCTTTGAGAAGTCTTAGGAGGCCCTCCAAACTCAATCAAAGATTCTGCCTCTCTGCAATGAAGTGATCGAGCTGAAGGAGAAGGTCGAGGAGACGCAAGACAAGATGGTCAGGCTGGAGGAAAGGGCCACTCAGCGGGAGGTCCAACTTGGCCAGCTGGAGGGGGAGTTCGCCCAAAAGATTAAACTCTTCAAGAAAACTTAAGAAGAGCTCACCAACGACGTCGTCGATGCTTATGATGTCGAGTTTGAAGATGCCATGGCTTAGGTTGCCTACGTGCATCCTGAGATGGATTTCTCCTCGTTTGAGGTGACCAAGCGGGTCGTTGATGGGCAGCTAGTGCCCAAGGAGTAGCCTCTTCTTTATCTGTAATTTAATGGCTTCACGAACACTTTGTAACTTGTATAAATATATGCCTTGCTCTTATTTATGAATCTGTTTGCTTTAAGCTGTTTTCTTTGTCTTGGTTGTTAACTGTCGTGTCTTGCACTAACTTTGCTAACAACGCCTTTAATGCATATTTACACCTTAGGTAGCGCGTTTCCTCTTACCTACTTTACCTTCTTACGACCTTCATTATCTTGAGGTATCGGTGATGTGCGCGCAACTCTTGGCTGGTCTTACCTTCGTTGTACGAAGATAGGGAAAACCCTCACGTGCTGCTTCTGACCTTCGTCTTGCAAGATAAGGGAAAGGTCTTCCCGTCGATTTCACCCTTGCCTTTAAGGACAAAAGAGATGTCTTACTAGTGATACTAGTGAACCATGTTGTTCTCAACCTTGACTTACAAACAAGGGAGAGGTTCGCTTTTTAACCTCGACCTTGCTCCATGTTGTTCGACCTTGGCGTTCTTACTCAAGAGGGGGGCGATCTTTGCGAACCATCCTATCCCAATCTCGAGATTTTTAACCCAAGTGAAAAGCTCGTAACTGACCCCGTCCTCGCCCCTTAGGGCAAGGGAGGATCTAACTGACGAACAATATCGTTCAACCTTGGCGTTCTTACTTAAGAGAGAGACGTTCTCTGTGAACCATCCTATCCCAATCTTGAGATTTCTAACCCAAGTAAGAGGTTCATAACTGACCTCGTCCTCGCCCGTAGGGCAAGGGAGGATTTAACTAGCAAATCATATTGTTCAACCTTGGCGTTCTTACTCAAGAGGCAGGTGTTCTCTGCGAACCATCCTATCCCAATCTTGAGATTTCTAACCCAAGTGAGAGGTTCGTAACTGACCTCGTCCTCGCCCGTAGGGCAAGGGAGGATTTAACTGGCGAACCATATCGTTCAACCTTGGCGTTCTTACTCAAGAGGGAGGCGTTCTCTGCGAACCATCCTATCCCAATCTTGAGATTTCTAACCCAAGTGAGAGGTTCATAACTGACCTCATCCTCGCCCGTAGAGCAAGGGAGGATTTAACTGTCGAACCATACTGTTCAACCTTGGCGTTTTCACTCAAGGGGGAGGTGTTCTCTACGAACCATCCTCTCCCAATCTTGAGACTTCTAACCCAAGTGAAAGGTTCGTAATTCCATTGTACAAAATGCTTGAAGATATATTCTTTTAACTGAATAACTAGACTTTTATTGGGTGACCTCGTTAAAAAATCCTTATAAGGGAAAAAGAGTGTCCCCTAAAAATTGTGTACAATGCAATAATTCAACTAAAATAAAATTTAAGGATAGTTGTGTTCCATGTATGAGGGATTGCTCCGCCTTCTAATGTCTCAAGCCTGTATGCTCCATTCCCAAGGGCCTTTTTCACTCTGAAGGGACAAGTTCACTTGGGAGACAACTTGTTTTCTAACTGGTACGGGTGGGCCTTCCGCATTACCAGGTCAACAACCTGGAACTGCCGAGGTCTCAGCTTGGAGTTGTACTTGTACTCCACCCTTCTCTTAAAAGCTTCAGCCTTGATTCTTGCTTCCTCCCTTACTTCATCCAGTAGATCTAGGTTCATCTTTCTTTCTTCATTAGACTCTTCGACCACGAAGTTCTGGAAACGTGGCGAGTTCTCCTAGATCTCTACAAGAATCATTGTGTCTGAACCATACACCAAGCTAAAGGGTGTTTCTTTGGTAGTGGACTGGGGAGTAGTGTGGTAAGCCCACACGATTCTGGGAACCTCTTCTGCCCATGTCCCTTTGGCCTTCTCCAACCTTATCTTCAGACCTTTGAGCAGAACTCAGTTGGCGAACTTGTTTGGGGGTGTTCGATTGATGCGAACTGTTGGCTTGCGAACTGGGTGCCATTGTCAGATACCAAACGCTTTGAGATTCCAAAGCGGCATACTATGTTCTTCCACACAAAGTACTGGATCTTGTGAGTTGTAATCTGTGCTACTGGCTCAGCCACTATCCACTTTGTGAAGTATTCTATGGCAACCACAAGGTACTTCATTTGTTGCACCGCTAAAGGGGAGGGCCCTGGAATGTCGATCCCCCAAGTATGAAACCGCCATGGGCTATAGATCGACATGAGCTCTTCTGGAGGCGCCTTGTGCCAGTCAGCATGATGTTGGCACTGCTTGCACCGTTGTACGTACCCTGTTGATGAGAATCAAAAAGATGTTATCAATAGAAGAAATGGACAAGGGCCAAAGCATTTAAAGTTCTTCTTATTAGTCTTTGCAAAAGATGAGGCCCAAGTCCAAACCATGAGGGGCAAGGCCAA
>Ga0123342_1007171_pt1 | contig 14923 bp, 13 predicted proteins | sample Turbeawhitnodule_FD_89960 | JGI IMG/M metagenome (GOLD analysis project Ga0123342, IMG submission 89960) | Root nodule microbial communities of legume samples collected from Mexico - Turtle bean Mexico white nodule | ecosystem: Host-associated > Plants > Roots > Nodule | place: Mexico: Nepantla...
ATTCTCGGTCGTGAATGGACCTAGAATTCAACAACTAAGGTCGGACTTGTCAAGATGCAAGCAGGAGGGAATGGTGGTGGCAACTTACTTTGGAAAATTGAAGGTCCTTTGGGATGAGCTTGCCATCTGGTACGTGTGGTGGATGCAAGTGTGGGATTGGTGCTCAGTTGGAAAAACGAAGGGAGGAGGAGAAGGTTCATCAACTCCTTATGGGCTTCGATGACGCAACCTACGGGACAGTATCAAACATTCTGGCCTCAGATCCATTGTCGTCTCTGAACCGCGTATATGCTATGTTGGTACAAGAAGAAAGAGTGAGAATGCAGTCATTGCGGTAAAAATGTTCATGACATGAAGGGATGCTTCCAATTGATCGGATATCCCGAATGGTGGGGTGACAGACCAAAAAAGTGAAGGCAAATGGAACGGCAGGGGACGCCAAGGGATGCGAAACAAAGGTAACCCGACACGAAACAAAAATCAGCGACGATGACGACAAGAAACTTGAGATGGCAGGTCTGACCAATGAACAATGGAAGGTACTGGTTGATATGATCAGCAAACAAAAATCAAATGAATCAGAGAAAATGATTGGTAAGAGCATTTGTGATTTGTGGATTATTGACAGTGGGGCATCAAACCATATGACCGGGTCACTGGAAAATTTGAGTGAAAAGGAAACTATACAAAGGTGTCCCGTAAGGTTACCCGATGGTGAACGTATTCTAGCTTGCGAACAGGAACAATGACTCTTGAAGAAGGACTTGAATTGAAAAATGTCCTTTATGTTCCCAAATTAAAATGCGACGGATGAAGAAAATTGTGTTGTAACAGATAAATTGTATATTGTACAGAACCGTACAGATTCTTTTTCTAACATAACATCTGTAATTAAGACCCATTAATAGTGATTATATTCCTATAATTAAGTCTAATTATAGACTCATTAATAGTGATTATATTCCTGTAATTAAGTCTAATTAAGTCTAATAATGATTTTGTCCGGTAATACAATCAAATATCTTTTTTAATGTTTATTAGAAAATTTGTATATCATTCTAAATTAGGATTATTTCTGATTAACCGAGAAAGAGAGAAGAAAAAAAAGTTTTAATGTTGAAGGTGTAAAGTATAAGAATGGATTTTGAAAATGTAGTCTTATTAGTTTTAGTTAAAAAAAAGAAAGAAAATAGATTGTTAAAATAAGAAAGAATTAAAGATAGGATTAATTAGTGGAAGAAAGGAGTAATGTGGTTGTGCAGTATTGAATGCAAAGGGTGAGATTGTGGGTGAAAAAGAAGGTGTTGTTGATGATAATTGTTGTGATATGATATGGATAATGTTGTAACATTTGATTTGAGAAAGATTGGGATGAAGTTGTTGGGCAATCTAGGTCACACATATGTGCAATGTTTTTGTGAGGGTTTAAATGGGGACAAAAAGTAGGAGTGATGGTGAGTCAGTGGTGGATGGATTTTACAGCTTGGCCATTACTAAGGCATCAAAAGGAATCCCACCATCACTAACTCATTTAGCTGTCACTGCACTTTATGCTATACTTCATCATGTGCCATCACTCTCTCCACTAAATCATACCATACAAATTCTAAAACCAATATACTTCAACTAAACAAAAATACTTCAAAGATTTAAATATGTTTTCTTTTTTTAATTTTCTACATGTTTTTTACCTTTAAATTTCAAGTTTTATTTTTTCATTTATAATTTAAAACCACATTGTTTTAGTGTATTTTTTAATTCTTTTTCAGTTAAGGATGATGTTATTATGTTTAGTAGATTTAAGAATAAAAAATGTGTCATGGAATTTAAGTTTAATTTAATATTTTAAATGGATTGATTTATAAAGTGAGATCTTAAATGTAATTGACGTGGAATTTTTGAATAGTATAAAAGTGGAAAATCCTAAGAGGTGATGATGAATTGGGCAAGGATGAGATTGTGAAGAGATATTAAGGTAAGTGTAGTTTGAGAGCTGGGAAAGCAAAAAAGGAAAATGTTTTGGTTTGAGTGTGTGGGAGATAATGGTGAGCACGTATGGTTGATCCTGTGTTGTTGAATTGGGATTTTTAGGTCGGTTGTCCTAAGAGAGATGCTCATGTGATTGATTGGTCATAGTGTATAGTGGCACCAAAAAGAAGGTTCTGGGGATCAAATTGCGTTTCTTTCTCAAACACTATCCATACAAATATACTCCCACGTATTACGTCTTTTTCTACTTTGCTATTTCATCACTATTCTACTAACCATATTTTATTTTATTCTCAGGTCATAAATTTAAATTATAATAAAACATTCAAATCATCGAATAAACTATTATGAGAAACTAAATTATTTTAATCAAAACATATTGTCTTAATATTTCTTAACTTATTTTAACTCAATTTAAACCATATATATACTATATGTAACATCTTATTTATAATTATATCATTCCTTAGTTTTACCATATAATTATATATATATATATATATTTCTTTTAAAGTCTTTCAAACTTTTTTTTTCATACTTGAGAATTATAACATTATATTATTTAAATAAAATAACATTTTATTCTTTCTTTTCAATTTATATGTTGAGATTGTATGAAACATAGTTTGTTTTTGCTTCACACTATCATCAGAGTTGATAAACCACACACAAAATATGGTAAGGTAAAGTTTTTAAAACAAACTTGTATACATGTATTTATTCAAATCATAAATATATTGAAGGTATAAATTCATACATTTCATTTACATCTCATTCATATTTTCTCATGGAGATAATCTCAATTCATTCATTAAACATCTATCAGAATCAAGCATCTAACTTTCAACTCATTGTGTATCTCTCATATTATAAGTTACTGACATCAACATCACAAACACTTCACATGTCATACTACATTCACTAAGTTGTCACCATAACATAACTACATACTATAAACGTAGCCCACTCATATGACAAGATAAATCCCTATGACCTACTAAATATTTATAATTGAATCTTGGAAACTAATTATTAACATTAGTTAAAAGTTAAATAATCACTAAAAATTATACTATTGATTATATATATATATATATGATTTTGCCAGTTGACTTCGGTCGGTCTCCGAGTTGAACTCCGCTTTGACTTGTCTCAACTTGGTGCTCCGAAATGCCGCTCCACTGGGACAAAGAGGGCTCTACCTGTTGATCACACTCTGACGATCAAGTTAATGAGAGCATTCAAACTATAAAATTGCTTCAGTCTAGAGTATTCAAAAAATCGTACCTTTGCTCGGGGTCTCAAATCCCTTTTATAGACATTCCCTCAACAATTTTCATCCACGAGAATATAATCTCAACATCCAGAGTATAATATTCAACAACAATTTGTTCATCATGTACCTGTTACTTTTTGGTACAAACCTTCTTAACTGTTTTTACTTGCATTTAATAATATTCTTCAACCAATTCAGTTATTCCTATATTTAATAATATTCCTCAACGAATTCAGTTATTTCTTCTAATATTTTTAATTATCTTTCCTACGTAAACTTACTAGAAAAAACTTGGTTGACCTTGTAACGAACTTTTGGGCCCACGTCCGGCCCAAGGCCGAGCTAGGCATAACTCACACAACCGAGCTAACCATACCTAAACGCTTGGACCGAGGTCCCGAGGTCCCAAGCACTCTTGACTAATACACAAGCCCCACAGGCTCAAGTCGAGCTAGACTAGGCGAAGAGGCTTTCCAGTACTGACGGCTAACATGACGTTTTCCAAAGAGGGTAGATGGGGCACAGTTGCTGAAGAATTCTTGACAAGACGTCTCACCATACTAAATTTGGAGCGTCCATGTGTCATTTGCATCAACAACGAGGAAATGTTGCCGCTTCATCTCCCTTTTTCAAATTATATATACCCATTTCTTCTTCTCCCTCGTAACTCACTTACTTCCAAATCTTCCTTTAACACATCACCGTCACACCAGGTATTCCTTTTCCACTAATCTCCATTGAAAGTAATTACTTAGCTTGCTGATTGTATTGAAATGGAATGCATGTTATCTTATTTTGATTTGCTCATTCTGCCTAGCCTGAAATGTGCTCGTATTTTGTCTGTGTTTATGCTTTAGTTATATCAGCGATGGATTATAGTTCCGTGTATCCTTGGACTAAAAAAAATCTTTTAAAAGAAACCTCCTATTATACCACCCGCTTGCGTATTAGAGAGTTAAGGGAAAATGGGTTGTGTTTTAAGCAAAAAAAACATGGGGGGTTCGTTAAGACAGTAGAGTGTAGGGAAGGTGAGCCTGTTTGTTGTGACGAGTCGTCGGACCCTGACGGTCTATTTTGCTTCTTTTATGCCACTTTTTCCAAGAAGGTCCTCCTTCGTTTTCCTCTATCTATATTCGAGAAAGAGCTATTAACCAAGCTTAATGTAGCCCGTGCCCAGCTACATCCAAATAGTTGGGCATTTATCCGTGCTTTCATTATCTTGTGTTCACAGCTCGACATTTCGCCAACTATTGAAGTTTTCCTGTATTTTCTTTTAGGCCAAACACTCGGGTCGTCAACTGTGGGTTTCCCTAAAAGATGCCCCTGGAAGAGGTTTGCTTACCCTCTTCCAGTTGTCATACCAAAATTTTAAAGGTAAATTTCTTAAAATCGGAGCTTCAACAGGAGATCCGACCCTATTGGACGAATTTCCCTTTTACTGGACTCCTGAACCTAAATTCTAAAGTGCTCGAAGCTTGGAAGATCTGTCACCAAAAGATCAAGGGATCTGCGAGTTTCTAATGAGCTTGAAAGTAGTTTTTTACACCTCTTTTCTATTGACCAAAGAATACCTCCCTAGTGCCCTGGAAGCCTACACTGGTACTCCTCATTTCCTACCCTTGATAAAGACATCTATATCACTATCATTAATCATTTACTTGTTTTCTTTACAAAGAGAGTTTTGTCCAATATTAGCAAGACCAAGATGGTTGAGCGCATCAGAAAAATGAGACCAGTCGTCAGCATGAGCAAGGACTTATTAGCGCAAAAGAGCAAGTCCCTCGTCGATGTTGCTCCAGTCCAATCTGATTATGACGAGCAAACCAACTCGGGCCTTGTTTTCAATAGGAAAAGGAAAGAGATAGCTCCCCCCGCTAATAACTCCAACTCAGATGGTTGAGCTCCACATCAGGAATGATTACCATCAAAGAGTGCGAGGTTGAAAGCTCGCGGGGGAAAATCCTATGGGACCCTGACTTTGACGTCCCGGCTCACGGCAGAGCGTTCTTCCTGCCAAGAGAAGACAAAGCTAGGTTAATGGTTCATGACAAAGACCACCTTTGTTATGGCACCTTGAAGCTGCTAAGCCAAGCATTTGCCTTAGCTTGCCTAGTTGATGTCAAGGCATAGGATGAAAGGTGTCCGAAGATCAAAAGACTAAGGAAATTATGGAGCTTCGCAAAGGCAGGGAACGTCTCTAGTCAAAGGTTAACCGATTGAGTGACCTGCACCAAGAAGCTAAGTGACTCCATCAAGAAGCCGAGCATATCCGAACGGAGAAGACTCAAGAGACCCTGAGCCTATCCGTAGAGAGGAGCAAGCTTTTGGGTGAGATTGAAGGTTTAAAGAAAGAGATGGATCTCAAGGAAGAAAATTCTACAAAAATCGTTGAGTCTCTCAAAGAGGATGCTACCCAGTCCTTCCTAGCCGATTTTGAAATCGCCTTAGAGCAGGAAGCAATAGTTATAGAAAATGAAGCTTTGATGCCTCCAAATATGTGAGGAAAGCTTGATCCCTGTGCTGCTATGTTTGGGGTTTAGTTCTAGGTTGTTTATAATTTCTTAAACCAATGCACAACTGAATCAATCTGTTTTGAAAAATAAAAGTTTTTTTCTAAGCCAAGTGAAAACAACCGGTTGATTTTTCGGTTTAGTCGGTTGTTTTACACCCAACTTGTTTGAGGGTTTTCAAAACTGTTTTTTGAAATTCTTAACAGCTTTTCAAAAACCTGTTAAATATGTTTTTAGTTCATTTGAATATGTTTTGGCTCGTGTTTAACTGCCTAAAACGACTAGATTGAATAGCTATAAAACTGGTTACCCTCCATATTTGAAAACACACAAAAAGTGAGATTAAGAAACATTTTGAGGAATATTTGATTCAAGCTTTGCTAGATTGCCTAAAGTTGTGCAATTGGTTCAAGAAGTGAAATAGGAGCTCTGTGATTTCCTATACACCAGGTGTAATCTGTTCCTCTATTCTTGTAATTGTTTTTCATTTTGTATACCTGTAAAACATTGAATCTGTAAGGTCAAAGGTTTTTCTGACTGTGATTGTGTGAAAAGGCAAAGAGGGTGTGTGTTCTTTTGGGATCAAGATCACCTCTTTGTAGTGTTGTGTGATGGTAATCTGTTGTTGGTTACTTAGTGAATACCTAGTGGTTTTCTGGGGACTGGATGTAGCTCTAGTAAGGAGTGAACCGGTATAATTGATTGTGTGATCTTCTCTTTCCCTCACTCATTTAAAATCTGATTGAATTATGATTTTAACACTGCTGCCATAAACAATCGGTTAAAATGTAATTTCAACCGGTTGTTTTTCTGATAGTTGGTTTAACAATTATGTTTTCTTGGCTGTTCTGATTTGTTTAACCCTAAAACTGCATAATGTTCATAGGAAAAGAATAAAAATTCAAATGTCTTAACTAAAATAAATCTTGAGATTTTTCGCGTTCCACATTCGTGGGATGGCTCCTCCCTCCAAGGTTTTCAGCTTATAGGCGTTGTTTCCTAGCGCCTCGACTACGCGGAACGGGCCAGTCCACTTTGGAGACAACTTGTTCTCAATTTGATAGCGGTGGACCTTCTGCATCACCAAGTCGGCCACCTTGAACCATCGAGGCTTCGTCTTGGTCTTATGCCTTACTTCCACCCTTCTCTTCAAAGCTTTCGAGTTGATACGGGGGTGATCACGTACCTCGACCAGCAAATCCAGATTCACCTTTCTTCCTTCGTTGGATTCTTCAACAACGAAACTTTGGAACCTAGGACAACCTTCTTATATTTTGATTGGTATCATGGCATCCGACCCATATACCAGACTGAATGGCGTCTCCTTCATTGTTGACTGCGGGGTGGTGTGATAAGACCACATTATTCTCAAAATTTCCTCTGACCAATTTCCCTTTCCCTTTTCCAACCTCCTCTTTAGTCCCCTCAAAAGGACCCTATTCGCCAACTCTACCTGCCCATTTGTTTGTGGGTGTTCTACCGAGTCAAATACCTGCTTTATTCCAAGCTTTGTGCACAGCTTTCCCAATTGGTGACTAGCGAATTAGGTTCCATTATCGGATACCAAAGGCTTCAGAATCCCAAAACGGCACACAATACTCTTCCATACAAAATGCTGGACTTTGTGAGCAGTTATTTGTGCCACCGGCTCAACTTCAATCCACTTGGTAAATTACTCAATGGCGATGATGAAATACTTCATTTGACGTATGCCAAAGAAAAAGGACCCAAAATATTTATTCCTCGTGTATGGAAAGGTCATGGGCTATAAATAGATCGCAACTCTTTAGCTAGCGTATGGCACCAATCAGCGTGCTTCTGAAATTGCTCACAACGCTGGACATATCTCCCGCAATCCTCCTTCATGGTCGGCCAATAGTACCCTACTCGGATGACTTTCAATGAGAGAGTTCATCCTCCTATGTGGTTGTCGCAAATACCCTCAAGGAGCTCGGACATGATTTGAGTGCATTTGTCCCCACTTACACATGTGAGGAGTGGGTGAGTATAACCGTAATAAAATAAGTTCCCATCTATCACGGTGTACCTTTCCGAGTTTTTCTTGACAATTTTGGCCTCTGCGGGCTCATAAGAGAGTATTCCATCAGCGATGTCTTCAACGTTTCCTGGACCATTGAGCGATGTCTTCTTCCTTGCTTCGGACTGACCTGCAAAATCTTCAGGTGACCTACCCTCGACAACTCTTTTGTAGTTGTCCTGGGTTGCTTCAAGGTCTCTTGGATTACCGACCTCTGCCTACCTCCCTTTCCCGAGCTGACCAATTTGGATAATAAATCTGCTCGAGAATTTTGCTATTTGAAAACATGAACAAGGTCGAATGCTGAGAATGTCACCCTTAAATTCTTACGTACCTAATATATAAGGCTAGCTGCGGGTCGTTGGCCTGATATTCGCCTATGACTTGTCCAGTTACGAGAAATGTGGCTTTACCAACAAGCTCTACACTCCCAATTCCTTGGCCAACAACATCCCTGCTATCAAGGCTTCATACTCAGCTTGATTGTTGCTCGTCTTAAACACAAACTTGAGGGCTTGTTCCATCAAGAGCCTGTTTTGTCCTTCTAAAATGACCCCAGCTCTGCTTCCTTATTGGTTGGAGGATCCATCAACAGAGAGGACCCATTGAAAATCGTTAGGGTCAGGCTGGGAACTCCCGGACGTAAGCTCTACCATAAAATCTGCATATACTTGGCCTTTGATTGCACTCGTGGCTCATACTGCATGTCAAATTCAGACAACTCAACCGCCTAACGAACCATCCAACCTGCAATGTCGGGCTTCTGAAGTAACTTACGAATTAGCAGGTCAATTATTACGATCACAATAAAGCTTTGAAAATAATGTTGCAATCATCGAGTTGTGAACACCACAACTAAAGCGACTTTCTCAATAGCTTGATACTGAGTTTCTGATACTGAGTTTCTCAATAGTAGATCGACTTTTGGATCTTCTCCTAATCTTGCAAAATGACTGAGCTAATAACTCGATTTGTTACTGAGAAATACAGTTGAATGGGAACTCCTGGAATTGGCTTACCAAGAACTAGAGGACTAGCCAAATACTCCTTGAGCTTGATGAAAGCCCTCTCACATTCATCGGTCCATGCAAAACGGTTATTCTTCTTGAGATATTGAAAATAAGGATACTCCTTATCTCCACTGGCTGAGAAAAAACAAGATAGGGCGGTCATGCGTCCGGTTAGCTGCTGCACTTCTTTCACATTGGCTGGACTCCTCATCCTTATAATTGTTGTGCATTTATCCAGGTTCGCTTATATTCCTCTCTCGGTCAACAAAAAGTCGAGAAACTTCCATGCTTCAACAGCAAACACACATTTTCCAGGGTTTAGCTTCAAATTATACCTTGCTATCGTGGCGAATAGATCCTCCAAGTCGGTAACATGTTGATCTTCCTTCTCCGAGGTGACGACCTTGTCATCCACATACACCTGGACGTTATGCCCGAGCATTTCTTCCTCTGCTATCCATCCTGGCTCTCCAGGTTGGATAATAACTGTATAAGTTCCCCTACGATTTTTCAAGCTACTCTCGTACAACTTCCATGTCATCCTATGATCGGATAGTGATTACCCCTCCTTCCGAAAAGGGAAATTTCATTTTCATGTGGGCAGTTGAGGCTACTGCACCCAACCTGTTCAAAGAAGGTCGCCCTAAAAGTAAGTTGTATGCAGAGGATGCATTGACAACGATGTACTTGATAGTAATCATTTTGGTCGCGCTTTCATCTAAGAAGGTTGTCTTCAGCTTAACGTATCCTCGCACTTCCACCTAATCTTCTGCAAAACCGACCAGACAACCATCATAAGGCCTTAACGGGTCAGGGAATATTTGCAAACTTGTAAACATCCCCCAAAACATCACGTCGCCGAACTTCCTTGGTCGATCAGGACTCTGTGAACCTTTCGTCCTACCGTAACAATAAATATCACCACTAGATCATCCTCATAGGGGAACACGTCCTCTAGGGCGAAACCTATGAAACAGAGGGAAGGCTCTACAGGGCGGTCAGACCTCCTCGTATCCAAGGACATTACCGCTCGTGCATATCATTTTCGGTTAGAGGTCGAGCTTCCCCCTCCAGAAAACCCTCTTGCGGTAGTGTTCAACTCCCCTTGGATTGGAGTTTCATGTGTTTAATCTCTGGTTGCAGCTTGTCCTCTTAGTTTTTCTTGGTTAGCCTCTTGATACTACTTTAAGAAACCTTTTTTCACCAAACTGGCCAGTTAGTGACTCAAGGTTATGCATCATTCGACGCTATGCCCAAATGCCTTGTGAAACTCGCACTAGGCATCTCTTCGTGATCCCAAAAATCAATATGTCTTTTAGAGAAACTTCAGCTTATCCGCTACCCCCGACATGCTTAAGAGCTCTTTGCATGATACTCGAAATTTGGTCTTGATCGTCGTCTCCTCCATGACCCTTATCTCAGGCTCCTCCTTCTTAGCAATGTATGGGACATACCTTGGATTTGTTCTCTTCCCAGTGGAGGTTTCATTGCTCCTATTGGAACGGTCTCAACTTTTTTCCTTGTGTCTGGGTTGCTTCGACCGTGAGCCGCCATTTTTCCTGAGCACGGTCTCCTCAGCCTCAATATGGGTGGTAACTCGCTGATGTACCTCGGATAATGTCTCTATCGGGTTCCTGATTAGCGAGTCAGTGAATGAGCTAGCTAACATACCTTGTTCGAAAGCAAGTGACCACCATCTTCTCATCTTGTGTTTGAAGTCTTACCGAGACTGCACAAAATCTATTCAAGTATGCCTTGAGCGACTCCCCTTCACTCTATTTAACATTTAACAGGTCACACAGTCGTGGGGGATTAACCTTATTCGTCGAGAACTGCTATTTAAACATTCTAGAGAACTGGGGGAAAGAGGTGATATGACCTTCTGGAATCCCACTAAACTATTGCAGGGTTGTCCCTGTGAATGTACTCATGAACATCTTACATCGAATTGCGTCAGACCCCCCGGAGAGGATCATTTGAGCTTTGAACGCCTTTAAGTGATTCTCAGGATCCTCTACACCAGTGAATAAGGCGATCTTGGGTGTTATGTAATGGGGTGGCATGGGCTTGTCCATTATTTTCTTAGAGAACAACTTGGGGTTGTCCCTTGATGACAAATTTGGGAACGTTCCCAAACGGGACGTCAACCCTATTGGCGCAAGCTTCTCCGCAGCTCCTCGTTGGTCCTGCGCAACTCTTCATTGGCCTGTGCATGCTCCTCCATAGTCGTTGGAGAGGACACGATCTCAGCCACAAGGCGTGCCTAAAGACGTTTTTGGTCAGCTTGGGCCTCCGCTTGTAGTCGTTCTTACGCTGCCTTGGCCTCTTCTCGAATTTGCTCACGCTCTCTTCGATATTCTTCGTTTGCCTCCATTATTTGTTGCAAGGTGGGGTCCTTCAGATCCCAACAGTACTTGCCTCGTGTTTCTCATTATGTAGAATGCTCAATTGCGAATATGGGTGGGATCAAGTTTTATCGAGTCCCACGGTGGGCGCCAAATGTTCTCGTTGGCTGACTTCAGTCAGTCTCCGAGTTGAGCTCCGCTTTAACTTGTCTCCACTTGGTTCTCCGAAACGCTGCTCCACTGGGATAAAGGGGGCTTTACCTGTTGATCACACTCCAACGATTAAGTCAGTGAGAATATTCAAACTATAAAATTTCTTCAATCTAGAGTATTCAAAAAAATGTACCTTTGCTCAGGATCTCAAACCCCCCTTTATAGACATTCTCTCAACAATTTTCATCCACGAGAATATAATCTCAACATCCAGAGTATAATATTCAACAACAATATTCAACAATAATTTGTTCACCATGTACCTATTACTTTTGGGTACAAACCTCCTTAACCGCTTTTACTTGCATTTAATAATATTTTTCAACCAATTCAGTTATTCCTGTATTTAATAATATTCCACTACCAATTCAATTATTTCTTCTATTATTTTTAATTATCTTTCCTACGTAAACTTACTAGAAAAAATTGGACAGATCTTGTAACGAACTTTTGGGCTCACGCTCAGTCCAAGACTGAGTTAGGCATATTTCCCACAACCGAGTTGACCATACCTAAACGTTTGGACCAAGATCCTGAACACACTCCTATCCAGGATATATATATATATATATATATATATATATATATATATATATATATATATATATATATATATATATATATATATATATATATATATATATATATAACAAATAATTAATTTATATATATATATATATAATGTAAATATACTCCTAACATTCAATGTTTGAAGTATGATTTATATGTAATGACATTATTTGTAATTTAAGAAATATTATTTTAACCATTAAATATGACTTGTATTGCTAATAGTATAAAAAATGCATCGACTTTCATAAAAATGACCGATAACTGGCGTTTAAACTTCACAACAAATTAAAAATGCGAAATAAAATTGAAAATTAAAATAGTTAGATTCATAAGACTATAATATTTTTTAATAATAAATAATAATTATTAAATAAAAATTAATTTTAGAAACTAAAAATAATTAATCACTATATTAACTAAATTACATACTATTTTAAAAATTAAAAAAATTATTATTATATAAAATAGTTTTTATTATTAATAAATTATTTTTAAATTATTTAATTAACTATCAATGTTTTAGCTATCAAATTAACTATTTTAAAAATGATAATTAAAACTTTGATAATTAATTAGATATCAATTTAAAAATTATTTATTAATAATAGAAACTATTTTAAATATTAATATTTTTTTAATATTTAAAATAATATATAATTTAGTTAATATAATAATTAATTATTTTATATTTTTAAAATTTAACAATTTTTTTTATAGTGAATAGTTTTTAGAAGAGTCTTGTTTCTTAAAAAAGGAAAGTATTTACTGATTATATTTATAAAATTTTAATCAAAGTAATAATTTTCTTTTTTTTCTTAAAAATGTATTTAAAAGGATAAATATCCATAGTTAAAAGTTTTCAACATGAATTACCTATACTTCTTAATGAGATATAAAACAGATACATTCAACAATATGGGTTACACGAAGTAATAACCTAATTACCATGATCCAATTAAGCATGTTTTTAACAATTTTACGTAATTAGAGTTTTTTCTTTTTAATATCAGATTAGGGACATTTTAAAAAATTTAGGAGTACAGGGGAGTTGTGTTTCAAAACACCATTCTGTATAGCAAAGTAGTGTTTTGAAATAAGACTTTATAATTCAAATTTAATTTAAATAAATCATATTTTTAAACATAATGTTTGCAATTTTTATTAATTTGTATTTGTAAAAAATTCTTTTATTTTAATTTTTAAGGAAAAACATTTTAAACTTTTAACAAATGGAATTTATGATTATAAGCACAATTTTAACAAATGTAAAACATTTTCAAAAGTGAAAAAATACAAAATTTATATAATTTTTTATGTTCAAATTTGTGTTCCACAAACATGATATATTCATGTATATACTCTTTTATGTAATTTTTCCCATGTTAATGAGTTTTATAGGGATACCTCTGTACATAAGGGAAACTAGGACTTTCATAATCTAATGAGAAGGGGACTGTTTCTTCCTGCACCTCCATACCTTCTTCTTTCACCTCCATAAATTTTCAAATTTCCAAAAATATCCCTTTATAATATTCCGGATTATGTAATCCGGAAGTTATTTTTCAAATTTGTAATTAACTACCGGATTACATAATCCGGAGGCCATTTTTCAGATGCATGATTATTCTCTGGATTACATAATCGAGAAGTCTTATTTAACTTCCGGATTATGTAATCTGGAAATCTTTTTTCAAATGAGTTTCCGAATTACATAATCCAGAAACTATTCTATGAGGTAACACAAGAAGGATAAAAATGTATTTTCATATTGTGTATGGAGGTGGAAGAAGAAGATATGGAGGTGCAGGAAGAAACAGTCTGAGAAGGGAGACCACTAGATTAGGCCCATAGTGCTGTTGTTGAGCCGTTGGATTTTCTTTAGACCCATAACTTAAGGACTCTTTCTTCCTGCACCTCCATATGTTTTTCTGCCACCTCCATATAAAACGTGAAAATACATTTTAATCCTTCTTGTGCCATCCCCATAGAGTAGCTTCCGGATTATGTAATTTGAACACACATTTGAAAAAAAACTTCCAGATTACATAATTCATAAGCTAAAAAAGACTTCCGGATTATGTAATCTAAAAACTAATCATGCCTCTTAAAAAAGGCTTCTGGATTATTAATCCGGAAGCTAATTATGAATTTAAAAAAAGACTTCCAATTTATATAATCCAAAATATTACAGAGAGATATTTTTGGAAATACGAAAATTTATAGAAGTGGGAGAAGAAGATATAGAGGTGCATGAAGAAACAGTCTAACTTAAGACAATAGAAGATATTGACAAAAAAAATAAAAATAAAAGGGTGTTTCTTACTACCCTATCTGATTTGCCTTTATTCTTAAAAGACTTTTTTCTGGAACACACTCTAAAAATTTATTTTAGAAAACACATTCCAGAACATATTATACATTGGGAATCTTTCAAAAAATGTTTTTCGAAAATTCTTCTTTGGAAAATGTTTTCCAAAAGTTTGGTTCCAAAAAATGTTTTCTAGAACATATTTCATGAATTTTGGAAATCATATTTCAGAAAAAGTTTTCAAAAAAGATAATTTGGAAGTTATTTAAAAAAAAGAAAAAGAGTAAACAATTTGTTTTTAAATTGATGGGGTGCAGGAAGAAATTTGATGGAAGGAAGAATGATCCAAAATAAAATGAAATGAAAGACGAAGGCTTAGAGGAGATAACTTCTTTCACTACTCCAATCCTATCTCCACTCATCTTAATTTTTGAACACTTTTTGTTTCAAAATGTTTTTCCTCTTTTGTAGGAAGAAAAAAGGGAGGCTTTGCTCTCTTTTTTTAAGGCAAATTCTTCCTCCACCATATCAATTTTAACCTGCACCATATCAATTTTTTAAATTTCCAAAACTACCCTCCTGCACCATATCAATTTTAACTTCCACCATATCAATTTTTTAAATTTCCAAAACTACCCTTATTTCAAATTGAAAAATCCAA
>Ga0123342_1007172_pt1 | contig 14920 bp, 7 predicted proteins | sample Turbeawhitnodule_FD_89960 | JGI IMG/M metagenome (GOLD analysis project Ga0123342, IMG submission 89960) | Root nodule microbial communities of legume samples collected from Mexico - Turtle bean Mexico white nodule | ecosystem: Host-associated > Plants > Roots > Nodule | place: Mexico: Nepantla...
TATATATATATATATATATATATATATATATATATATATATATATATATATATATATATATATATATATATATATATATAAAAGTCATTCCTAACGTTTAACTATAAGAAGAAGAAAATGTATTAACAACTATGTATATAACCTTTCTCTTTCTCTTCTTGGTAAACTACTTGTGTCTTTTTTAGATTTCAAAACCACAAATTTCACACCTATATTTGATGGGATCTTACATAATTTAATATTCATTTGTGATTATCACCTCACAATGTAATGTTGTATATTTTAAACAATATTGGCATAAATTTTATAAACTATTATATCATCAATAAATTTAAATCAAAAGGTAAACTTCTTCAATCTAAATTTAAATTATATATTATTACGAATATTTGTAATAATAGTTCAAAATTAAATAATAATAATAATTAATCAAATGATTCATACTTAAATATATGTTTAAAAAATGTACATTATGTCAACTTTAGTCTATAACAATGGCATATCAAATTCTTAACTTGTAAAAGTAACTTTCAATCGAAGGATAAATTATGAAAAAAAATATTATTCAATTGATATTAATTTCTACTTTGAGCATACAACATTAAGATGACTGACATACTAATTAATGAGAGAATAGGCATAAATGTGGAAAAAAATATGCAAACTTTAAAAATTTGAGATAAAATTTTAAATTTTATAATTTTAAATAATTAAATTATCTTTATAATAGTGTAAACAAATTGTAGAAGAGAAAAGTAGTATTTCAGAAAATCACATACAAGATATATACACTAAATAATTAATTTTTATTTAAATTATGATATCTTATTCAAATAAGTTATAAATTCATATTAGTTCTTTATTTTTAAAATTAATATTTTTTGGAAACATTTTTTTCGTTTAGCATTTATGTAATATGGAATAATACCGTTCTTTTTTATTTTATTTAAAAAATAAATTAGTGAAAGATTTATTAACTTTATTTCAGTGTTTGTAATTATTTTAAGTATTTGGATAGTTCATTTTTATTTTTTTAACTTTAAAGTATAATTAAGAGTAAAATAGGAATATTGTGTATAATAAATAAGTTTTTTTTATATTGTTATAAATATATTTTTTTTTAATTTTAAAATATAATTAAGAGTAAAATAAGAATATAAAATCTCTATCATAAGATTGAAATTGAACAAATGTTTAGAGTATTAAAGAAGAGATTTCATATCATAGTTTAGAGGTGTGAAATTCTATTATTCCTTTGAAACCATGAGAGATACATTTTTTGCTTGTTGCATATTGCACAACTTTCTAAGTGGTGTGGGCAATAATGTTGCATTCTTAGTATATATATTTGTAACACAAGTTCTTTGAGGGTGATTATAGAAAAAGGGAAAACTTGAAGGGAAGGAAATGGTAGAAAAGCAAATGTTGAATGATTATCACCATTGACCATTTTTATTGTTATAACTCACTAATAAAATTAAATTATTGTATCTATTATTTCCATTTGTATAATGAGATACAAAACAATGATCTAATATTGATTATTTATCAATATATAAAAGAATGGGTGGATTATATGGAAAAATTATTGCTAAACTCAATTGTTAATGAGGAAAGGATTGATAATAGAGTATATATATGGTAAATGGACAACCCAAACATATTCAAATATCTTTGAAATTTTAAGACATTATCAGCTGACAAAAATTATGAAAAATAATGTGAAGAATAAGAAAAAAGTTTAAAACATAAATTAGTTTGTGACTGTTTAGTTGTTTTAGTGGTTGTGAGAGGAGCTGATAAAGGATGTTGTGTAACAATTATTTAAAATTGTATTTCTTTGTCTTATAATTTTTTTGGATATTTAAATTTTTCTAAAATATTTTTTCAAGAAGTTTACGAAAAACATTGCCACCACATAGTTGTTCTCAAGCTTTTGGTTTCCCCACATAAACATCTTCCAAAATTCACAAAACCGCCACAAACTCCTCCAATTGGTTCTCTAAAATGACCAAGAATGATGGCTAAGAACTTATACCTACACATGTACTAGCTCTCACACAACACCTAATAATCTCACACAATACCTAATAATTTATCCAATAATCTCTCTTAGAAACTGTCCCAGACTCATCAAAATCCATCCAAGAAACTTGTAAGTCAAGTCACCTTCTAGATCCACCGGATGATATGATATATCAATGATGCGTTATTACCAGAAAATCACTAAATAGAAATTAATTTAAAAATTAAAATAAATAGTTACTATTTTACTAAATTAAAGACAATTTTATAAACTGAACAAATTATTGGTTTCTAAAGTAATTTTTATTATTAATAAAAATTTATAAAATAGTTTTTAAATTGGTATTTAACCATGAACTACCAAGGTTTTAGCTACTTACTACTTTATATTCTAAATTAGTCTCTATTAATCTTTTAGAGAATAATTTGAAATCTAAAATATTACTAGTTAAAACCTAAGTAGCTAATGGTTAGATACCAATTTAGAAATCATTTTATAAATTTTTATTAATAATAGAAACCACTTTAGATACGAATAATTTTTAGTTTCTAAATTAGTATCTAATTTAGTCAATATAGTGATTAATTATTTGTGTCTTTAAATTTGGTTTCTATTTAATGATTTTCTTATAGTGTGTATAGTGTTTGAGTTCTTTCATGTGTCTATTCTACATGATTTCAGTCATTTGTTGTTGGGCATTTCTACTAGAGTTGTTTGTTGACGTGTTTCTTGGAAGATGGTGTGTTTTAAACCAATTCTCTTTTACTAATACCTTTTTCTACTATCTTTTTTTGCAACTTTGTTCTTATTTTTTATTTTGTTCTTCATGGATGCCACAAGCTTATCTCCTTTTTCTACCGGAAATGGCTTCTTCTACACCTTATTAAGTTAATATATTCATCCACCTTTTCAAAAGCACGTCAACAAATTAATTTATTATAAGCGCCTAGAAACAAATAACTTAATTCATATAAAATAGACGTTTAATGAAAACTCAAGCACGTGACACATCATTGAGATGTCATATTGTCTACTATCTACAAGTTGACTCAAACAACTCTCTATGAATAATCTGACACAAAATACCAATCATCAATGTGTGAAAACTCTATTTGGTATTGGAAGTAATACAAAGTCATCACGTAAATAAAGAGTGTGATCTAACCACTTCATCATACACCAAGACAGAGGTTGTTAGTAGAAATTCACGAAACTTTAAAAAAAACTTTCACCTGATAAAGAACTCCCATGCAAAGAATAAAGAAGATTCAAAGAGATGCAACAAGTGATCCACATGTGCATGTAAAAAGTGTTAAAAAGCCTCAAGTGTTATAATTGTAGTTCGTCTTTTAGATGACACAAAAATAGAGAGTAATCTTAATGGTAAACTCTTCACTATTATGGATTAGTAATCCCTAAAGCAAGGAGCGTTTATTTTCATATCCACACTTGTGAGTGTGAACCTTATAGTCAAACAAAAATTATTTGTTGTATAGGTTGGAGAGACTTTGTGCACTTATCTTGGAGAAAGCTTATGTACTAAGATAGTTTGGAAAGGTTTTATGTACTCATTGTAAAAAAAAAAGTAACAATAATAATACATGTAATTTTTTTTATATAGAAGAACCCTTTTTCATTGAAATTGGAGAATTAGATGTAGCTTAAGTTGGGGTAAAATCTAAATGTTGAACCTTTTATTACGCGTGCAAATCTTGTTGGTTGTCCCTTTAAAAAGGGTTTGTGAACTTATTTATAAAACCATCAGACGAGCCCTTACTATCGTCTATAGGCTACTTGTGAAAAGGCTTTTTAAAATTATTTTATTAGCTTTATTCAAATTCATTCCCTTTGTAGAGAAAACATGTTATTTCAAACATAAACATGAAGATAAAATAAGTCATGAATTTAAAATTACAAACTTGTAGTTGGATATTAATCATTGTAGTGGGTACCCTTTTGGAGGTTCAAAGTCCTCTAAGTCAAGAAAAAAGCTCTTCATGAGTAACCTCACGTAAAAGTATTGTATATGCAAAACAATTCAATCTTCTTCCAATTTGCAATTTAGGGGATGGTTCCCTTAATTTTTTGCACTAATAAGTTTCACATAACAATTCTAATTTATCACACAATAACCAAAATCCATTAATATTACACACCATTTTGTACAATGTGTAACCTCCCTTGACAATGTTATGCACATGTTGAACCTTATAAGAAACAAGCATTCAACCCACAAACAAAAACTATGTGGTTAATGCTCCACCTACGAAGAACAATTTTCAAAACATTCCTCTTCCACTACCGAGGTCATACGACATACACCATAAATACAGAGAAAGCATAACACAAAGAGTAATAATGAGAGTGGAATAAAAGTCAACACCTTGTAAATGATGGTTCAAGTGGCAACTTCGTGATGTCGTTTTATGGCTTGTGATCGAAAACAAGTTTCATGAGCATTTTGTTATATATCCTAAAGAGAATTTGTGTACTTATCCTGGAGAGACATTGTGTAGTTAGATAATTTGGGAAGACTTTATATACTCGTTGTAAGACAAAAGTAACATCAACATCATGACCTAGTTTTATTTTGGACACAACCACTTTTGGCTAAGCATGAATATTCCCCAAATTTCACTAACAAAGGTTGTTATCTAAATGATCACATGTTTCGCTCATAAAGAGAGAGTTAACATCTTAAGATGAATACATGTTTAAGAAAACTCTTCTAGATAGTTATGAACACAAACAATGTTCTTTCTTGCAAACTGAAGCCAAGGATTACTTAAAAACGCATGAGCATTAAGAGCTTTTTCATAAGTGTCGTTTTCAACATTTCTTCTTCACAAAGATCTTCTACATATATAATTGAGAAAAAAGAGTCATTGCAAATCCTTTTAGAGTTGTTGTAGGTTATGTACCCTTAATCTTCTATATCTTGTGTCTGACCACATTCAACCATGTAGATGCATTAAATGCTCTCCATGTAGCATTAAATACATGTGACTTATTTAAACAACTCCTCTGATACACAACATGACTTATCAAGCCATGGATGAGTAACTTTTTTTCGTTTTCACATAAAACATAGAAGTTGAAATAGTTTATTGACTTCACAACCATTTTTCCTTTTCAGAAAAGTTGTTTGCATGAATCAACTTTAAACATATTCTTCAAGAGATCTTTATGTGGTTACTTCATTGTGAGATCCTCTTGAAAGAAACAAAGAGACAAACATTCCATACACACATAAAATAAGCATGTATAAGTCTTCGACGTTAATATGAACGCCCACACTACATGTAAGCTTTGTTTGTCCAAGCAAAAATTTATTAGACGAAGTGAGAACCCTTGTGTCTACCCAAGAAAAAAAGCTTATCGAACAAAGTATACTTATAATTTGTCTAAGCAAAAGCTCATCAAACAAAGCATATAAGTTAAACTACTTGCGTTTGTTTGCATATAAGCTTGTGTTTGTTCGGTTAGACGAAACTATAAGCTTGCATTTGTTTGTCCAAATGGGCATTTGCGTCTAACAAAACTTATACTTACAAAGTTATGCTTCACACTTTGTTGTTAAGCACATAATCAAAACCAAATTAAAAAGTATGTTAAAATTTGATCTAACCATTTTTTTCCCAAAAATATGTTAAGTTGACTTTGATGGAGTGACATGAATCTTTCATTTTTGTTATTCATTGAATGATTACATTTATGATTTCAAATTTTGACAAGTATTGAGGTGTGATGAATGGAGTGATGGTTATAGTATTAAGTTAAAACCTAGGTTACAAAGTTAACTTATTGGATTTTCTCTCTCTTCCTAAATATATGGAGAGAAATGAATTGTAAAATTGAAAGGGTGAACATTATTCATAGAAACTTGGTAAGAAAGTATGTGATGTAACCAAGAAAGGAACATCACCATCTAAACTAGCCCAACTTTACAAGAAGAAGACCAAGAGCAAAAAAGATTATTCAAGACTAGGTGAAGCATAGGACACAAGGCCCACCATCCTTCAAAAGATCATCAAGAGCAACACTAGAGCATGGGTCAGGATACTAACTATTCTTTCTTTTAATCTTTTTAAGAGGAGGTGTTAAAAAGCATAAAAATTGAGTTTGTTCATGGCCCATAGAAATCCTAACATCTAGAAGGTTTCCCATGTTCAACCCCCAGTCACACTTCCCACATTAAGCACATGCTTAAATGTGAGCAACATGACCCCTTTTAGATCCACAATTAGTGGCACATGTTTAGGAGTTAAGCTAGCTAATTTTGAATTTCAAATTTCCCTCCATGCCTTAATCACATGGCACCTATCACTATAAATAGGTGGGCACCCCCTCTTGTATGACAACACATTTTTAGTAAAAAAACTCTACTTGAGTGAATTTTCACGTATCTAGTTTTCTCTAAGTCTTATCTTGGCAAAGACGTTTCAAGTGGCGACTCCCTTTATCACTTATCTTGGACTCCTCCTCCTGCAAGTGACGTGACTCCTCCATCTCTCCACCTCCATGGAAGTCTTCAACCATCTAAGTTCTTCTTTCTTAATCTCTAAATTCCTCTCTTTCATTTTCACAAACTCCTATTCTAGTATCTTTTAATTTCTTAATTTTCCACTTGCATTGTCATTCCTTGTGTGAGTCTTTTTCCCTTTGCTATTTGAAGAGAACATTCACACTTACTTAACCACTTGGTTAAGTTTATGTCCAGTGGTAATCCTCACTAAGTCATCACCTTACCTTGCTAATCAAAATTCTAATCCAAGTGAAATCTATAAAAATATGTGTAATTCTTAAATCAATTCATATCAATATGAAATGAACATGAAGGATAAGAAGTTAGATTCTTTAACTAAAAAAATTAAATCTAAACGTATATGAGAGTGTTGTTGGAAGAAAAGATTCTTGGAACATCAAGTTGCAAAGAAAAATGAGCCATCAAATTATAAGTATGAACCTTATTATTATATGGAGGAGCAATGTAGCTTGATTTATAAGAACATTTCGACATTTTGTTTGGTTAAAGACTAATGGGTTAAAAACCTGAACTTGGAGATCATTACAACATATTTTTTTTGAAATTTTTATCTCATTAGTTGCCTCCAAGTCTTCATTAATTAGTATAGATTTCTTATTTCACATCATAATAGATTATATCCAAATACTTTGAAAACCTTTATGTATGTCCAAAATTGAATATGGGCTAACTGATCAAATTAAATATTCGTAGTAGTATAAATTAATTCTTACAATTCATAAATTAATTTTTATTTTAGACCCTTCAAAATTGAAAATACAAGATGAAGCTTAATATAATATTTTAGTATAATATTAAAAGAACTAATGAATGATGATGTTAATAACTTACTCCATTGATCATAAGTTTTATTTATATATTATTTATTTAAAAAAATCAATTGGTCAAAATGAATCTATTAATAAGAAAAATATAAATGTGTGAGTGTGATTTGATTAAATTGTACATTTTTTAGACTTGTCCATTAAAATCTGTTTAGAGATATTACTTTCATTTAGACTTATATTTTAAGTACTATTTATTTGTATTTATATTTTATAATGTAATTTATTTAGATTTATATTTTTAGAGTATCATTTACTTAAATTTATACTTTTTAGAGAGTGTGTTTTTTAGATAATTTTATTTTAAAAAGAATAAAATATATGTTTATTTTAAAAATATCCATAAGAATCAACAGATACTAGCAGGTGTAAAAAAACCAGTAAATATTTTACAAACAGGTACATAAAAGGTAAGAAATAATGAGTACATATTATCTATGTTCAGGGTGATTTGTTATCATCCCTAATTTCACATAATCTTATTTTAATTTAAATAAAAACAAAGATATAAAAAAAAAACATATAACTCACTTGTTACTATTAAGGGATATATAAACCCTAAATCTAACTCATAACCATATATGTTCATAATGTGAACTACTCACCACTATAATGAATTATAGTTTTAATGACTGTGTTATTTATATAATCAATGAAGTTAAAGTATAAATTATTTATTTATATATTTTTTATTTCCTATATTATGTTATAATATTATTTATTTAATATTTAAAACTTTAATTACAATAAAGTTATTAAAAACTTAATGAATTAAATAATTATTAAATTTCATATTCTTCATTAAATTTAATAATTTAATAAGTATAATTTAATTATTAATATTAATGAATTAATTAGTAAAACTAATATTACTTATTAGTTAAATAATTATGATTTAATAGTTTGATTTTACAACTTAGACTTATTGACTTTTTTATTATTCTAATTTTAATAAAACCAAACAATATAATTTATTTTTAAAAAAATCGAAAAAAAAGAAAAAGGACAGTGAATTGGAAATTGGATCCGGATTCACACAGCAATAGTAATTTTAGTCATTTAGGAAAATATATGGAGCTATTATATTGGTAAATTTCTTTGTTTTTCCTGTTATTTTAGAAAAATATTTAATTTCCAGACACTTAAGTAGTAGTAAATTTCTTGTTATTAGTTGAATTTCCACTAATAAATATTTGTTATCTTTTAAACAATATTAATTGTGTTTCCTAAAATATTTAATATTAGATGTGTTTCCCAAAAAAATAATATTAGATGCGTTGGCAAAAATATAATATTTGTTTTTTTATTATATTAAAATTATCATCGTCAGAAACAAAGAAAATTAGAGTTCTCTACCAGTTTTAATAAAATATATTTATTGTCGTCAATCAGTTTGATATTTTTAATTCATTAATTTATATGAATTTGTTTTTATTTCAATGTCATCTTCCTTCCTACCTATATGCCACAGGCTGTAGATATTATAAATTAGAGAAAGGTTATAATATTATTCCCGTAATGTTTATTTCTTTTCATCACATCACCTATCTTATTTTACAGATATCACTATTTTATTTTAATTCTTTAAGTAAAAATTTATTCATATTTTCTATATTTAATAAATATGATTATTTTAAACATAATGTTATCAAATATTTAATATAAAAAAAATTATTTTTTTCAATTAAAATATCAAATAACAATTTCATTAGGATTAACTAATTATAGAAAAAAAGTAAAAATAAGAAATATATAATCTAGAATATCAACTAAAAGAAGTTAAGATAATTTTTTGGATTACCTAATACATTAAAGTGTTTTACTAATTTAAAATGGATAGAAAAACAAAAATAAAAGTGTTTTACTAATTTAAAATGGATAGAAAAACAAAAATAAAAATGTTTTACTAATTTAAAATGGATAGAAAAACAAAAATAAAAGTGAGTATTTAAAGACAAAGACTCAACCTATACATACTATCCTATGTGGTTCAGACACTTCTCTTAAATAATATGTCCGTGTCGGATACATTCGAAAGACACTCATAGGACATGTATTGGATAAGTGTCCAATTCAAAAAGTATTTATTGGATTTCTAACAATTCTAACACGATACCAACACAATTTAAAAAAGGAAAAACACATTAATTTTCTAAAAACTCAAACTTATTGTATTAATTTTTAGTAGGATTATAAAAATAAGGAACAAATCTTTTTGAATTAGTCATGAAAAATATCTTTCTGCTCAAACAAAAAAAACTGAAACACATACTTGTGCACATAAATATTTATTGTCAATTTATATAGTTCATAATTATATAATATATAGATCCGTGTTTCCGTCTTCTACATTTTAGAAATTATACATATATGTGTATCTCGTATCCGTGTCATATTAGTTTCTGTGTCAGTATCTGTATTATTATCTCTATATCTAATTTAAAAAATTAAATATTATTTATATTTATCATATTCTTACCAATTAATACAGAAATTTCCTATTAAAATTGAGAGGAGTTCTAACATTTGTGATCCCCAGGGAACCTACCAAATTATTATTTCTTTGGATTGCAAGAAGAAGAAAGTAGAAACCGAAAACGTAAAGGCACATAAAATTAATTATAGTTTACCTCTTGAACAAAGGCTTCAGTTTCAGACTTGGATAGATCTGAGTGAAGAGCTTGAACAATCTGTTTCTCATGTTCTTCACTCAACTTGATGAGGGCCTTCAACTGGGAACTTCTCCATTCCAAGCCACGTGTCTTGCCACAGTCAAACGTTGCTCTCAGTTCCTCAACCATCGCCAAAGCTTCTTCTGAACCAAACACTATGCTCTCGGTGTTCCTCGCCATCTTCTACGATGAATTTTGAGCATACACAAATGTTTTCTAGGTTTCACAAATCACAAACATAGATGTAATGCCAATGCTTTTTACTGCCTTATATTCATCTACTTTGTCATTATCAGTGTCTTATTCTTATAACTGTAGTGTTGTCATTATTCACTTTATAATATAAAATAGTGTGGTCCGACGGAGGGAGCTATGGCTGTCTTTTGTCTTCTTTACTTCACATTTTCTTAGTAAATCAATTTCATATTATAATTTAAATTGATTTTTTTTTCAAATTTAAAATCGTATTTTTAATATAAAAATATTTAGATGAATTTATTTTATGTAGAATTAGTTTAATTTTAAATTTCATCAACCCATTAAAAAATAGTTATAGTTAGAAAATAGTTATAGTGAACATCAGTCTATTTCAATCATTTAAAAAAAAACTTAATCATTTTACATATAAAATGATTTATTTCAATTATTCATACAAGTATTTGAATGGTTAAAATTTTAAACCAAAGATAAAAACCAATTTTAGATTATAGAATAGAAATTAAAAACATATTCAACTTTAAAAATATATTTACTATACATCTTGTTAATAGTAATAAAGAAATTCATGTAATTGAAAAATAAGATTGTGTGTAATAAAAATTTAATAAGCACATTCATTATTTGGTTCTGGGTTCTGGTCTTTGTGGTATAGTGTAAAGAGAATCATTTAACATGCAAACCAAGATATGTGTAGGATAAGACACACATTTATTAGTTAAGATATTTAAAAGTCAGGTTGTACGACCTAGAGTTTGTAGGTTACCGAGCAAACTCAGTTGATTTTTTCAAATATGAATTATTGTTCTTGGTTAGGTTATTGGTCTTTGTAGGCTAATGAGTTACATATAGACGATAACACCTCAACCAACTATAAACTAATAATAATAGAAATTCTACTATTCAAAATAATATTCATCATAATGTTTACATAATTAATTTTAAAAAATCTATTATTCACTTATTTGCATTGATATACAACTTAAAAAAAAATCCTTCCAAAATTAAATCCTATAACATTATTTGCACATGTACCAATTATAATTATAGTAAAAAGTGATACAATAAATATAGGAATGGTATGCTATCAAGAATACGATCATACTTTTCAATTATAATTCAATTATATCATAAATGTAATAGACTATATCTAATCAATTTAAAAACACTTTAGATCAATCAATGAATGAATCTAAGCTAAAATGGATATAAGATAACAAAAATATCAAACAAATGCCTTATGGAAGACTACATTAAGTACTTTCACTATAAATTAACATCAGACTCATTATAATTTTTTTTTATCTATGCGCGTATCTCAACTTCATAATTCAGGTTAAGTTAACTGCATAAACAATCATACATCCACAATGTGTTCTAGTGGTGCGAAAAGTTGGAAAACTGATTTTAAAGCCAAGTTTGGATTCTACAAGTGGATATTGGTGCCTTTTGGCCTTACTAATCCACCAAGGACATTCATGGGACTTACAAATCATGTTCTTAGGGATTGCATAAGAAAATTTATAGTTGTTTATTTTAATTATATTTTAGTGTATAGCAAGAGTCTTAATGAACACTTAGATATTGGAGACATGTTTTGTTAGTCCTTAGGAATAATCATTTCTTTGCTTATGCAGATAAGTGTTCCTTTTGTGTAGTTAGTGTTATTTTTTAGAGTTTGTAGTTAGTAAAAATGGATTTCATGTGAACCTTAATAAAATGTAAGTCACACAAGAGTGGCTAACTCCATAAAATGTGAGAGAATTTATGAGCTTCCATGGTTTGACAAGCTTTTATAAAAGATTTGTTCCTCATTTCTCTAGTTTATCTTCACCAGTCAATGAGTTAGTAAAGAAGGATATCAAATTTTATTGGAAAGAAAATCATGAACAAGCTTTCCAAAAGATTAAGGCTCAACTTACCAATGCACTAACTTTAGCCTTTACTTGGCTTTTCTAAAACCTTTGAGTTAGAATGTGATGATAGTTAGTATAAGTGCAATTTTGTTTTAAGGAAGGCATCCAATTGCTTACTTTAGTAAAAAAAAACTTCATGGTGCCTCCTTCAACTATCCCACTTATGACAAAAAGCTATATCGTTTAGTGCAGTCCCTTCAAACATGGAAACCCTATTTAGTGTCTAAGGAGTTTGTCATTCACATTGACCATGGGTCACTTAAATATTTGAAAGGCCTATGATTAAATACAAGAAGGAAAAAACAAACACTAGAGTTGGTGCCTTGTCTAGAAGGCATGTTCTACTAGCCAACTTGGAGTCCAAATTCTTGGATTTGATCACACAAATATGTTAATAACTATGATTTCCTCCTCCACCTTTGTGGATTGACAACAAAGACACAAGGAGGGTTCTATGCGTATGAGGGATACTTGTTTAAAGAAGAAAGAATTTTCATTTCTCAAAGGTTCACATAGGAAGTGATCTTAGTGACTCACCACCCTTTCTTGGGAGTGAACTCAAAGAAATTTTGACTCTTTAACCTTGAGAGAAACTTTGAACTTTGAAAATCTATTTGTGAAATTTTTTATCACTCATTGTTGAATCAAACTCTAGTGAAAACCTTTTTCATTTTATATTCAAAATGAGTGATCATATCCATGCATCAAATGTACAAGGAAGTAATAAGGAACCAGAGGAGTCATATGGTTGTAGAGAGGAGACAAGGATTACAAGAAAATATATGGAAAAACAAAAGGAAAATATTGATAAAAAATTTGGTGATATAAAGGATTTGATTAACCAACTTTTCATAAATCAAAATAAGGGCAAGAGACATAGAAAAGAAGAGTATAATCATAGAAGAAAAAATAGTCATGACTCCAAGTCCCAAAGTGAACGGGTGTAAAATAATCATCATAATGAAGACTATTATCAACCACCCCCAAGAGACCATTATAGACCCAAACATGACACTTTCCCTAGAGAACCAAAGATAGATATCCCCCCTTTCTATGGTTGAGAAAATATAGAAGAATATTTAGATTGAGAGATAAAGGTAGAACAAATCTTTGAAAACCACCAAGTGAATGAATTTAGAAGATTTTCCATGGCTACCATAAGTTTTCAAGAATATGTCATGTCTTGGTGGACACAAAGGTAAACTAATGTTAGAATTGGCAGAAAATCAGAAGTATTGAATTGGAATTAATTGAAGGCGTGTATGAGAAGAAAATTTGTTCTTCCTTGTGAAAAGGAAAAATAGAAGAGAAAAAGAGTTTAAAGAAAAATTGCAAGCTCTTGTCAGAAAGAAAGAAAAAAAGAAAAAGAGAGAATAGAAAAGGAAATAACATTAAAGTCTTTGTCTAAAGTTGAACTAGATATTGATAACATTATATATCTTTTATAGAAAACTATTATGGTGATGTGCTTGATGAAAAATCTATGTCTGGAGCTGAACTAGATAGAGATACAAACTTTTCCTCAACAGAAAAGTCAAATCAATGTTTGTTTGAAAAAGAAAAAGAAAAAGAGGAATCTAAAAAGGACGAGGAGTATCTTATAAAACACCTTACAAGCCTAGTTGAAAAAGCATCCTTAAAGGGGAATTGAAATACTTTGAACTCTCATTTTTCTTTAAATCATGATACTTACTCTTCTTCCCAAAAATTACAAAAGCAACCCGATGAAAACTCATTTAGCCTCGAAACATTTGACAAAGAAGATTGGAAGCAAAAAAAAGGAGCTTAAAACACTCTCATCTCAAAGAGAACAAATTGTTGTCTGCTTTTCCATTTTTCTCTAGTTTTATAAACATTGTATAAAGTAGTATAAGCTTTATTTTGGGCTTGTACTTGGGCCATTTTCTAGGGCCATGTTTTGGGCCAATTTTCATGGGTCATGTATTGAACCAATTAGAGTGGTGTAAATAAAAAAAATAAAGATAGTTAGAGTTACAAATGAACCTTCTTGGACCTAATGCAACTTTAGACCATCTAGGGAAAAATTACAAAAGCAACCTGCTGAAAACCCATTTAGCCTCGAAACATTTGGCTAAGAAGATTGGAAGAAAAAAAAGGAGCTCAAAACACTTTCATCTCAGAGAGAACTAATTGTTGTCTGCTATTCCATTTTTTTACTAGTTTTTATAAACATTGTATAAATTAGTATAGGCTTTATTTTGGGCTTGTACTTGGGCCATTTTCTAGGGCCATGCTTTGGGCTAATTTTTATGGGTCATGTATTGAGCCAATTAGAGTAGGGTATAAATAGAAAAATAAAGATAGTTAGAGTTACAAATAAATTACTATAGTACAAATAAAAATCATGTAGTGGCAAGGAAGACATGAAGGTCCACATGTCATCCCCTCAATGGAGAGGATTCCCACCAATGCCAAAAGGCCATTTGTATTAATGGGAATGAAAAGGATTGTCTTCAATTAGAGGATGACACTTGTCAACCTCTAATTTGAGAGGATTTGCTCCAATTAGATCATTGTCCTTCTATGAGTGGAGTTAAAGCTTGCACTTTGAATGCCCATAGCACTATAAATAAAAGTTGATGGAAGAGGCCCAAGCACAAGCCCACATGCAAGCCCACCAAAGGGTAGATTTGGGCCAACCATAGAGTTATGGCCAAGAGAATCCAAGAAGACGTTCTTTTACATGTTCAAATGCCATA
>Ga0123342_1007173_pt1 | contig 14919 bp, 6 predicted proteins | sample Turbeawhitnodule_FD_89960 | JGI IMG/M metagenome (GOLD analysis project Ga0123342, IMG submission 89960) | Root nodule microbial communities of legume samples collected from Mexico - Turtle bean Mexico white nodule | ecosystem: Host-associated > Plants > Roots > Nodule | place: Mexico: Nepantla...
AGAAGATAATCTGAAATCAATACAAGCAGAATCCTATTCCACAACTTTGATCAATCACACACTCTTAGCAATCTTAGCTCTTTGAAAAACTCAAAAACTCTTAGCAAAAACTTGTCAAAGATTCATTGTCAAATCTGTTTTTCTGAATTTATTCAAAGATGTAGTTTGTTATCAAATCTTAACAAACTCTTAAATTGCTTTAACAACTGTAATGGACATTGGGCTAAACAAGAGGCCAACCATGGTCTATTGGGACGATTTAAAGTTATGCATGCGCGTGCGATTTGTTCCTCCTCATTATAGGAAGGATCTCTTGTTGAAGCTCTAACGACTTCATCAAGGACCTAGGACGGTAGATGAATACTTTAAAGACTTAGGAACTACTTTGACTAAAATTAATATGCATGATAGTGAAGTGATGGAAACCAAGCCAACAAGGAGATGACCAAGGATGCACACTATGAGAAGTCATCTCAACAAATCAAGTGAAAACCTCACCAAGGATTTAGCAGACCTCATAAGAGGAAGAAATGGACACAAACTAGAGCATCTAATGTTCTTCCTGTTGGTCTTCTTAAAGAATAAAACAAGTTGTAAATAAATTGGGCTCACTTTAGGGGTCCAAATAGAAAAGATAGGCTAGAATAAGGTGCCTTTAGCATAATAGGGGGTGTATGTATCATTTTAGCTTATTCCTAGTCCTTTAGAAAGACATTTTGACATAGTTTCTAGAAGGACAAGCCTAGGATGCGGGTTTGACTATGTCAAACCCTAAGGCTGCCCATTTTTTCCCCTTTTCCTATCCTACCCCTCTTGCTTGTTTTCCAAGGCTCCTTCACCTATAAATAGGAGGCTTACCCATTGTATTTGACTTGTTGAAATTGAATAGAAAAGTTATTCTGCACAAATATTGTGAGAGCTTGAGTGAGTATTGTCTTCTCTTCATTTTTGTCTTATCTTGATGAGAATGAAACTCTCAAGTGGCGGCCTACCACTTATCTTGGTGGTTTCCACCCATCAAGTGGCGTGACCACCCACCACCATCTCCATAAGTTTCTTCTTCCATTTCCTTCATGTTTCCTTTCCATTAATGTTTCCTAGTTTTCTTCTTTATTTCAACAATTGCATACATGTCACCATACAATGTCTTTTTATTTTTGCCTTTGTGAAATGCACCTTCACACCTACTTAACCACTAGGTTAAGTTAGTGTCTAGTGAGAATTTTCCTAAGGTCATCACCATTAACTCCTAAAATCTCAATCTTAAAGTAAAGTGTCACCTAAATGAAAACATCTAAAAATCAACTCAAATCATGAAGAGTCAAAGATAACTAGGTTTATAAGTGGTTTAAGGAAAGAAATTCAAGATAATGTAGAATTATATGAGTACTCTTCTTTAGAGAAGTTGGCTCCCCTAGCCATCAAGGAGGAATCACAATTTTCAATAAAACAAATTTTAAAAATACCCATATTGATGGCTTCTACAAATCTTTATAGAAGGATAAAAACAAAATTTCTACAAAAACTTTTCCTTCCAATTTTTCAAAAGAAACCACTTCTCACCATAGAGTTTCTAAAGACATACCTTCCACCTCTACCCCTAAGTCACCCACCAAAACCTCAAGTACAAAATGTTTTAAATGTTTAGGTTTTAAGCACATAGTTGCCAATTGTCTAACCAAAAGAACAATGATGGAAAAAGGGGAAGTTGTGGTGAGTGAACATAGTTCCCAATCCTCAAGATCTAGCTCTCATGCCTCTTTAAGAAGCCAAAGTGAGGAAGATCATGAGTTACCTTGTGAAGGTGATTTGTTAGTAGTAAGGCGCATGCTTGGGAAAACTCAAAAAAACCTTTTGATGAAAGTCAAAGGGAAAATATTTTTCATACAAGATAACTTATTAATAACAAATTATGTTCATTAATTATAAATTGGGGTAATTGTACAAATGTGACAAGTACAAGAGTGGTGGATAAACTTGGATTATCCACCATCTCTCATACAAAGCCCTACAAATTAGAGTGACTTAGTGAAGAGGGAGAAATCATTGTCAATAAACAAGTCCTCATAGCTTTCTCCATTGGAAAATATAAAGATGGGGTCTTGTGTGATGTTGTACCAATGGAAACCACCCACATTCTATTAGGAAGGCCATGGCAATTTGATAGAAAAGTTTTACATGATGGCCTTACTAATAAAATATTTTTTACCTTCCAAGGGCATAAGATCATTTTGAAACCTCTATCTCCAAAAGAGGTAAATAAATATCAAATAAAAATAAAAACAAAAAAGAGAAAATGAAAAAGATAAAGAAAGAAAAGATAAACCGAGTAACAATACCTCATCTCACACTGCAAAAACAATCATGTTGACCCGTACAGAAATGAAAATTGCACCTCCAAGGTGTTCTTCTTCCTTATCTTTTTCATTACCTAATGCTTCTAAATACTTGACATCTTTGCTAAAGAATTTTAGGGATGATATTCAAACACATGCTAAAGGTTCCCACCTTCTAAGAGGATTCTCACCAAAAAAGTCATTTCATCCCCAAATATTCTTTCCAAACATGGCTTGTATATAGAACTCAACGCTATGAACTCCCAAAGCTTCAGGAACATAAGTTTACTTCACAACCCACATCTCGCAATATCTTATTTGTGAACAAACTAACCATGTCATTTGTAGGAGTTCTAAATTCGAGGATGAATTCTTTCCAACTTGGGCATGATACAACCCAAATAGCCAAGAAGATGACGAAGGACACAAAAGACATTTCACACTTTGATAATTCATCTCAGCATCCAAGACAAGGCTCCACATGTGTCAGAAGGACCTCAACAGAAGAAGAATTGGGCATAAACCAGAGCATCAAATGTTCTTTCTTCTGGTCTTCTTACAAGAAAAAAATGTTTGTAAATAAATTGGGCTCACTTTAGGGGTCCAAATAGAAGAATAAGCTAGAGTAGGTTTACATAGCATAAATAGGAGTGCACTTAGTAAAATGGGCTTGTTCCAAACCCACTTTTCAGGACACATACACCTAGAATTAAGGTTTTTAACCTAACTTCTAGAAGCTATGCCTAAGGTGCGATTTTGACCATTGTCAACACCCTAGGCAGCCCCTCTCCCCTTCCTTTTCTACCCCTCATTCATCTTTCCCTCCAAGTCACTCCTTCCTATATAAAGGGTGCCTTCTTCCATGTATTGACATTGAATTTTGAAATAGAAAGGAAACTTTGCAGGAGTGATTAGTGAGCTTAGTCTCCTAGTATTTTGGGTCTCATCTTGAGTTGTGTGAGCACTTCAAGTGGCGTCTTTTCCTTACTTATCTTGGGGTTTCCCACCCTCCAAGTGATGTGACCCTTCTCTCCATTCTCCATAAGCTTCCTTCACCTTTTCTCATTTCCTTCCTTTCATTTACGCCATTTACATTCCTTCTTTATGTTCTTGTTTATGTCTTTTCAATTCAGTCATCTTCATTCATTCTTTGTTTCATTTGTTCTTTAATTTATGCCCCATTCATCATAATCACCATATACTTGTGTTTTCCTTTTGCCCTATAGAAGTGAATCTTCACACTTACTTAACCACTTGGTTAAGTTCGTGTCCAGTGGGGATCTTCTTTGGGTTCTCACCTTACATTGCTAAAAATAAAAAATCATACAAAAAGTGAAATCTTAAAATGTGCCAATCTAAAATCAACTCACATCATGTATAAGGAAACAATTGATCCTAAAATCAATGAGAAGCACAAGCAATGTAATTGAAATGGAACTAAATGACACATATCTTTCAAATATACTTTAAATGTCTCTATTTTTACAACAAGGTTACTTAGAAGGAAACTCAATCTTCTATGTTAAGACGTTGATTTCCCAAGCAAAATGAATGAAAGATGTTTTTATGGAAATATCTAAAGATTACATTATTAACAAAATAAAGATTATTTCTCTTGAATATTACATAACATCGGTTATTTCCATAGAGACCTATAGACCAAGTTGCTTAAATATCTAACACCAATCAAGAAACTTCAACGTAAAAGATATGTTAGCTCCCTGATTTATAAGTTTAGTGTATCTATAAGTTTAGTATACAATAATTTTTTCTATGGGAGTGTGAGAAACATTTGTGTTCTTCACCTTGTGAAATTACCCACCTGTGAGGAAGCCACATGCTTATCATCTCTCTGAAAGTTATCTTCTTTTAATCAAACCTACTTTGTTTTATAGCCAAAAGCGACAATTAGAATACTTTAGTTCTTAATCTCAAGGAAAGATTAGAAAAAGAAAACCATAAGTGATTTATGTACTCGTGATAGTTAGCAGTGACTCGTATACTCCTTTACAATCAAGTTTTGATAAATGAAACCTTTAAAATTCTTTACTTAAAAAGAGAACTGGGGGTAACACAAAAGTTATGAATGAACTGATATAAATTTAATATGTTGTTTTGTAATGTTAGATGATATCTGTTAGATGAACTAGTAATTTGTGAGAAAAAGTCTTAAGGTTTTATTCAACCCAACTTCTAGAGTCTGCTAGTACTATTTTGATAGAATTTGATTATGAATAAGGTGTTAGTCTTTGATAGGACTTAGTGAATATATGTCTTTTAAAAAACTTTTCGAGTTACATAGTTCCTTAATAATCTTTGTTGAGGTAAGAAATATGTTTGGTGTGTAAATGGTATTTTGATGTTTATATCATTGTTTTTTAAATTATAAATTATTTTGTTAATATGTGGTTCTTTGATTATACTTTAATGATTTTCCTTATTATCAAAACAAATAATATTATAGGTTTAAGAACTAGTTTATAAAAAAAGATGTATTACAGTCTTAGGAAACATAGTTTCACCATAATAATTTGTAGTTAAATTCTCCAAAAAGAAATTATTTCTATTGGAAGAGGTGCAACTAACATTTTTTACTAAAAGTTGAATTTTTTATTGAAATATATATATATATATATATATATATATATTACTTTCATTAATTGGATAAGAGAGTTTGAATGGAGTCTGAACTCAAATCACGAATCTAAAGACATGATAAAAGTAATCTATAACAAGAAAAGAGAAGAGGGAAGTAAATACAAATTTATATTGGTTCACCCTTTTTTTATCGGCAATAATATTGGTTCACCCTACTATTTGGGTTATGTATAGTCCCCTTAAACAAACTACTTAATAGCTTTTCACTAACGAGTTTCAACACCTCTCTAGGAACAAACATTCTACACCTCTTCAGGTACAAGTATTTTTCACCTCTTTAGGTACAAGTATTCTCCACCTCTCTAGGTAGAAGTACTCTACATCTCTCGAGGTAAAAGTATTTTCCACCTCTCTTGATACAAATATTTTACACCTCTTCAGATACACCGAGTTTCAACACATCTCCAAGAACAAGTAAAAACCTCTCCAAGTACAAGTACAAACCTCTCTAGGTACACAATCTTAATCTTCCCCTAAGACTAAGACCTCTCAATGTATGAGAAAAATACTCCCAAAAGAGAGAACAATCAAAGCTTATTGGATATACTTCAATGTGTGAAGAATTTACAAGGTTTAACACACAACCAAACTCACTAAATGTTCTTATATAGCAAATATAATATGTACAAAGCACACATATTCTTTTTCACTCACACCAACTTGTATTTATTCTTGGTATTCTCTTTTCAGTACAAGAAAATTTCTTATTACCGATGAAAAACTACCGACAGATTTTATCGACAAATCAAATTTTCCATCAGTAAATTCCATAATTATAATAAAGTTAATAACTATAATAATATTATTATTGATAATTACAATAATATTAATAATTATAATAATAATAATAATAATAATAATATCACAATTCCTGCCGGTTGACCTGGTCGCCGGTAGACCTCTGCAGACGAGCTTCGGATTCCGTCTGCCTTGTAGTGGAACTTATTCTTTCCTTAATGTCTGGATGCTGTTCCTGTTGAGACAGAGGGCGCCCTAACGACCGATCGCACTCCTACGATCAAGTAAGTACAAGGCTTATAATAAACAAGAAGTATCTAATTTAATGCTTAGTAAAGCCTTAGCCAAGCGTTAGAAACAGCGTACCGTAACCAGGGATCTAGAGTCCCTTTTATAGAGTGCCGCTAGGTTACCTCTTGCGGTAACAACTTCTGTTACGAGAATCTTATCTTGAGTAAGGACATATTTAATGGGAGAAGATCCCACTTCAGTGTGTGTAATCTTAACATCACAACTGCACATAATCTTCTCTCCTAGGAGTGTATCAAATATTAACAGAATAACCACTTAGATACCCACTCGGGTATCGTTTCCCAGGATCAAATCTGTTTTCGAGTACATTCACATGCTTTGTGTATCACAGTACCATCCATATGCCATTACATATCAGCATGCAAATACTCTATCAAGCCCTAACGTCCTCTGGGTTTAAGCTGATAGAATACCTTTTACTTTTTATATACCTAAATGCGCTACATGCACCCCTAGGCTCATTTAACACACTTTCGCTGACCTACCAGACCTTATACGCGAAAGATTATACCAATGCATGAATGAGAATTAATATACACATACCTGAGCCCTAGCCACGTAATGGCTGAGCTAACCTACTTGCTGCAGGCGCCGATGTTCGATCTCCGAAACTGAGCTCTACGCGCTCTGATCCATTACAATCACAATAATATTAATATTATTAATAATATTAATAATAACAAATAAAACAGAAATACTAATAATAATTACAATAATAATAATAATAATAATTATTAGATTAGTAATATAAATAAAAATATTAATAGTGATTATAATATTGATATTAATAATAATAATATTAATAAAACTAATAACAATTATAATAATTATAATAACATTAATATTAAAAATAAAAATAAAAATAAAAATAATAATAATAATAATTACAGCAATAATAATAGTATTAATAATAATTAAAATACTTACATTTATCGGACAATTTTCTTTAATTATATATATAAAAAATTAAAAATAATAACTTAAACTTCTCTGATTTTTCTATTGTTTTTAATTAATTTATTTATTTTATATATTTTATTTTTGAAAATTAAAAATGTATATTTCATATACGATTTTAGAGATATATATGAAATATAAGAGTTTCAAATTTTTTAATTTAACAAAATATAATATTTTAATATTGAAAATGTATATTTTATATACGATTTTATATTAAAATATATACTAGTTTTTGTATTTTTTGAAATCGTAAATGATTGGAGATTTTCTTTTGAATAAATCATATTCAATATGATTTATCCATTTTCGATTTTTTTTCCTATTTAAAGAAATTGCTTTTAAAATTGTACTATATATTGGAAAAATAAATAAATCAGATGAATCGCAATTTGTGGAAAGATTTTATATTACATTGAGGAAAAACACATTTAAACCCAATTTTGTAACGAATAACACATACTATAGTGAGGGGAGGGGGTACGGAGTGTGGAAATGGCGACGAGCAGCAAAGGAGAGGGTGAGGGTGAGGGCGGGAAGAGTAACAACATCGTATGGAACGAAGCTTTGCAGAGGTTCGAGACGGAGGACAAGGAGGCGTTTTTGGAGTACGTGTTGAGAGAGAAGGGGAAGGTCATGGATTTGGTCCACACCTTTGTGCCCCCTTCCAAGAGAGGTCTTGGCTTGGCCTCCCATCTCTGCGTCGCTGCCTTTCACCATGCCCAATCCCACTCCTTCTCCGTCATCCCCACCTGTTCCTATATCTCTGTAAGGACCTAACTTTTGCTTCTTCTTTCGTTTTGTTTCCTTTGTATGCTTGTTTTCATGAGTTCATTGGTATGGCATGAGAGGGTTGTAAGGGACAGGTTTTGGGCATTTTGTAAGAGGTTTATTTGTAGATTGAATCTCAATCATGAGGGTGAGCTTTTTTGGTGTAACTAGGAGGTGTCTCAATGTTCTTGCTTCGCACTTAACTAATTTCCTCTTGTTGGGTTGGTTCATTTTAGAGTAATTTGTTGCCTCCAACTGCATTTCATTCCAAGTCGGAAATCAAACCGCGGTCCTTGGTTAAAGGACAAAGTGTCAAACCACATGTAACACAAACTGAATCTGGGTGAGCTTTGACACAAGGTAAGGCTGTGCCTTGGTGATCGGTTGGTCATGGGTTTGAATTCAGACACAGTCTCTTTGCATAAGGGGAAGGTAGGTTGTGTGCAAGTACCTTCTTCTTTACATCTTCAAATTGAGGAGTCTTTGATGCTGTGATATGTTAGTTTATAAATTGAGGAGTCTTCTATACATATGCAAGCCCTTCACTTTAGTATGTAATCTTGCCCCGCAGAGGAAATTCTTGTCTACCTGGGAAAGAAAATATAGGTTCATTGTTGTCCTTTGCTTTATCAACATTCCATCATCGAAACTGTATTCTCCAATTATCCTTGATCGTTTTCTTGATTCTCAACTTGAATTGCACGGTTGAGGAATTCTAGCACCAAATTGTTGTCTTTGTATGGACTTAGACAGCGTGAATTGGTTGTAGTTTGTAAAATTTATGTGCAAATAGAAGCAATCTCAATTATTGGCGTCATTGACCTCAAAGCACTTTGCTTTGTAGTAAGGTTTTAAAATTGTCCCTGACTGATTTTGGGCACATTTAGGGAGCTAAGCATCATAAACTCAACTTTACCTCCAGTATAAAGAAAAGAACTAGTGCTACTGAATTTGGTTGTTTTGAAGTATTCATATCAGAAGCTACACTACACCTATGGATACTTTATAACACCTGATAGTTGGTTAGCTGGTAATTATAGAACTGCAAGACAAAGTATAGCTTGCCACAGATTAAAGGCATGTCCATAAATTTAATGGAAAGCTTAGTTTGTATTCTGTCCTTTCTTGATCGAAGTATTAGCTTCCTTTAAAGTCCCTCAACTCCTTAATGTTATTTGTGAATCTTATAGGGCAATATCAACAGCCGCTGAACTTGTTTGATTGCGTTTAAGAAAGTATTGATTTACTGTATTGGATAATTTAAGGTTAATACTACTATTATACTTAGTTTGAAATAGAAACTTGATAACCCGTATAATCTGACGTACAAGGATATGTAACTTACTTGGCTTAACTATAAAGTATAGTTGTCTCTAATGTTTGATTCTCCACAGTTTTTGTGCTGAGTCATTGGGCACAATATTTTTGTTGAACATTGATTTACTGAAATATGATTGCCTTCCTGTACTAGGTTTTCTTGTAGCACATATTGTTTGCCCTTAATAGGTTGTCTTGTAAAAGTCGTCTACACCTAAGAATACAAAATCATTTGAAGGTCCTGCTTGTTGAAGACTATCTTGGCATGTCTAATGAAGGTTGTCTTGTCTTAGCTAGAGCATCTAACGTCTTTTACACCCGTTTAGTGGAGAATCGTATTGTATACCCAGTTGTCTCTATTGTTATGTAAGTGTAATGTATTACGTCTTGTGTTAAGCGTGAAAGACATGTCCCACGTGCCACAATTTCTATTAAGTGATATATGGCGAGCTAGTTATTAATGCATTGTATAAACAAATACCTGGTGTAAATCATTACGTTGGTTGTTGTTGTTACTTGAGTTGTAAATGAGTGAGCTTTCACTATATTGGTCTATAGACGCTCTACTGAAGAAGTATGGGGTGGTGCACATAGTTTCTACACCATACCATCCCCAGACCAATGGATAAAAATCTCTTTCAGAGAAATAAAGAGATTTTGGAGAAACTGGTGAAGCCTAGCAAAATTGGAGCCATCGTCTAAATGACGCTCTTTGGGCGTTTAAGACTGGCTAACAAAGCACCTATTGGGATGTCTCCCTTTAGAGTTGTCTTTGGTAAGGTGACAGTTGTCTTTGGTAAGGCATGTCACCTGCCTGTAGATATTGAACACAAGGCATACTGGGTTGTCAAAGCTGGTAACTTGGATAATGACCAAGCAAGAGAACAGAGAAAGCTTCAGCTACAAGAATTGGATGAGATCCGTCTAAAGGTCTATGAAAACTAAGTTTTATAAAGAAAATACTAAGCAGTGTCATGATCATTTCATTATTGGGAAAGAGTTTGCTATAGGTCAGAAAGTCTTAATTTTAATTCTAGACTGAAACTCATGCCCATAAACTCCCCTCAAGTGCAAATCCCTTTCATATTGGTTATACTCTCCCTTGAGCAGAAACATTTTTCATCCAATCTACATTGGCACTCCTCCGAGTCGGTCAACAAGACCAACAACTTTGATACCACTTGTTGGATTATTTTGAAGGTAGAGTCCAGGGAGATATGTGACATTAAGTCATAAGCAAACTCATATAAGGAATCATAACACCACCTTTAACCCCAAACCTTAAACCAATAGGTTTGTGCATCTTTTCTCCTTATATCTTGCTCTTTTTGCATATTTTTACCCAATGTGGGATTCCAACCACACTTGACTCTGAAAATATCTTTTAAAGGTTGTGTTTGGTGAAGACTATCTTGGCATCGTCTGATGAAAGTCATCTTGTCTCAATCAAAGTGTCTAACGTCATGTACCCTCCTTTGGTGGAGGGTCGTCTTGTATACCCAACTGTGTCTACTATTATGTAGAGTGTCTAATGTTTTCATGTCTTACGTTAAGCGTGAAACACTTGTTCCACGTGTAACAATTTTTGTTGAATGGTACAGGGTGTGATTCATAGGAAGTTTGGTTATTACTGGGTTGTATAAATAGGAACTTGATGTAAGACATGACATTGGTTGTTGTTATTATGTAAGTTGTAGTGAAAAAGCATTAACTATTTTGAGAGAGTAACAATTGAGTTGTAATACCTGTTAAGTTCCTTTTGTAACTCAAGTGAAGAAGAAAAACTTATCCTTAGTGAAGATTGTCCGTGGACGTAAATTGAAGTTCGTTAACACCCTAAACGAACTACCTGAAATTCTTGTATTTTGATTCTTTTCCTTCTTGTTCCTTTATTTCTGTTCTCATTCTTTGTAATATTAGTGTGATTGATGTTTTTATACATTCCGGTGTAGTTGTTCCGTAAAATTACCACAACAATTTTGATTACTATTCCGTCCATGAATTAATTTTGTTTTCAGTGATTACTTTCAGGTAGTAATCACATTTATTTAAAAATGGTTGCCATAATTCCACATTTATTTAGCAAGCAATGAACTTATATGTGTAGGTTTAAGTTATGAGCTTAAAAATATAATCATATTTTTTCTCATACCTATTTGCCAGAATTGTGACTTCTTTACTTTTGTCTATGCTAGAGCACCGTTGACTCATACTACAGTACTTAAAATGTGGCAGATCCAGTTTTACGTTCTGGTCTCAAATTTTTTGCACTTAGCACTTATCCATCTTGTGCTTTGATGGCGTGTGTTCTTTATGTTTTGGTCTTGTAACAATTACTACTGTTGGCAGGATACATTTCTTCCTCGGAACCCATCTTGGAATTCTGTTGTGTACTCAAAAGGAGGAAAATCTAATATCTGAAATTGCCAATCTCCTAGCCTTGGTTCTTCTCAGAAACTGTTTGTATCATAATATTATCTGGTAAATTATTCTTAATTGGCTCTGTTGCTAAATAATTGTGTTTAGCCTCCAACACTGTTTTATGCTGCTAATAAATAACCTCCCTTTATAAAAAAGACTTGTGATTGTTGATTGCCTCAGGGCATTCTCTTTATCACCAATGTGAGTAAAAAAAAATTATATTACTGAACTATTTATAGGAATGGACCTAAATTCAAGGAGACTCATTCAACATGCATCCGTTTTATCCATATATATATTAGGGATAAGGAATTCTATGTGCAGTACATCCAATTTAATTAGCACGAACTACCAAATTACATTATCACATATTTAAATGTTTTTTTAAGAGAAATAAATACTAGTCCAACGAGCTAGTTAACTTTTCCATTCATGATACAATGACAGTCTAGTTTTTGTATTGAGTTTTTGTTGCTGTTATTCTATTATGTCTTTAAAATACATTGATTTTGATACATTAATTTTTTTTAATATATTTTGAAGACAAATATCACGAAAAATCAACGATGACACATATATGCTGCACCTTCATTTTGAAGCATTTTGTTATGTCTTGCGGTTTTCATGCTACCCATTATCGTTTTAACCAAATGTTTTAAAACTTGGTGGAGTGTTCGATTCGATAAGGATACTAATATCACTATTTAAACTAACTCACGAGAAAGAAACGGTATTTTGATTTCAATCTTTTCGTAACTTATTCAATAATCTTGTTCTGGTTGTGTCCGATTATACATTTAGAGAGACTAAGACATAACTCCTTATTTATTATTACTCATATTTGTTTAAGTGCAAATGAGTGTAAGCTGATTGTACCTAACTTCTAATTAAATCTAATTATATTTTATGGGTTGTATTGGGTTATTGAGTTGAATTTTTATTGCATTAATAAAGAATTTATGAGTTTTAAAGATGATGAATTCGATTATATGATACGAATACTATTTGTCAAATAATTTAATGTTTTATCATATAAAATATTACGAGTGTTGATACTCGTACACTAGATTTTGCAAACACCACTTCCACAACTTGAGGTGACAATTTTTTTATATATTATCCTTTAAGTGAGAGTTGAGTTTTTCTATTTCTTTTTCTTAAATACAATATGGGAGCAAAGTTGGTCAAAACATGAGGACGAGAACCTTGTCCAAAACGCGGGAGTGGAGTGAGAGGTTTTTTGATAGGCTCTTTCTACGGCTACACTAAGATAATTGATACTAGGGTAACATCAAAATTCTCCTCCTCTCATTACTGTTAAAAAATGACCTAAATAGAAGTTGTATGGGCCAAACTGGCCTTACATTGTTCCCCTAAACTTTCTAATAACACCTAATTAATTACATAATGTAGTCTTTCATCCATTTGGGCTTAACAATCTGACGTTTGGGCCTATTATTGTTGGGCCCTGTTGTATCAGTACCATCCGCGGGTTCCAACACTTTATCCTCAAAGTGAGTAGTTGGATTGATTTGGGCTGAAGAGTCATTATCGGATTGGGCTTGCGGATGTGTTGGGTGTGAAGGGTGAACATTGGATTGGCCCATTTGTGGATTGTTTTGGAACGTTATAGCATTGTTAGGAGTGAAGTCTTGGTTTTGGGAATCTAAAATGTGGTCATTACGTGGCCTTGTGTGAGTGGTTGGAATGGGTGGTTGGGGCAGAGAGTTAGGTGAGTCACTTAATGGTGGGTTTAAAAGTTCTGCAGGGTTAGGTGGGGCTATTAAATGCTGGTTGGAAAGTGTTGAGTCACATGGTGCAGAGTTAGGTGGAGGCATTAATTGCTCTTCTGAAGGGGTTTCAAAGTCAGGTGAGTGAAGTGGTTGGACATTTGAAATGCTTTTGAGGTTAGGCGTGGGGTTATTCAAAGAGTTTGGCGAGTCTCTATCCGCATGAGAGAGTGAATTAATATCTGTGGCTACATGGGTTCCTTTGAAAGCACGGAGGAGGGATACATGAAATACCGGGTGTACTCGCGAGGTGGTTGGTAAACAGAGTTCGTAGGCCACAGCGCCGATGCGGTGGCGCACTTGATTAAGCCCCGAGTAACGAGGGGCGAGCTTCGAACATGTACGAAGCTCCACCGATTGTTGGCGGTGAGGTTGAAGACGTACCCATACCCAGTCATCGGGGTTAAAAGAGCGTTCAGATCAGTGGCGGTTGGCCTGGTCGCACATTCGTTGACAGGCCTGATGAAGGTTTTGTTTGAGGGCGTGGAGAACCAACGTGTGTTGGTGCAATAAATCAACAACGGTGGTGCCTGAGCGTGGACTGTGCAACAGATCTAGGGCGGTGGGAGGTTGTCTTCCGTACAGAGCATGGAACGGTGAGGTTCCAATGGCAGAGTGATAAGTCGTATTGTGACAAAGTTATGCTAGATGAAGATATTGGAACCAAGTGTGAGGATGTTCGCCTGCAAAGCATCGTAGGTAATCTTCCAAACTTCGATTAAGAGCTTCTGTCTGTCCATCAGTTTGCGGATGATAAGCAGAACTGAACTTTAATGTTGTGCCTTGTGCCTTGAATAGGTGTTTCCAGAACGTGCTGATAAATAGTGGATCTCGGTCTGAGACAATGGTTTTTGGCAGCCCATGCAGACGACAAATCTCAACCGAGAATCGCTTGGCAAGTTGTTGAGCATTGAACTGTTTGGGAAGTGCCACAAAGTGAGCATACTTCGTGAGGCGATCACATATGGCCCATATCACCGAGTGACCTATAGAGGCGGGTAAGTGTGTTATAAAATCCATTGATAAATCTTTCCACACTTGATCTGGTAATGGGAAGGGTTGGAGTAATCCATGGGGTTTTGTTGGCAAATACTTGTTACGCTGACATGTGGTGCATTGTTGAATGTAGTTCTTGACATCTCTAGTCCACCCCGGCCAGTAGAAGGCAACAGCAATGCGAGCAAGGGTGGGTTTAATACCGGAATGACCCGCTGTGGGCGATTCATGTAGTTCTAGGAGGATGCGGTTTCTGAAATTGTTGGTATCTAGAATAAACACTTGGTGCCGAAAGAAGAGCAGACCATGACGGACTGAGAAGATGTTGGGTCCTTGTGTATCTTTAGTGCAAGCGTCTACTAATCTTGTTCCTTCTATGGTGGAATAAAATTGCTGTAACTCTTCAAACAACAATGGTATTGGCGACGAGAGTGCAAGCAACATTGAAGGTGGATCTGTGTCTTGGCGTGAGAGAGCATCTACAACCACATTTTGCTTGCCAGGTCGGTATAGAATTTGGAAATCATATCCCTGTAACTTTGATGTCCATCTTTGTTGTTCTGGAGTTTGTATTGTTTGTGACTGAAGTGTATTTAAACTTTTTTGATCTGTGATTATTTTGA
>Ga0123342_1007174_pt1 | contig 14918 bp, 7 predicted proteins | sample Turbeawhitnodule_FD_89960 | JGI IMG/M metagenome (GOLD analysis project Ga0123342, IMG submission 89960) | Root nodule microbial communities of legume samples collected from Mexico - Turtle bean Mexico white nodule | ecosystem: Host-associated > Plants > Roots > Nodule | place: Mexico: Nepantla...
AAAAAAATAAAAAAAAAAAAAAAAAAAAATATATATATATATATATATATATATATATATATATATATATAGCTTCATGATATAGTCTTAAAGAATGTTTTTTTTTTCTTTTTTTTTATCAGCCGTCTTAAAGAATGTAAAAAATGATGTAATTAGGTGTCATATTTTTGTATATAAATAAGGTATTTGTCCTTTCTCATTTCTCCATGACTTTTATACTCTTTTTTTTTCTTTTGATAAACATTTTAGGTATATCGTTTACCTTATTGTTGATTTAATTTTCATTCTACTTATGTCTAAATAATCTTCTTCTATAGACAATTTAAATTATTATCTCTTCGCGTGTTGTTACTTAAAAGACAAAGAGATTTTTTATGCAAAGGATGAAGTTTTGGGTAAAATGTCAAAACCACTATTTCTTCAAGAAAAATAGTAATTTTTATTGAAGTTAGTATCGTTGATGTGATTTTGACTAAGGTAAGCCAATGTGAATCCTTCTATTGTGGTGTACAAATGAACCCTTCACTTTCATCCTTGTAGAGGACGATATTGTTATACATGTTCTTCAAAAAGAAAAATCATCCACACTCATCCAGAAGCTTCTCAACATAAAATAAAATAAAAAATATTTTAAATTTTTATAAATATAATAAATTTCTAAAATGTTTAAACTTAAAATTATTAATTTTAGTGTTTGTAAATAAGTAAATTTTAATTTTAAGTCAAATAGAATTCATTTAAAAACACACACCACATATATACTGGAAGAGTGAGTTTTCTCTCTTTAAAGACATAGATAAAGATTCCTTTTGAAACATTGTTTCATTATAGTAATCAGAAATCAAATATTTTATTATGCTGAAACGATATTACATATTAACAGTAAATTGTATGACACCAATTTTATTTCATAGTAATATGAATTTTTTTTACTATTTTTCTTAATGTGGAAAAAATTATTTAAAATACATAATGAAATTTAAAATTATTATATAAACTAAATTTGAATAAGTAAAGTCTGGAAAACTACTATGAATGAAGAAGACAAAAACTGAACTTTTGTTCTGTTAATAGCTAACGGCCACCAGTATTTTCCCGTTTCTATTCCTCTCATACACTTGCCGACACATTTCAAAAATAAGAATGTTCTTAAAAATTGTACAATTAATTTCTGATAAACATGATTTTAACCATTCATTTTGAATTAAATAGTAATTAGATTATCTCACTAGGAAACTTAGTTTCACATCCTCTTTCCTTGCTTTTAACGAAAATACATAATGAAACTTTGGGTGACATAAGCCTACTTATTGAAAAATAAGCACGATTGTTTTAATTTTAACTCTTATTGAATTAATAATGTGAGACGTAATAATTAATGTGAGTTAAACCGTGAAGACGACATCTAATTGAAAAGAATAATGATTACTCCACAAATCACAATTACCCACAGAAAAAAGTACTTCCAAGCTTGGACATAAAAGCGAGTCAAAGGAGGGGAACCAAACAAATCACAATAAGATTACATTGTCACAACCCATGAGAAGTACAGTGAGGAACAATGAATTTGTTACATAAGAATAAGAATAATATAAAAAAAAACAAGCAAAAAGTGTATTGTGTAATCTTCTCTTCTCCCTCACTCCAAATCAGAAATGCATCCCAAGAAAACAAAAAGCTTTAGTGAGAAGAGAGTAGCAGAGTTGGAAAAAAGAGAAGAAAAGACCAAACACAACCACCTCAACTTCACACATGTAAGAATTGTAGGAGAATCAGAAGAGAAGGGCAAATGCAAGAACAAAGAGAGAAGCAAAGGCTGAGGAGAGAGTTGTGGCATCAGATGAAGGACCTGGGGCAGGTGAATCAGCAGCTGAAACCCCAGTTGCTGCCATCACCAACATGGCAATCACCAAAGTCAAGAAAAGCTTCATCTTCAATGCCTCCATTGCTCAAACTTGTTCTTTTTTTTCTTCTTCTTCTTTTGTTTGTTGCAAGTGGGAGAAGATGGTTTTGGAACAAAGAGCAGTCAGTGGCAGTTGGAAAACATGCTGCGGCATTGGCTGGTCTTATATAGATGCGGGCAGAGAAAAAAGACGGGCAGCTGTTCAGACTTTCTCGCTGTCGACAGGTTCGAGGTTGCCGGGCAGCCTCACCTGCCCGGTTTGTTGGACAGAGTGTCTCCATTCGATTTCTTGCTGCGATACAGCTGTCGCCAACGGTTTGTGGGGCCAACCTTCTTTATGAAAACAATAAAATAAAATTGCCTTTTTCTTTTTTCAAATTATAAAATTATGCTACTTTTTTAAAATTGGTTTTTTTGTGGTTGTGGTTGGCCACCACCATGCCCACTACTTTGGGGGTAGGGATGTAAATAAGGTTAATAAGTCCACCCAAATTCACATATCAAAACTTCAATTTAGTTCATCATAAAATTTTAGTTTAAAACCATGGGATATTAAAGTTTATTATCATTTCATTACTAGTTAATACACTTATAAGTTGTTTCAATAAAGGTATTCTTTTGGTGCAATCAACATGTTGAGCATGATGAATATTTATGCTTTATCTTGAGAAGGGATAATAACACGAGTTGTATGTACTATAATTATTAAGATATATTTATTGTAATTCTTATAACTAATTTTATTATTCTTCTTATGGTAGAAATATTTTCCTCAAAACATGACTTTTTTCTATTTTGCAACAAATTAATGGCATCTCTATAAGAACACGTGGGAAGAAAGGAAAATCATCACAATATAATTTTATAATACTATTGTTTTACAATATTAAAAAGAAAGGTATTGTTTTTCACAAATACAATAAATAATCTATTCTTGAATTTAAAATAAATGTACTAACATATCAACTACATTATCTTTCATAATATATATTATATACTATTCTTGAGTGTCAAGTTTCTAAAGTTTGAGTTTAACTTATTTAAATAACCAAATATAATTGGAAGTCTATGTTTGATTAGTTAAAAATCAGCTTGAAGAGATAACCAATAAAGTATGTTTAAATAATGAGCTTAAACAAGTAATTAAGAAATATTTGGAGATGTTAGGTAGTAATAAAATTAAATTAAATTATTTAAAAAATTGAAGAAAAGCGTGGAATATTTGGTTGTGTATGTATGATTTGGATATTGATTATTTCGAAGTCAGGAGATTGATTAATTTATTCTCTCATCCCATGTGTTCGTTATTATCGTAAATATTCTTTTTAAAAACACATCAGCTTTTTCAAGAAAAAACACTTTTATAGGACTTGTAAGCATTTTCATAGACTATAAAACGGATGAGGTATATTTCGTCGTTCCAAATTTTTTTAATCATCTTTACATGTGTGTGCCATAATCCATGTTTATGTACTTAGTGGTTTATAAATTTTTGAGAAATTAAACTCTCCAAACTATGGAAGAATTGGTAATTATGAGAAAATAAATATAATGGTTAAATTATATTAAAAATGTAATACAACTCAAATCTTTAATTAAAAGATATTCTTATCCGAATCTGTAATAGTAAATTCTGTTGAAAAGTGTGTGTGTGTTTATATATAAAATGATAAAATGATGAGAGATATTTTGTTTATGCGTCATTAATGCTATTGTATTTCACACCTGAGAGTTGCATAAGAACCTCACATTACCCTTGAATTCACGAGCAAGGATGATGAGATATATTCATGTATGAATGAATAGCCATCATAATTTTCTATGTGAACCTTATAAGATCAAGATCTTGCTCTATTTATTTAGCTAATATTGTTCTTCTTTTCTCAAACTTACTCCTTAAACGTCACTGCTTTCTGCGTGTACTGCTACCCATTTGAGTATTCAAACATACACCTCATCACTGAATCAATCATTTGTAAATTTAATTACCCCCCAAAACCAATTTTTGGCCTTCAAATGTATGGTTAACCAAAACATTAAACCCCACATATCCAAACAAAAGTGATTTTAACAATCATGGTGAACATAACGTGAATCTTACACTTGGAGTGTTGATGAGTTGTCATTAACTAGAAACCATGGTTTAGTAACCATATCCAAAATAATTCACATACATCCATAAAATTGCTTACTTTTATTAAATAATTAACTTTAAATTGAAATATTTATACATTATAAAATATTTTATTTAATTGATGTAAAAATTTTAATATATATTTCTCATGTTAATATCTGTTAATTTGAGTGTGATTTTATCTGTTAATTTGAGTGTGATTTTATCCATATGGATGATTTGATAAAGAATAATTCTATAAATCCTATAAACTTTAATTGTTATAAACTTTAAAAGATTTTAATACTAAATTAAGAAGTAGTTTAAGTTAACTTTACAAAAATAATTTATATTATATATTATAAAAAATAATTCTTTATAAAGGTGGATCTCCAACATGTTGTTGTTTAGTATTGTTTATAAATGAGAGTAGAAGTATGTGCAACACAGCACATCAAATTCAAACCTTAATAGCGCTAACTCTTGGTTTTGTAAGTTAATTTTTTGAAAAAGGAGCATTGATAACGGTATAGGTTTTGCATTAAAGAATATGAGGATGAAGAGATTTGGATTCTTTGGTTGATGAGATAGTGGGACCCTGCCCCTATCTTCCAGTGAAATTGTGGGAAAATAGGTAGAAAATTGTTGGGTTTAAATTTGAAGGGAGGAAGTGGAATGGGACAATAATAGGAAGAAACAAATAAGAAAAGAGAAGAAGACATAATATTTTCCAGGAATGGAGCCCCAAGGAAAGTTCAAAGGAAGGGTCCCCTAACTTGCTTCCGAACTTAGCAACCTTCCAACTTAGCTTTTTGTCAATGTGTCTTCGAATCTCCTTGTTAAATCATAGAGCCACCACTAGTACATTTCTAAAAAAATCTACCTCTTTTTTTTTTTTTTTTTTCTCAATATCTTTTATACCAAATTCTCAAACTCAAATATCTCTGTCAATTTTATTAAGGACAACCTTATCCACAACAAAATAAATCAATAACTAATATTTTTATAAATTAAAATTACTTCATGTTCAAGTTCAACATAACAATTTTAAAAATATACGACAAAAATTTTACAAATTAATTTATGTTTAAAATCAATTTAACTTATGGAAATTTTTATTATTCTCTCTTAAAAGGGTTTATATATATATATATATATATATATATATATATATATATATATATATATATATGTATGTATGCATAAACTTTAGTGAGTTAGACATTGACAAATGCCTCTTTTTATTTTGCAGTTTAAATTTGAATAATTTGATTAATTAGGTAAAGTTCTTCTATTAATATCTAATCATGTTTACTGATACATCATTAAAAGAATAATAGGTATCATGAAAAAAAATTACAAATGTTAAATATAAATATATATATATATAGTAATTACAATATTGGTATAGATTATTTATATAAAAAATAATTAATACTTTTAATGGGATCTAAAATATATTGCAGTAAATTATTGAGATAATAACGTTTTTTTAATAAATATATTTATAGAACTTTTTCATAAAGTTTAAATTTTTCAATGTTTTTTTAAATATTTTTAGTTCTAATTGAAATTTTAATATTTTAAAAATAAATTATCACCTATACATATAATTTAAGAATCATTTTGATTGATTTAGAAGAGCTTATTTTAAAAAGTTAAAGTTAAAATTATAAATTAGGTTTATAAAATTAATTATTCATTAATTAAAATATACTATTTCTTTAAACTATTTTTTTTTCTATTTTTTTATGTTTTGAAAGTTGTTTGTCATTTTTTTTTCAATAAGATGACATCAATTAGAGATAACTATAACACCCTAAAATATATAAACAAATTACAAAGAAAATAAAATAAATCAATGCTCTTCACTCTCTTTTCAAATATCATAGTTTATACACAGACAAACACATTGCATAACACATGCAATGGTAAGTTATCAAAATAAAACTCTAACATTAAAAAATATAAGTAAAATAACCAATTAGAGTAATCATTCATGTATAATTCAATTTTCTTTTTCTTCAATCATAGTCATATGATACTCAATACCAATCATCACAATTCAACTTCATTCCAATACCAATATTCAACAATGATATATACCACACATATATCTATACATCAAAGATATTCAATAAGCGAAATACCAATTGACATCTTCCGGAAGACTTATATTAAGTAGGCTTTACAACCACTGACAAATATTTGATCCAATACCCAAGAGTTAGATTTACATGAGAATCTAAGAGAAAGAATCACAGTAAGTTCAAACATCCAATATTGTGTGAGTACAAGCGATCACAGTGTGTATGAACCCCATCATCATCTTTTCACCTACTGATATCTAGTCTATGTTACTTAGATCATCAATGAATCTATATGATTTCTATCAAAACATAGGTGACAATACTTAATACCAAAGCAATCAACAACTCAAAAATTATCACAAATGTATGATCTCAATTCCATACAATTTCACCGTCCACATACAACACATATAATTTAGAAACATCACAATTCAATTTAACATACAAATTAATATCCAATTCGCATAAAAAGAAATATATTCATTTTATATTTACTAGCGGGAACACAGGCACTCACGTTCCTGTGTATCCGCATTTTTCATTTTTATTATTTATATATTCATGTAATTTTAATAAATATTAAATTATATGAGAAGACATGTAAATTATCTAAGTGCACCACTAATAATAGTTTTATTAAGAGTTTACATTAATTTTTTATATTTTCATTTTATTATTTTTTAATATTAAATTTTGATTTGACTTGAGTGTAATGTTGAACTTTGTAAGGTTATCAAGATTAATATTAAGGCTTACAAAAGTTGGAGCAGCAAACAATGCCAAAACATAATGCATATGACAATGTTCTTCAAGATCTTGCCATTTCAAGTTTAGAGTAACTTTCATGTTCATCAAACGCCTTATGCAAGGGTTGTATATTGAAAGTTGTAGAATCTATTACCATATCGATTGAATCTGTGTCTTCCATGGTAAAGAAGTTGAAAAAAATAAAATAATAAACTAAATACAAATTACCTAACTTCCAACTTATGTAATATCTAATAGATCAAAGCAACAGTAGGCATACAAGCTTTTTCTGCAAACTAGGCTTAGGATTCACTAAATTTAACATCTTATTCAAAAATTATTATTCACCAAATTATCCATTATTAATTTTTTTACAATATATTTGGCGGCTTGATTGATCACTAAGATTTCCAAGAACACTACTAAATACATAAATCTGACATGAAAACAAAATAACTTGCCAAAAATAATTCAGGATCCAAAAATTTCATATAAAAGAAAAAAAAAACTAAAAATCTTCCATTGTTTTGTTAGGTGTGTACTTTTGGAATGCAATGTCAAGGAAATCGCTCAAATTAAACCAGAATTGAGAGAGAATTGAATGGTAAATAAAAACTCAAATCTGCCTTGAATAAACAAAATTAAGAAAGCAATAGAAACAAAAATGTTCAAATCCTATAACCGCGAATGAAATGAAAATTCGAAAATTCTTTTATAAAACTCTGAATCTGTACTAATTATCTCGTTCATTTACATCTCAAACCTCAAGAGCCATTGAAACATTTCATCGATTTTATTCCCAAACGATTGACTTCCGCATCATAATCTCCACCTAAGCGACGTGGCTTCGGCGACTACTGCCAGCGAAGAACATTCCAAAACTTCAAAACGACACCGAGAGCCATTGAAACATTTCACCGATTTTATGCCCAAACGGTTGGCTTCTGCATCATAATCTCCACCTAAGCGATGTGCCTTCGACATCGTACTACTCCTTCGTAAGGAAGTGGATATAATTGGTGAAAACTACTCCTTTTAAGGAAGTGGATGTAACTGGTGAAAACTACTCCTTATAAGGAAGTGAATGTAACCGGTGAAAACTACGCCTCTGTAATCGCTCAGTAATAATGGAAAATGACAAAATGACAATATACTCAAGAATTTTCAAAATTGCTCAAGTTTGGCCACTACCCACGTTTCCTAATATTTATTTCTCTCTCATAAAACAGACACTCCCTCTCATTATGCAATTAATTTTCAAAATAAATTATCTCTTTCAATTCAAAACGATTGCTCCATTTATTTCAAATATTTTTTAAATTTATTTCTCTCTCATAAAACAGACACTTCCTCTCATTATGCAATTAATTTTCAAAACAAAATTATCTCTTTCAATTCGAAACAGTTGCTCCATTTATTTCAAATATTTTTAAAAAAAATAAGAAATGACGCAATGCCCAAAACTGAATAAAATCAAATATTAATCTAAGGATAAAATAGGAAAATATTTAAGAGCAGTTAAAGTGGGGAATCCCCTTTATATATAGGTATAGATAAAAAAAGAAATTATATATATATATATAATCAAATTCATTGAAGATACAATAAGAAAACAAAAAGAAAGAAAGACAATTCAAAAATTCAATCCATACTAAAATATGTTCAAACATCATTCTTCAATTATTTCAATACAATCTCAACTATTTAAACTCATATATTTATCAATTCATAATCAAATTCAGTTTAACTAACTTTATATCCTAACATGCACAATCCAATTACTAGATTCACTTATTATCTAAGTTAACTATACTAAGATTCTATATAAAAAAAACATAGATAACTTCCCTTACTTGAATTGCTTGCCTTCCAAGCAACCTTATAAAATCTTTTTCTTTAAATATGGATAAGCTTCAAAACATGGGAGCATAATACAAGTTATCCAAATATAACATAATTTTAGTATGTAATAGAATAAGTTGAGATGATCACTTTTCTCAATTTTCCTCACTAAGGTTGATGACCAAATCATAAAAACAGAAAATAAGGGATTTTCAAAGTAAATAGAAACTTACTCTGTTAGAAAATTTGATCGAGTAGAAATGTACCCTGACTCCTCAACTACAACATGTTGTGATCAGATTTTGGAGTATATGAGGTATGGAGAGGAAAAGTTAGAGAAACGGGAGAGAAGATGTTTTTTTAGAGAGAGAGAGAGAGGGGCATGGTGCATGTGGCTACGGGGTTTACAAACTATATGTAGAAAAAATTTATCCGATTATAATTTGATTTGGAGTAAGTTTATCCTTAGTGTAAGTATTTTCTACCTTTTCTTTCTAGTTCTACCAATGACTATTATAGAGTTTTGTAGGTTCAATCAACTTAAAATGTTATTCTCTTATATGGTTTAGCTCGTAAATAGATTTTAGAGATTTTGGGACATTTTCAATTCTTTCTCCCAATTGAAGTTGATGTTCCTTAGGAAGCAAACAATTATTAAGTAAGAGGAGTTCAACTAAGACTATGTGAATTTTCTAATTTAATTCATGCACTATTTGAATGCATATTTACACTTGAATAATTGAATGCTATAAATTGAAATTAGAATTACATCAAAATTGAATTGTAGTGTTCTTTGAGCCACAAGGAATCAATGTTGATTATATCTCCATTAGAATTTAGTAGCTCAAATGGTATTTTGTCGCTCAATTGAAATATACCACATGAATTTTTATTTCTTTCCTTAAAATATCGCTCAAGCATTGAGATGATGCTCAAGTGATAAATTATATTGCTGAAGAAAAGATGTTGTCGCTTAAGTAACATACTCAGAACTCACACAACATTTCCTTATCTGTAAAAAATTCAATTTAATTCTCCATGATTAGTGTTTTAAAGTTGAATATTGATTTCTTGTTACTCATAGGTATAATACATGTTTGCTGAGAAATATATTTTGAAATCATAAAGTTTGATTGATGAACATATTATTATATGAATAAGGTGTTAAGATTAAATATGTTGTGATGATTGTAAGTAGTAATCAAAGTGGTAATATAGTGATGGATACATGTGTATATAAGTAGTAACTAAGGAGGTGCTACTAAGCTGATAATGTGTTGTGTAACTATTAAGTTAGGGGACTAGCGAGATATATAAGTTTTAATGATACACTATGTCAAATATATAAATGTATCATGTGGTGAGAACCAAAGGAGTTTCTAACATCAAGTTGGGAGTAAACAAACATTAATATTTAACAAGATGCGTAAAAAATTATTGTTACAACATAGACGAGATTAGTAATGATAACGTAAGTAATGGTCTAAAATTTATGTCCAAGAAACTTAAGTTTTGATGATAATAAACAAAACAATTTTGATATGTCTAATGAAGTTACCTCGTATGAAACATGTATTAGATGAAACACAAGATGTTAAAATATCTTTCTTAAAGAATGAACAAGGGAAATAAATTTGTTAAGACGCAAGACACGCTTAAAGATCTAGATGCAACATACATAAGTTGGATGCAACCTAACAAGCTCAGGACATAGTTATGATCACTAAACTTGTCTTAGTCTATGAATCTTTATGAAGATAAGACACATCTAGTAAAGTGCAAGATGCAAGTTTCAAAATATGCAAGTAATACAAGACTAGACGAGGTCTTATAAAAGTGTAAGATGAAAATCCAAATCTAAACAAAAAGGCAAGTAAATGGACTAGCTCACATGTATTCAAGACAAGACAAATCATTGTGATGTAGAATCATTTAATAGCTACAAGTTGACCATAGCTTCTCAAAAAAATATTATAACACCTTGTATCATTCATCAATGTGTGTATCCTTTATTGTCACTAGAAGCAAACACTTAACAAAGATAAAAAAAAAGGTGTGGCGTACACATCTCTTTGAAGTACAACTATAGAAGATGTCATAAAAAATCACAACTTTTTCATAATATTTTACAAGGTCATCTCCAAGATGCAAGTTAAAACAATGATTTTAGGATGTACATAAAAGGAAGATTTCTCATGCATAAATGACTAAGGAAAAATCAACTTATACAAAAAAAAATCTGGAATATAATTTTGGTTCATGAATGTTCTATGTTTTTCTAAATGAATTTAATTCCACAGTCTAACATGAAAAATAATTACTTAAATAATTCAATTCTTATTGGACAAGAACATGGCTAAATATTTTAATAATATACCATCTCCACTTCTGTATAGTTCAAATTTGATGTTAAAGCAAAACACTGGTAACTTAAAAATTACTTACTAAATGAAGTAAATTACTTGAACATTCAAGTGGTTTATCTAGTGGAGATAATTATATGAAGTAATTTTGGCTTTATTAATGTTTGATATTGTCCAAACAAATTCCTTGATCTCCTAACAGGTTTAAAAATTCAAATATCTTTTAGCCAATGGGTATAAGGAAAACTCAGTTGAATGAGTGTCTCCTAAGCCATATAAAACTTTAAAAATAACATGTTCTCACATTAATTTTTCTTTTAAAATAAAATCCTTTTGATTTAGTTTTAGTTAAACCACTCTCACCCATAACATGTTCTAATAATGATTTATGTTTTTGCATTTTTACCACTAAACCTCATTTGTAACTTTTAATTCCAGTGACCCATTCACTTTCTTCTTTTAATTTTAGAAACATTCTTGTCATACACTAATTTCCGCATTAATGGAGGAAGCGGGGAGAAGCAGAGTGCGGGGAGTTGACGGGAATACCAAGGTGAACTCTTTTGATAGGCAGGGTGGTCAAAGATCTCGTCGGAAACCACCTCTCCAACCCAGTAACTCTAGTAACTCTCTAACGTTTTTCTTTTCAAATTTCCCCAACGGGTTTGGAGAGAAAGACATGCTCAAAATCTTCCAAAGGTGGGCAAGGGTGCAAGATGTTTTTATCTCTCGAAGGCTTAACAAGTGGGGTAAAAGATTTGGGTTTGTGAGGCTGTTCGATGTGAAGAATGTGGGAAAACTAGAGCGGGAACTTGACCAAATATACATTGGGAGTAGAAAGCTCTTTGTGAACATTCTGAAGTACCACCGAGTGGATATGCCAAGGGAGGAAGGAAGGAACAGAAGTTCGGTAGGTACGGGGAGGCTCGAGCATGGGGTGATGGAGCGGGTTGAAACGTAGGTAAGTAAGTCATACAAAGGGAAAGAGGTCTGGGTGGAGAAGGGGGGAAGAAATCTTTTGTTGATGCAGTTAGAGGACAGAAAAGGTGGGAATGGAAGGGACTCATTATCGCAAAGCAACAGTCCTTGCCGTGGATGGAAGGAAGTGTGATAGGGCATTACAGTGTTGAGATGGATTTCGAACAGTTGGGAGATGAATTCGTTAGATGAGGTATGAGCATGGTCAGAATAAGAGCGATGGGGGACAACCTTGCTCTTTTAACGTCAAGAGGAAGGGAGAAGATGGAGGAGTTAATAAACTTAAACAGAGAATGGTTTGATAGTATCTTTGTCAGGATGCAGCCATGGTCAACAACATTCACAGTGAGCCATAGAGCTGTTTGGGTAAGGTGTTTTGGCCTGCCAATATCCTTATGGAATAGAGAGTGCTTCGCTAGAGTGGTTGGAGACATAGCTACGCTGATTGATATTGACGATGCCACGTTGATATGGGAAAACCTAGAGTTTGCACGTCTGAAAGTGAGAATCGAGAATAATCGGTTCATAAGGGTGGCAAGGAAGATTAGGATCAATGATCAAAACCTAAGTGTCTCTATTAAGGAGGAACACCCAATGGTATTAGCAGGCCCGTGCAAAGACTCACATCGCATCTATGACTCTTCAGACAGTATCACCTCAACCGAAACCTATATGGAGGAATCGACTTTCTCGGTGAAAAGTGACGAGGAGGAGGGAGTTAGAAGGGCCATAGAAGAGAGTCAGACGAAGGGGAAGGTGGTCGGAGGTGGAGAGGAGAAAGGAGGACAGGTGCAGCAATCGAATGACCGTGTAGGGGAGCTCTCTGCAGGGATCTGTTCGTGTCAGGGAAAAGGTGATAATTCTTTCACTAATGAGGAAAGTCAAAGGCAGAAGTCATTTGAGGAACCTGTTTTTGGCAACGCTGCTGTCCAGGCCTGCGAACGTTCTCACTTTAGTTATTATGCACATGCTGAGCTGGCTAGATTAATAGTGGATGTTGAAATTATGTACACTCAGAACATGTACGTGCTAGGTTTGGGCCAGGGTAGAAAGGAAGCCCAAGAAGAAGTGGTGCAGACGGGTATGGGAGTGGGCTATTCCGGGTCAGGACCTGGTAATTCTATGTTGGATCATGGATCCGAGCGGGAGACGAGAATTCGAACTGGAGGAAGACAGGGGAGAGCACGAGGAAAGGGAACGAATTCTATGCAGGAACAACGGAACAATACGAATGTTGTGAAGGAAGTTAACAGCAATATATATATATATATGGAGTTGGAGAGTGAGTCGAAGAAGAAGGCGTTGGAGCAAGAAGGGGCACAAATTGGTAACGCCACTTCCGAAACCCAGGACGATGTAATTGGGATCGGAACTCACCGCAGAAGAAGTGGGCAACTGTTGGAGGGTGGAAAAGGTGATGGGCATGCGGAAAAGGGTGTTACAACCACTCAGTGTCGGCGGAAAATCAAAAGGCCTTGTCGATTTGGAAGGCTCCAAGTCACACCCAAGGCGATCTGTTAGAATTAGAAACAAATGCCCGCAGAATGCCTTCTCCTCTCATTCTAGACAAGGTATGCCTGTAGTTTCTCTTTCTGATGGAGATATTGATAACTGTAATCTAAGGTTGCGTGAGTCTGATTCGCTAGAGGAACCGGTTAAGTTGTGGGAGATTAGTAGGAAAGTAGGGATAACGTGTCGCAAGGACGAACAGGAGGTTGTTCAGGAGTACTCGTGTCTGGAGGAAAGGGATTTGAAGACCATGAGATGTGTAGAGGAAGGGAAGAAGGGAGGTCTCTTATGATTATTTTCAACTTAAATATAAGAGGTCTAGGGGGTGGTACCAAGTCAAGGTACATGAGGCATATAATAGGAAGGGAGGAGGCGAACTTTGTTTGTATACAAGAAACAAAGGCTAAGGACATCTCGGAAGCTAGGTGCTTCTCTTTGTGGGGTGATAATAATGTAGGCTGGATACACAATAAAGGGGAGGAGGGGAGTGGAAGCCTTTTGTCCTTGTGGCACAAAGAAGGCTTTAGTTATGAATATCACTTGATGGGGAAAGGTTTTACTGTGGTCGTTGGTCAACATGTAAAATCGTCCGTTAGGTGTGTTGTGGCCAATGTTTACTCTCCCTGTGCATTGAATGCAAAGAAGACTCTATGGGAGGAGCTCTCTAATGTTAAAGCGGCGTCACAAGAATCAACCTGGTGTTGTTGTGGTGACTTCAATGCTGTGAGAAGCAGATTTGAAAGGAAAGGAGTCAGGGGTAGGAGTGATCAGGCAAGAGAGATATCCGATTTTAACAGCTTCATTGAATCCATGTCCTTGTTAGACTTACCTTTGGTTGGCAAGAATTATACGTGGTTTAGACCAGATGGAACAACTAAAAGTAGAATTGATAGAGGGCTAGTCACGGAAGAATGGCTACTGAAGTGGCCCATGAGCAAACAGTATGTTCTTCGAAGGGAAGTATCTGATCATTATGCTCTGGTGATTAAATCTGTGGAGAAGGATTGGGGTCCTAAACCCTTTAGATCGATTGACGCTTGGTTTCTGGAGAGGGGGTTCAACATCATGGTTAAGGATAAATGGAAATCCTTCTCAGTCCAGGGGAACAAAATAGTTAAATTTAAAGAGAAAATGATCAGATACCAAGATTTGAAAGTGTGGAATAGAGAGGTGTTTGGTAACCTTCTGATGAGAATCAAATAAAGGAGGCTTTAATTAATGAAGGGAGAGGTCATTCACCTACACATTTAAAGTTCTTCCTTCTAGTCTTTTCAAAATTAAAAAGAAGACATAAAATAAAGAGAGGATCAAGCCATAAAGCCAAAGAAGTCTACAAGCTTTCAAGAATAGGCTTCATTTAAATATCTCTCTTT
>Ga0123342_1007175_pt1 | contig 14915 bp, 9 predicted proteins | sample Turbeawhitnodule_FD_89960 | JGI IMG/M metagenome (GOLD analysis project Ga0123342, IMG submission 89960) | Root nodule microbial communities of legume samples collected from Mexico - Turtle bean Mexico white nodule | ecosystem: Host-associated > Plants > Roots > Nodule | place: Mexico: Nepantla...
GAATTATGTTGAGAGAATATTAGTTTTTAAAAATAAATATGAAAAACATTTTGAATTATGTTTACAAATACTCCATAATTCAAAATTTAAAATTCAAAAGTTTAAAATTTAAAATTCAAACTTTAAAATTCAAAATTTAAAATTTATTTTTTAAAAATAAGGAAGTCACAAAATGATAAATATCTCATTCCCTAAACCCTAAAATAAGAAAATAAAATATAATTACAAGTATAAAATTGAAATAAAATAAAATGACATTTAAGAGGGGAATCCTTTTATATATAGAAGAAGATATAGAATATTGAAGAAGAAGATATAGAGGTATAAAAGGTATAGATAAACTTAATAGTTAAAGGAATTCCATGAAAATAAATATATATATTCTTTTTCATTTTTATTTTTTATTCTAAATTTAAACAATTTCAGTTTACTCTTTTTTTTTTACATGTTTCTTTTATTTCTCCTTTCTCGAATCCAATAATTAATCAATGTTTATATATTTTGAACAAACGAAGATTTAAAAGAAATTACAAAAACTAATAAAATCACCCATTTTAAAATAATAATTAATAATTTTAAATTCTAAAACTGAAAAAGGTGTGTACTCTGCAGGGGCGATTCGTTCTTCTCTTGGCGCCCTGGTGGTGACCATGAATACCCCTCTCTTGGTCTTGAGGTTGTTTTCGTAGCATCTCTTAGCCTCCATCTGGTCTGACTTGATGGTTATCACCTTTCCACCCAAATCATAAAACTTCATCTTCATGTGTGTCGTCGATGCCAGTGCCTTCAACTTGTTTAACGTAGGTCTACCCAACAATATGTTACATGCGGAGTGGGCATTGACGACGAGGTACCTGATGTTCTCCGTACGAGACGCGACACCATCAGTGAAGGTGGTCCTCAGCTCTAAGTGCCCACGCACCTCCACTTGGTCTCCCGCGAAACTGTTCAAGCAGCCAGTATAAGGCCTCAGTTGATCAAGGGACAATTGCAGCTTGTTGAAGGTCGTCCAGGACATCACGTCTGTCGGGCTTCGCTGGTGTACCAGCAGATGGTGTGCCTTTCTTCCTACGGTCACTACTAAGATTACCACCGGGTCATTATCGTGGGGCACAACTTCTCGGAGGCCAGCCTTGGTGAAGACAAGATCGACGTCAAGAGCCTCATCTGCCTCTTGTGCCTCTATTGACATTACCGCTCGTGCATACTTCTTTCGTTGAGAAGCGGTGCACCCTCCTCCTGAGAAACCCTCCGCAATAGTGTGGATTTCGCCGTGCACGGGTATCCCGTGTCCCTAATCCTCTCCCGGCACTGTCGATTTCTGGGCTCCCTATCACTCCACCAAGTAGTCTTTTAGGAAGCCATTCTTCACCAACTCGTCTAACTGATGCCCCAACACCAAGTAGTTGCGTATGGGGTGGCCAAACGCTTGGTGAAACTCGCACCAGGCATTCTTGTGCCCTAACTTCTTGTCAGTCTTAGCGGGTATCTTCAATCTCTCCACTATGTTGGGGACAACGATCAGATCCTTCAACTCTACCACGAAGTTGTGCCTAGGTGGCACATTCTCCCTTGCGCGCCCCTTAGTCTAGGGCTTCCTGGCCTCGTAAGGCTGCTGCTTCGCTATAGCCTTCTTCTTTGTTGTTGCCTCATGCACCCTCAGGGGTTGAGGTCGGCCTGGTGCTCGTGGGCACGTAGGGACAATGCACGTGCTTTTCTCATTGACTTCTCCCTTCGCGGCAATGTGGCCACCGCTCGACGCCTTATCTCGCCGAAAGGTTTGGGGCGGTTTCTGATGAGTGATTCGCTGAAGGGTCCAGGCACGATTCCTTTCCTAAACGCATGCACCATCATGGTTTCATCCTTGGTGTTCAGCCTCACCACTTGCGCCCCAAAATGATTGAAGAATTCCTTCAGGGACTCTCCCTGATACTGTCTTACGTCAAAGAGGTCGTAAGAAATGGGTGGGGGAGCCCGATTCGCGATGTACTGCTCTCTGAACAGCTTAGACAGTTGTGTGAACGACGTCATGTGGCCATCAGGGAGGCTGATGAACCAATCCATCACCGTTCCCACCAGTGTGCTCATGAACAACTTGCTTCGCACCGCGTCAGAGCCCCCAACCAACATCATCTACGTATGGAAGGCCGTGAGATGAGCCTCTGGGTCCTCTACCCCTGTGAAGGTGGCTATGGGTCCCACGAACGTGGTTGGTATCACGGCGTCCATGACCGCCTACGAGAAGGGCATTGGGAAATCCCTGGGTGGTGTCGTAGGTTCTTGATCTTCCACCTCATGTTCCCCTGCTTGATTCCGCAATCCCCTACGCAATTCCTCGTTGGTTCTTTGCAATTCTTCATTCCTTGCCAGCAACGCAGCCAGATCAATATGGACGCGTTCTTGATTCGCTCTTGATGCAACCACCGTTTCTTGGAGAGCCTGCATCGTTTCCATGATCTGTTGCAGGGTGAGGCTTTCGCCTCCATTCGGTGCAACGGATCCTTGCCGTATTTTTCATCTTGGTTGATCTTTTTTTGTTCTTGCGAATATGACAGTGTTTTATATCGTGCCCCACGGTGGGCACCAAATGTTCCTGCGGTTGACTCGATTATCTTCGCGCGTCTACGACGATCACACGCCCAATCATCCCTGCTTTCGTTCGTGCCTCTCTTCGATCACCGCCTGAAAATGCAAAGAGAAAGGGCGTCCTATAGGTCGTTTGCACTCCGACGCTCAAGTCAATCTTAGGGCTAGGAAGCACCAAAACTTAGTTGTAAAAAGCTCTTTGTAATCTCTATGTGTGTAGCGTAAAGCTGCGTAAGATTTCACATGCCTTATTAGGTTTGATACTACCCTTTATATACTCTAGGGTTTTCATTGTTTCTGTTGACCTCAATTAGGGTAACTGAAGGTGTGCCTTAGCACCGCTATCACCCACTCCTAGGGCAGTGTAGCACGTAAGGCTCCCTTACTGGAGTGCAACCTCTTACAGGATGGCCACCTGGGTACCAACTTGTGCACCTAATCTCTAGGGCCATCCATCTTGGGAGTGCCCTAGCTGTTCACGTGCCATGCATGCAGTCCACCCCTGGAACGTAACCCTCTTGGGCATTATCTCTTTAGGGGCTCTTTACTTGTGTTACGCCTGAACACGTCATCCACACCGCACGCATGGCCCCCTTGTAATCCAGGGTTCTCCCTACTGGTAACTAGTGTGTTGTCTGGGATTCACCTCTCGTGGCCAAGCTCCACTATTTTAACTTTCCGAGGACACGTCAATATATTATGATGTTCGATGTCTGGCCACTCCTCGACCCTCTGGTGTATTGTCTGCGAGACACTCTGGACATACCGCTTGTGGGACCCACCGTACATGACCGAGACCTAACCACTCCTCGACACCCTGGGCGTGCCGCATGCAAGGTGCTGACCCTTGCCGTTCGTGGGACCCTGCTTACGTGGCCCCACATCCACTAGTAGTCAACAACACCCAAGGACTGGCCGGTACAGAAATATTAACTTTATTTCAAGTATTTAAAAAGTTAAAATTCAATTTAGTCATTTAGCAAAAAAAATAAGAAAATACTAGATATGACTTAATTTTTACTTACCATAGGTAAATATTTGAAAAAAGTGATAGATTACAAAGAAAGATGTGGAGTTACACATAATTGAATAATTGGAATATTTCAAAGTGAAGTTAAGTACAAATTAAATTCTTCACAAAAGTACAAATGCAAATATATGACCAAATACCCATTGCAAGAGATGACAAAATATAACTAAGTCCCTCAAAAGAATAAAACACTATGATATGGGCAATGGTACATGATAAAACTAGAAAGCTTCAAGCACCTTGATATTTCCACTTTTTCTAATGCAACCAAGTATTATCAGTTCATACTAACCTGGTAAGGCAATAAAGGCATCTGAATACTTGGCCATCTCCGCCTTCCTATGATCAGCACTTGTCACCACAGTAAAGTTTGAAAAGTAATCTTGCTATTTTTGAAAACTCTTTCAAAAACCAAATCTCTTTCTCAAATCCGAAAGCTTTATTTATAGCCTTTGAAAATCATCCGTTGTGGGTAGTTTTGAACAACCAAAACAGTTAAAACAAGTTGTCAAAAATTTGTTATGAAAACACACATTTAACCGGTTGAAACCACGATTTAACCAGTTGAATGAATTAAGCAGTTGCACAACTGATTCAAAAAGCAGTTTCAAAACATCCAGCCATCCAAGTGACAAACAACCGATTATTTCGACAAATTAACTGGTTGTTTTCCCTTCGCTTGGAAAAAAACATAGTTCCTTAAAACAATTTTGATGAAGCTTTGGATAGGCTTCAGGACTGATCTTAACAAAGATTCTAAACACCTAATCTAAACCCAAACCTAGAAAGCAGCACAGCTTCAGGCTTCATGTGGATTTGACACATCAAAACTCCCATGTTCAACAATCTCCCCCTATTTGATGGAGACAAATACCTGGGATGCTTTTAGGAATGTTCTTTGTTTAGAATTTGTTCAACCTGCATTCATTGAACAAACACAGAAACACAGGGTATAATAACAATGTTCAAATCAGAATAAGTGCTAAACATTACAGAACATTACAAACCAATACTTCTCCCCCTATTTGTCTTATCAAATAGACAAATGGTAGGATTAAAAACAAATTTAAGACAAGGCATGCATATCAATTATTCCCAATTCATTCCTTAAAGAATAGAACATGTCCTTTGATAGAGGTTTGGTAAAGATGTTTGCAAGCTGACTTTCTGTTTAGACAAACTGAATCTCACAAACTCCATTGTTGATATGGGCACGTATGAAGTGATGCCTTATTTCAATATGTTTTGTCCTTGAGTGTTGAACCTAACTCTTGTCAGATTTATGGCACTCGAGTTGTCACATAGCAGAGGTACTTTATTAATCTTCAATCCAAAGTCTTCAAGTTGTTTTTTGATCCATAAAACCTATGCACAACAACTTCCTGCAGCTATATATTCAGCTTCGGTTGTTGATAGAGCTACACATGCTTGCTTTTTACTGTGCCATGAAATGAGACTAGATCCAAGTAGGTGACATGTTCCACTTATACTCTTTCTATCTAATTTGCAACCTACAAAGTCAGAATCAGAATATCCTAGTAAATGAATAGGAGAGTGTGAAGGATACCATAACCCCATGGATGTTGTGCCTTTCAGATACTTCAAAATCCTCTTGGCAGCTTTGAGATGTGATTCCTTAGGACAAGACTGAAATCTCGCATAGAGACAGACAACAAACATTATGTCTAGTCTGCTTGCTGTTAGGTATAGAAGAGAACCTATTAGACCTCTGTATATGGTTTGATCAACCTCTGGTCCAGCTTCATCAGCACCTAAGTAGTAGTTTGTTGACATAGGAGTTGTTGCAGCTTTACAGGCTTCCATCTCAAACTTCTTGAGTATGTCATTGCAGTACTTGGATTGACATACAAAGATCCCTTCTTTGGATTGCTTGACTTGCAGTCCAAGGAAAAACGAAAGTTCCCCCCATCATTGATATTTAGAACTCTCCCTGCATAGCTTTGAGAAAATCCTCACAAAGTTTTGCATTAGAAGAGTCAAATATAATATCATCCACATAAATATGTACTAAGGTAACATTAGAATCAGCTTTCTTAATGAACAAAGTTTTATCAACCTTTCCTCTTTCATATTGATGAGATAGAAGAAAGTGACTTAGCCTCTCATACCATTGTCGTGGTGCTTGCTTGAGACCATACAAGGCTTTCTTTAGCTTGCATACATGATCAGGATGCTTGTAATATTCAAACCCAGGTGGTTGTGTGATGTAGATCAAGGAGAGAAGACATTAGAGGGCCAAGATAAACTTGAAGGGTCATCCCAACAAGCAAACAAAGACTTCATCAATATAAGAAATGGACAAAGCCCAAAGCATTTGAAGTTCTTTTTATTAGTCTTCTCAAAAGATGAGGCCCAAACCCAGTTAATATCTTTTTGTAATATGTTTAGAATAGTTTTAAAATAGAAAAAAAATGAAGGAGCATAGGACTTATAAAGAGTAGTTCCAAAAGTCATTTTTTGGAAGCTTGAGACTTGTTGGGCGGCATTTGCATGTGTCTTTGCCTTCGCATGCCTTTTCATTTTCCTTTTGCCTTTTGAATGACCGACCCTCTATTACTATATAAGGAGGAGCCTTGCTTTTGTAAACATAAGTTGAATTTTGAAGTAAAGAAACTATACCCAAATTGGTGTGAAAGAGTTTGTGAGACTAGTTCTCTTCTCTTCTTCCTTGTCTTATTTTGTGAGTTATGGGAAGCTCTCAAGTGGCGACACTCCTCACTTATCTTGGAAGAACCACCCTCCAAGTGGCGTGAAGCTTTCCCTCCCATGGCTACAATGACATAAGTCCATCTTCTTTCATCTTCCATAATTACCCATTTGTTGTTTTCTTGTAGTTTTTCAATTTCAATTGGTTCAATTGTTTCCTTTTCTTGTTTCCTTTCATTTTCTGCACTTGTTCTGCACTTTGTTCGGTTCTTTTCCATTGTTACATGTTGTTCTTGTTCCGGCTTCCATAGAAACTCATTTCTATGTTGAATTCTTGAGTTTCAATTAGTGGGTTTTGTTCTTTGTTGTGTTTCAATCGGTAGTTTTAATTCTTGTTGTGTTCTTGTTTAAAATCTTGTGTTGTTCTTGAGTGAGTTCTTGAATTGTTATAGAATCTTGATCCAATTCTTGAAAGTGTCTTTTCATATGGCAACTCATATCATGTGGTATCATGAGTCTTAGGTGTGTTCTTGTGTGTTTGAGTTGATTTTGCCACTTTTAATTCAAAAACTTTACATTCTTGTTCTTTAATTTCATATGCTTGTCATTATCATTCTGTTTTTGTTTTATTTTGAGTCTTTCTTGCTGTTTTAAATTGTGCACATTCATTGTGTTTGAGTCATTTTGATTTTGAATCCCTATAAGTTTTGTCAAAGTCATATTTTCTCCTATAATGTCATCAATTCTATGTAATATTTTTCTTGTTAATTTTGGTTGTTTGCTTTTTCATTGAGTGCAGTTTTATATTTTTGTTTTTGATACTTTGGTGCCTTTTATTTTTTTTATATTTGAGTTCATACTTGTGTGCTAGTTCCATACAAGTTCCATATACATCAATTCCATTGTGTTTTTTAAGTTCTCAATTATGTTTTTAATTCCAAATTAGGCTTTCTCTGTTTTTTATGAAACTGTGCTGACTGTTTTCGTTTATGAAAATTACAATTATTGGAGAAAAATTATGAAACTCTGGATTTATGTAGTTTGAAGTGTTACAAAAGAGTGAAAAAAAGAAGTGTATCAAAATTCCAAGTACAAAAAAAATGATAAATCAAATACGTACAGAGTGCAAAAATTATGACTCTTGAAAAACGGTGATGGGTAGTGATTTTAGAAATTTATCACAATTAATTGGTATACTGTTTTTGTGTGATTCCAGTGCCCAAATTGAGATAACATCTTGAAGTTTCAGTGATTTAAATTTCAGATTCCAGTTTGCATTATCAAGTTCAAGATAAATCTTTAAAGTTATGCACAGTTTTTACACAATTCCAGTAGTGTTGTTTTTTGTTTTTTCTTCATCCTATTCTAGTGCTTTTCTCTAGGTTCCTTTTGTGTGCTATCATTTTTTAAGTACCTTATTTTCTTGATTGTCTTTTCATTCAATATTCTTTGAGTTTGTCCTATATCTTGTATTCCTTTTGGTATAGCCTTTCTTGTTTACACCTTTTCTTGATTGTCTTTACTTGTTTCTTCAAGTTTTGTGGTGGTTGTTTTTGGGTAAGTGTTTGAGTGTTTGGCATATTTCACTTGAGGCTATTTCCATCCACAAGAGAAGCTTGGTTGAGGAAAGAATAATTTCTTGGAGTGGTTTGAGTGCCTTTAATTTGACATTACCACAACACTACTTGTTCTAGTTTTCTAACCTTGTTTTCTTTAATTGTTTGTTCATTGTGTTTGTTGTCTTGTTTTTAAAATGGCTACTTATTCAAGTGGTGAATCTTCCAAGTCACATTCTCCATAAAGAGCATTTATCCTTGGTGAATTGAAGGAAGCAAAAATATCCCTTGCACAAAAAGATGAAGCCATAAGAAAATTGGAGGAAAGATTACAAAGACTTGAGGTGACTAATGAGAGGTCCAACCATTCCAACCATGGAAGGCGCCATTCTCATAGACATTCTTCAAGAAGCTCTTCTAACTATCAAGGTCATGATGAAGAAACCGAAGGGAGGAGGCACCAACATTATGAAGAAAGACGCCAAAATGTGGCAAAGCCTTATTTTCAATTTGTAAAGTTACCTAACTTTAGTGGAGATAGTGATCCTAATGTGTATTTAGGTTGGGAGGCTAAATGTGAACAAATTTTTAATGTGCATGAGGTTAAAGATGACCAAAAGATGAAATTAGCCTCTCTAGAATTCATAGACTATGCAATGCAATGGTGGCGTAAAATTGTAATGGACATTGGGCTAAACAAGAGACCAACTGTGGTTTCTTCGGATGATTTAAAAGAATGCATACATGCTAGATTTGTACCTCCACATTTTAGGAAAAACCTTTTGTTGAAACTCCAAAGGCTTCATCAAGGCATGTTTAGTGTGGATGCTTATTTTAAAGAACTTGAAACGCTTTTAACTCAACTTAACATGCATGAAAGTGAGGAAGCTAAGATGGCTAGATTTGTGAGTGGTCTTAGAAGGGATATTCAAGATGTTGTAGAACTTTATGAGTATTCATCTTTGGAAAAATTGGTTCACCTTGCCATCAAGGTAGATTACCAAATTTCGAAGAAAAATTCTTTCAAAAAATTTCATAATGATGGCTTCTACCATTCATCTTCGACACACAAACAAAAATCCTCTTCAACTTTTCCCTCAAATTTTAAAAAGGAATCCACTTACAAATCGCAAGATTCTAAACCCTCACCTTCAAATCATAAATCACCTACTAAAACTTCAAGTAAAAAATGTTTTAAGTATTTAGGTTATGGTCATATAACGGCTGATTGTCCAACAAAAAGAACCATGATGATTAAGGAGGGTGAAGTCGTCAGTGAACATAGTGATAAATCTTCTACGTCTAACTCCCCTTCCCCTTCAAAAGTCCCTAGTAATAATGAATGTGAAGGTGACTTATTGATGATAAGACGAATGTTGGGAACAATTCCAAAACCTTTGGATGATACCTAAAGAGAAAATATTTTCCACTCCCGCTGTCCTATCAACAAGTTATAAAGCATGGGGCGTGAATACATATTATGTGATAACATCTTCACATTTTATCTTCATCTATGAGAGACATAATCCTTCTAGATTTTACTTTCATTTTGGTAGACGCATATTGTACACAAAAAGCATGAGTTGAATTTCTTTTTATTAAATGTTTTCTTTGGTTTGAGTGAAATACATTAGGATATTTTGAACATTTGGAATTAGTATTATATCTTGATTTTAAAAATATAGTCAAGTCTGAATGTTGATTAATATATATCTCTGAATGTTTTTAGTATATCTAGGTCTTAAAAATAGGTTTTGAATACTTTAAATATGCAAAAAATAAAAAAATAAAATAAAATTAGAGTTACATATAGATAATTTCGTATGTAACTTTCTAATGTAATTACATACAGATACATTTGTATGTAATTACACTAGAAAGTTACAAATGGATACGTTCATATGTATTTACATACGAACCTATCCATATGTAATTACTGTACAGGCCAGACCTCGGTCATTGACCTAAGAGAAAGACATCGGACATCGGTGGACTGATAGCAATAGTGGGTCACGTAAGCTGGGCCCCACAAACAGTATGAGTTAACGTGAGTTAACACCCAGATATGAAAAAGACCTAAGTCACGAGAGGATCATACATGGGATGTGTATGGTAAATTTGGCTACGACACAAACAAGTGTTCCTTGGAGGCGCTAAGGTCCGTTAGGGTTAGGGTTTCCAGGAAAAGATTGCATGCATGGCACGTGAATACTTAGGGCACCCACAGAACAGATGATGTCGCAACGCTGGTATGTGAGTAGGTACCTTGGCGGCTACGCTATTAGGTCTATGCACTCCAAGAAAGGCATGTCCTAAGCGCCAGATTACGCTAAGATTGTGTGATAGCGGCGCAAGGACATTCTCGCAAGAACCCTAAGCCCACTAAGAGACGTGGGAGCATCACAAAAGTAACCCTAGATACAACCTATAAATAGGGTGGTAAGAACCCTCGCAAGGTACGCCGTTTCAAAGACTGAAACTGCTTTACACACATTATTGTTTCTTTAGCCCTTACTGACTTGAGCGTCGGAGAGCAAACGACCGTAAGGGCGCCCTTAGTCTTTACAGGTGAGAAGTTCTTCAACCCTAGGAAGTTCGATTCGCAGGAGGAGACAGGCGGGCCTGAGGCTACCGTTCGAGTCAACTGGCAACCAAGCAACCGACGAGAACAATTACATACAGAAATGTCTGTATGTAATTACATACGGATTAAAATTTCGTATGTAACAGTTACCTACGACAGTTTTACATATGAATTTTTTCTCGTATGTAATCCGTATGTAATTATGTTTTACATAGGGATTTAGTGTCTAACATACGGATTAGTGTTGTATGTAATAACAAATTTTCTTGTAGTGGGCTCAACCTCACTCTATAAACTATGTGTTGGCCTAACCTCACTTAGATTAACCATCATAAATTTTATCTTTTTCAAAAATTCTACAATTCTTCAAGGTTACGTTATCAATCATCTTCCATTCAAAGAATTCAAATAATAAACAATGAAGATGAAAATCTACAAAAGAATATGCAAACTAGGATTGCATCAATTGTCATGAAAATAATACACAAAATTACAAAAAGAAAATCATTAAATAGAAACCAAATTTTAAAGACTAAAAATAATTAGTTTCTATATTGACAAAATTAGATACTATTTTAGAGACTAAAAAAATTATTGGTATGTAAATTAGTTTCTATTATTGATAAATAACTTCTAAATTAGTATCTAATTAGATACCAAAGTTTTAGATACCAATTTTATATTCTAAATAATGGTAGTTAAATACCAATTTTGAAATTATTTAATACTTAAAGCGACAATTGATCACTTAAGTTAATTGTCATAATGATCACTAAAGTATGGAAGGTAAGTCATGTAAGGATGACATTATGCTGACTTAATCAATACTGAAAGACGTTTTGAACGAATTAACAATGACATAAAAAAACATTAAACAATTGAAATTAATGCATGTTAATACTATTTAATTCTTAGCTGATACCAATTTGACTTATAATACCATAACTGTTGGAAAAATTAAAGAAAAAATTAATTTTAGGGACAAAAAATAATTACTTACTATTTTAACTAAATTAGATATTATTTTATAGACTAAAATATTTTTTTTATCTAAAGTAGTTTCTAAATTTATAAATTATTTTATAAATTGATATTTAGTTAATTACTCAATTTTTAATTATCAACTACTTTAGATTCTAAAATTGATAGATAAAATCTTGGTAGCTATTTAGATACCAATTAGTTAATTAATTACCAATTTATAAACTAGTTTATAATTTTAGAAACTATTTTAGATACCAATAAATTTTTACTTTTTAGTCTCTAAAATAGTATCTAATTTAGTTAATATAGTAACTAATTATTTTTTGTGTTTCTAAGATTGATTTTTTATTTAAAGATTTTCTTGTAGTCACATTAACACTCTTCCCCTCTCTACATTCACATTACTACTTTATTTATTATTATTTTATTGTTATAAAATATTTGATTGAAAAAATCAGTTGTTAAATAGATGTATTTTATAAAGGTATTATGAAAAATAAATAAAAATTTAGAAAAATCAAGACAAAGAAAAACATTAAATAAAAAGTAATTTTAAAGATAAAAATAATTAGTACTATATTAACTAAATTAGATACTATCTTAGATAAAGTAGTTTTTTATTATTAATAAATAATTTTTATATTAGTATCTAATTAACGACCAAAGTTTTAAGTACCAATTTGATACTTAAAATATTTTTAGTTACAAAAATAGTATTTGATTTAATTAATATAGTGTTTAATTTTTTTTATTTAAAATTAGTTTTTATTTAATGGTTTTTGTGTTGTTATGTATATTTAATTGTATTTAATACTTGTATTTAATACTTTTTGTCTGAATCATTAAAACAACATTTAATAACCTCTCATTCGGGCTTTACATTTCTCACTATAAGAAAATCATCCAATAGAAACCAATTTTTAGATATCAAACTAATTAGTTGCAATAGTAACTAAATTAAAGACCATTTTAGAAACTAAAAAAAAAATTGGTTTCTAAATTAGTTTTCTATTATTGATAAATAGTTTCTAAATTGGTATCTAATTAGCTACCAAGGTTTAAACTACTAATTATGTAGATTCTAAATTTGATAGCAACAACTTTAGTTGCTAATTAGATACCAATTTAGAAACCATTTAACAATAATATAAACTAATTTAGAAAAAAAATATTATTTAATCTTTAAAATAGTCTTTAGTGTAGTCACTATAACAACTAATTAATTTTGGTCTCTAAAATTAATTTCTATTTCATGATTTTCTTACGGTGTGTATACTGACATAACTATACTGAAATCGTTACTCAATTGTTATTTTTGCTTTCATAAAGTGTTTTTTTTTGTTAAATCAACTGCATTTTATTTTGATCTAATATATTTATGCATTCCCTATTCCCTAACACATCTCGTATTGTGGTGTGTTCTTCTTCTTACAGGAGAAGGTTATAGGAAAAGGTGCAATGCTTATAACTACTAAAACTATTTTCTTATTTTGGTTGCTCATGCAACCTTCAACTAGCAGTTTTTTAAAACCAAAAACAACTGTAATTGTCAAAAATAGCTTAGAAGGAGGTCCAGACCTGTTCCTTCACTGCAGATCTGCTGACAATGATCTTGGTATGCAACATCTTCATCCCAATTGGTCTTTTACATTTAGATTTCGAATTAACTTCTTTGGAACAACATTGTTCCATTGTTCCTTTCGATGGAAACATTTCTTGCACAAGTTTGTTATTTACGAAGCAAGTAGGGATGCCGACACTTGTGATTTATGTAGTTGGGAAGTAAAAAGAGATGGACCATGTATGCTTTTTTCTCATAAAAGGGTTTGCTATCCTTGGAATGAGTAAAAGAAAGAATGAGTTTGTTCCAATAGTATGTATATGCATGACAGCATTCAGAACTCAAGGGCCTTTCAAACCCTAATTACAATTAACAATAGTGATGAATAAAATTGAAAGCTGTACTTCTAATTCTGGTATATTCATGCTTTTCCTTGGGTATTGTTTTTCAGTTATGTTCTATACTTTTAATTCTTTATAAATCTGACTTGTGATTTTTATTCTTTTTAATTATGATATTTATTAATTCTTAAATTAATACGTTTTTAATTCATCTTTTAGTTGATAATATTTGACCATTGATCTTGAGGATACATTAACTCTGGTATGGTCTTTTAGTATTGATGTAGATTAATAACATGATATTTGGATAATAACTCCATAATAATATAATATAGAAGAAGAAAACTGCGGAAAATTTTTAATTGACGAAAGTTAGAAAAATCATAAAATGTTACCGCTTTCGAAGCATATTGGTAAATCAAATTTAATTTTTTTCAAAAGGAACTAAATATTTACCTTTGAAACTACATAGCAAGTAATATGTTGACAAAGGGCTTGCTTTGTAGACTATATATGTTATGCTTGAACATAGTAGATATTAAAGTTTTCATTGGAGGTAGTTGGTGGAGATTCCTCCTCTCAAGCTTATAGCACTAGATTAGATCAAAGTTGACAAAATTGATACTTAAAAATCATTAAATATTAATTTTAAATATAAAAATAATTAATTATTATATTAACTAAATTAAATATTATTTTAGTTTTAAAATATTAAATACTTGTATCTAAACCACTTTTTATTATTAATAAATAATTTTAGTTTTAAAAATAAGATAGAATGGAACTTGTCTAATTTGTTGTTATTACACTACAAGAAAAATTCAATTTATCTACCGAAGAATTTCGTAGGTAACCATAGATAATTCAATATACTTTATTTTTAAAATTTTAATTATTATTTTAATCTTTGTTTTTCAACTATTATATACAAATATTATTTTATGTCAATCTTAATGATTATTATTAACAATTATTAAATATAATATGACAATTATAATTAAAGTTAGAACTAACTTGTAGCATGTGAGACTCGAAACGAAGTCTTAAAGAATGTCCAAAGAAGCTTCAACCATTACACTAGTCAAGTGTTTTTGTCATGTTATGATTATTATTATACTTATTAGTATGATTATCAATATTAATATAATTAATAATATAAATATTAATAATATTATTCATATACTTAATATCATTAACATTATTAAATATTATTAATATTATAAGTATTATTAAATATTATTAATATTATTAAATATTATTAATAATTTTAAATATTATTAATATTATTGAAATTTTATTAAATATTATTAAAATTTTATTACATTTTATTAATATTCGTAAATATTATTATTAAATATTATTAATTTTATTAAATATTATTAATATTTGTAGTGGACCAGAACTCGTAGAGAAGATGATGGAAGAGGCCCAAGCCAAGCCCAAATACAAGTTCAAGCTTCAACTCAAGCCCAACAAATAGAAAATATGGGCAAACTAAGCATCATTGGATGTCTTTCTTTTGTAATTACTTTTGAGTATTTTTAGTAGAACATAAAGGGAGGTGTAGATATAAGTATAAGAGGTGCAAATGTATAAAGCTAAGTCA
>Ga0123342_1007176_pt1 | contig 14913 bp, 4 predicted proteins | sample Turbeawhitnodule_FD_89960 | JGI IMG/M metagenome (GOLD analysis project Ga0123342, IMG submission 89960) | Root nodule microbial communities of legume samples collected from Mexico - Turtle bean Mexico white nodule | ecosystem: Host-associated > Plants > Roots > Nodule | place: Mexico: Nepantla...
CTAAATTAGTTTCTATTATTTTCTATTATTGTTAAATAGTTTCTAAATTGGTCTCTAATTAGCCACCAAGGTTTTAGAGACTAAATTTAGAAACTAAATAATTGGTAGATAAAACATTGGTTGTTAATTAGATACCAATTTAGAAACTATTTAACAATAATATAAAATAATAGAAACTAATTTAGAAACCAATTTTTGTTTTAGTTTCTAAAATGGTCTCTAATTTAGTTATTATTGCAACTAATTATTTTGATTTCTAAAAATTGGTTTCTATTTGATGATTTTTTTGTAGTGTAAGAAAAAACGTTTACGATCCTTCCAGTGACATCATCTATGTGGACAAAAATATTCATTAACCCTTCAATTAGGGGGAAATCACTCCCTTTAAACCTCGATTAAAGACTTGTTCCGGTCATATTAATATAGTTTAACATCGTTCGGAGTCAAAACCAATAACAGTTTATAACTCTTTCCTCCTCTAACTCACTATGCTATCCCTTAAACTTAAAAGTCAAAATATATTAAGTTTAAACTAACTGAATCCTAAAAAGTTAAATCACTATAAATCTCATTAAAAAAAAAAATAGAAAAAAATAGTTAATATCCCATTGCCAAATTAGAAAAAAAAAGTGAAATAACAACAATAACTTCGCCATAGTTTTAATTTAAATGTTGGTCAAAACTGAAGTGAACATATTAAACAGTGAAGTTTAATTATTCTACTGTGTGCGCATAAAAAAGAATATTAATATTGTAAGTTTAGAATATTAGTGACAGGGGTTATGAAGATTGATAAAGAAAATGGAAAATTTGGCAGAAATTGTACAGATGTGAAGAAATACTATTATTACTCATTTAGAATTATTGATTTTAACTCTTATAAAATGAATACATTTTTGTTTTCATCCTTATGTTTTTATTTTATTTTTAATAATCTAAACTTTAAATAATTAATATTAGCTTTTAGATGTTTTTACTAAATAAACAACGTTTATTTTATAATTTTAAATATATTTTTAAAGTATCAATCAATGGGATTGTATTATAAACTTAAGTTCATCTAAAATATAATTAAGAGTGATATTATGAGTTTATGAGTTTATCATTGTCAAATATTTTTAAAACTTTCTTTTCCTACACTTAGATATTTTTTATTTATTCTTTAATTTTTCAAAATTTATATATATATATATATATATTTATGGCCCAAAATCTGATGTAAAACTTAACATTTTAAATTTCATTTAACATAAATATATTTATAATAAGATGCCTCCAATTTTTTTTCTATATATTGAAAATTTTATGTTATTAAAAATGGTTATTTTCACATTCACTCTTCATTAACCATATAAATATACACTATAGTTTCATTATTTTGACATCAAAAATTTATATATCATATTGTTATGGAGTTTATTGACTTTATCTATAATTACTTTGTTATAGAAAAACATAACTAATTACTTTTTATTGAATTTTTCTTTTGATCTCAAAATATTATATAAAACGACCGAGTTTATTAGAACTTGAATTAAAAACTTAGTGGTATTTTGACATTAATTTAAGAATTGGATATACAATTTCTTAAAGTACTTGGGATGAAGAATTTTACCTTACAGTTATCCTATATAATATGAAAAACATTGTTTGAATGATGGTATAAAAAAATATTAAAAATAAATTTTAAATTTAACTCAATTATATAAAATCAATTTATAAAATTTATATTTATTTAAAAAAATCATATCTATATTATACAATGAATTTTACTAAATTGAATTTTACATCCATCCACTTATATATTAAGATTTTTTTTTTTTAAATATTTAAATTTTTTTATTATTATTTTAATGTACTTTGGAAACTGCTTTGAAGTTAGCACGTATGACAGAAATAATGAGTTATTTAATTGAAAGGTGTGTCTTTATGATAGCACTACACTTTATATTTACTTTGGCTGCCTTGGCACTTGTCGTCGTGTGCCATCATTGAATCTCAAAAAAAGCTCCTTAACCATCTTTCACCATAAACATTAATAAATAAATTCATTCAATCTCTAAATTTGGGATCCGTATCTTCACTTCCATTTTCTTCTTATCAGTACGAAAATATCATGTTTTAGGAAAAAAAAATGTTCAGTAATTCTTCTATATGCCTTGTACTAACAGTGGGTCTTAATGCTCACAATTTAAGACTTTCAACTTTTTTATATTGCTTTTTTAAGGAATCGAAATTACATCCATGTCTAAATATCTTCTTATGTTCTTTCACTTGTGCATTAATTTTTTAATTTAAATTTTATCTACAATAGGTAAGAGATCTCACATCGACTATAAATTATAATATTCTATTCTTTATAAATGGTTGTAAATTCATCTTATAAGTCAATTTTATGAGATTGAGTTAAACTTGAAGTTCATTTCTTAACATGATATCAAAGTCATTCAAAGCCTATCATAACAAGAATTTGTTGGACCTATAGTGTCATCTGCTATCGATATGTTATCGGATCATTCATAACATATATTTTCACGAATTATACTTAAAGTCTACTTCTTAATATTATTAAAAAAAGTTATATAAAAATAAAATGATTAGAGAAAAATGATATATTTAATGAAAAATTGCAAGTTGAAAGAAAAAAAGGATGGGATTGAAAAGGGTGATAGTAATGGGCATACATTACATGTGGGTCAGTGGTATTATTTGAGGGAACTTTAGTTGGTGTGTGGATTAGTTTGTCTATTTCTTCCCAAAGCAGTGGCGATGGCAAACATTAGAGCCATTTTGTCAAAGACAAAAATAAAGTACGTGCTGCTTTAGGGATCACTAAGGACCCAAACACACCATTGTTGCTTAGTTAGGTAATGCTGAGATAAAAAGCCACTTTCATTTCTCCTCTATTTCCATTTTTTAGCATTATTCTTCTCATTATACCAACCCCTTCTCTATACATTCCAAATTCATCTGCTTTTTATTTCAAAAGGAAAAAACATGTTACTTTTAACCATACATGTATACATTTGTTCTGTTATCTATTTTTAATGCCCATTTTCGTCTTTTGACCACCTCCGTGGCTGCACATGGAAACTATGGGTTCAGAAACAGAAAGTCTCTCCTCTCATCTCCCACTGTACGAAAGACATTGGGCCACGATTTTGGCACAGCTGTCAGAGAGTTGTCGTTTTCTTCCTGCACCTCCCTATCTTTTGTCTGCACCTCCATACTTTTGGTGAGAAGTCTAATTTACCCTTTTTGAATTGTAGAATTTGAAAAGTATTTTCTGAATTTGAAAATACCTTTCAACTCCGAATTATAGAGTTTGAAAGATATTTTTTGGATTAAAATACCTTTTGAATTTTATGATTTGGAATACAAAATTGGTATTTTTTTGATTTGAAAATACCTTTTGAATTTTATTATTTGGAATACAACAATCTGAAATGTAAGCTTTTGTATTTTAAATTGTAGAATTTTTTATACCTATTTAATAATGAATAATTGATACCTATTTAATAAGTATGTAAAAAATGTTATACAATTTATAAGTTTTTAATTTTTTAATGATATTTATATAGTTATTTTCGAAAGTCTTATAAGATATATATTTATTAATTATTGTAATATCAATTTTTATATTGATTATTTTTAGTATTTTACATCAATTATTAAATTATTCTAAATGTCACTGGTATAAACAAAGTGATATTGAAGGCGGGAAGACAAAAATAACAATTTCGTGTTATTATTAATGACAAAATCAAATGACAAAATACTTAAATAAAAAATTTTAAACACTTAATAGAATATTTTTTTTAATAGAACTCAATTCAAAATATTTAAATTTATAAAGTAATTAAAATTTAATTAAACCTATACAAAACTAAAAAATTGTTTATACGAATCATTTTAAAAGCCAAGAAACTATTTGAAGTTATCTCTATATTCTCCTTAAAGAAAAAGTTCTCTCTATATTCTAAAAAAGAAACACCAATGTGTATTTTTTTTATACAATGCACAAAAGAATATCCTAACTTTGCGTGTGATGATGAATATCCTAGGTTAATAGTTTCTTCAGGATAAACAACGCAGAGCACGTGTTTAACAGCGGTCGTTTCCTTCTAATTTGGACACCTTTCTCCAACCATATTACAAACCATAACTATAATATAACTAACAATGTGTACTTTGAAATAAATGATTTTGTAGCAAAGTAGAAAATTATTGCTTTAACAATTTTCTTAACATTGTCTAATCTCCCTTTATCCAACAAGAATACGTGACATAAGACAAAAAGTATTCCTCAAGCTAATTCATACCTCACAGTGCCACCTATATAACGTTGTCATCTACAAATTCTATCTAGTATCGCCCAACAGAGACAAAGCCTTTATCTTTACTCTCTATCCCTCATATGATTTCGTTGAACATAGCCAGTTTAATGGTAATTAACGATTCTCACCCAGAGATAGTTCGTTTTTTTACTTGTTTTTGGTTAAAGTTTGAAAATTTCCAACATGGTCACCATCAGTTAACCATCTGCAAAACTTAGTAAAATAATAACGATTAAGCACAGAAGACGAGACTTGGCAGGGTTTTTCAAATAGAAAATGACAGATAACACATCATGCACCCCACTTGCACACTCTTCCCTTGACTTCTCTTCATAATTGTTGTGTATTTGACATTTAACTTCTGTGAAGTAGGGACACGGGTGCTCAAAATATTTTGGATTTTCTGGCTGCTGTGGCGGTGATAAGAGGAAAATATCAGAGAAAGTTGTATTGCGTGTAAACTCACAGGTTAGTCAAAATAATAATATCCACAGCACCGGTGAAGAAGAAGAGGGAGAAGAGAAGAAAGTGATTGGTAGGAATATGGAGAGCACACTGAAGTCATTGAGAGATGGAGAGTCAGTGTTGGACCTCAGCCCCAGATCCACCGTCAGCGGCGGCGTTGAGGATGTCTACGGCGAGGATCGCGCCACCGAGGACCAACTTGTCACCCCATGGACTTTCTCAGTTGCCAGGTCCTACTCACATCACATTCACTTTCTCACTCGTTTTACTTCTTCATTAGTTCAATTACATGTGGTGTATATGCTCATGCTTTAATATTGTATTTCAAAGTTGAGTTGCATGTAGTTTCTTTTGCATCTTTTCATGGAATTTTGTGCATTTTAGTTAGCTGATAGCTTTGTTTTTTTTCTGCCATTACTACTGGGTTGATTTTAGTAACCTCTTTATTTCTATGTACTGTTATCACAGAAAAATTTACATGGTAAACCATTTAAAATTCATGTTAGAATGATTTTTAAGATAATTAATGTAACATCGAGAATTTGTTGTATATTGTAAGTTGTGATTAGATAGTTGTATAAAAATCCTTTCCTTTATCAGTGCATGCATTTACTATTTACTCTTTTAGTAGATAGAAATACCTCTCTGATTTGATTCAGAGTTTCTGTAACAATTTGTGCTACTTGCAGTGGTTACTCTTTGCTAAGGGATCCACAGTACAACAAAGGGCTAGCTTTCACTGAGAAAGAGAGGGATGCACACTATTTGCGTGGGCTTCTACCTCCCACTGTCAGCAATCAGTCACTTCAGGTTTGTGCCTTCTGATAGGAGTTTTATGTAAAATCTATGAGAGTATTATTTTCCTCCTCCTCTTTGGTCTCATTATTTCTCTGTACTCTCTATAGGAGAAGAAGCTGATGCACAACATCAGGCAATATCAGGTTCCCTTGCAAAAGTACGTGGCCATGATGGACCTTCAGGCAAGAATTTCAAGTCATTATAAATAGACTAAACAGCATGAGATTTGTTCTTGTTTAGGTTCCAATGTTCATGGTGTTTTTGTTCATATTAAGTTTCCTGCTGAAAAGATGGTAGTATATCATTGCAATATTTGATAGTAATTTCTTTCTTTCATGGTCTGTTTTCTTCTCTTAGTAGTGCTTTGAACTATATCCCTGCAAATAATCAAGGCCCTTGAATTTTGTAAGAACATAGAAAATATATCATTTTAATGAGAACTGATATATTTTATATAAAATGAGGATATGAAAGCTGTGAAGTAACTAACCAGCATTTTGTTCTTGTATACAGGAGAGGAATGAAAGGCTGTTTTACAAACTTCTCATTGATAATGTCGAGGAATTGCTCCCAGTTGTATATACTCCTACTGTTGGTGAGGCTTGCCAGAAATATGGGAGCATATTCAGGCGACCTCAGGGTCTTTACATTAGTTTGAAAGAAAAGTATAATTCTTTATTTTCCTGCATTAGTATGAAACTTTCAGCCACATTTGGTGCAGTGTAGTAAAGTTGTTGGCCATTTGCAGGGGTAAAATCCTTGAGGTTTTGAAAAACTGGCCTGAGAGGAGTATTCAAGTTATTGTTGTAACTGATGGTGAGAGAATTTTGGGACTTGGAGATCTTGGATGTCAGGTACATATGCAGGGGAGTTGAACTTCTTAATTTGCACAGAAAATATAGACATGTGAAAGTAGATGAACACATAACTAATTACTTTGGTTGTTCTTCAGGGGATGGGGATTCCTGTTGGTAAATTGGCTTTGTACACCGCACTAGGAGGAGTTCGTCCTTCAGCTGTAAGCATTTTCCATTTATTGTTGCATGTTACATATGATGTTTGTGTTTGGTCCTCTTCATTTCTTCCTCTGTTTCTTACATTTGATTTTATTTTTGTGGTCAGTGTTTGCCTGTGACTATCGATGTGGGGACAAATAATGAGAAATTACTGAACGATGAATTTTACATTGGGCTTAGACAAAATAGGGCAACTGGGCAGGTTTGTATAAGATATATGTCTTGCTAAGAATTGTTTTATCATATTATTGTACAGTTAATAACTTGTTTTGATCTGAGGCAACTTTAATGGTTTCCTTTTAGGAATATTATGAACTTCTTCATGAGTTCATGACTGCTGTGAAGCAAAACTACGGAGAAAAAGTTCTTGTACAGGTCTGTACGAATTTTCCATGCATGGTTTATGTGGCTTATAAACCTATTTTCTTCAATTATTATGCCTCATTCTTTCAATTTGAAATGATTTTTGCAGTTTGAAGACTTTGCAAATCACAATGCTTTTGAGTTGCTTGCTAAGTATGGTACAACTCATCTTGTTTTCAATGACGATATACAGGTACTTTGTCTCTCAAAATCAGGCATCTATTTCTTGAATATTGCTAATATGTTCTAATTGTTAATGTGTTATTTTAGGGGACTGCATCTGTTGTTCTGGCTGGTGTTGTAGCAGCCCTGAAGCTCATTGGTGGTACCTTGCCAGAGCACACATTCCTCTTTCTTGGTGCTGGAGAAGTAAGACCATTTTCTGTTTTGCCCCTTTTTTCTGACGTTATTTATGCTTCTTTCCATGCTGCGGAAGTGGAGAGAAGCACCTAAAGTAGTAAAGGAGTATCTAGCATTACGCATTTTATGTCATTCAATTTTTCATCATCTAAATTTCATCTTTATTCTGAGGGTGATAATACAAGCCATCAATTGCCCATCGTTTTGTTACTTAACAAATCAGTTTGTCTAATTCATTGTTTGTTCATTTTCAGGCAGGAACCGGTATAGCAGAGCTAATAGCTCTTGAGATGTCAAAGCAGGTGAATCAACCGTTAATTCAGGAACACTGGTTTCTTGAGTTCATTTTAAATCACAATTGGTGACGTTCTATTTGTTTCTCTGCCAGACTAAGACACCTATAGAAGAGAGTCGCAAGAAGATATGGCTTGTAGACTCAAAGGTAGTAGAGAGCTTGACAAGTTTCTGCAGGAAAATCTTCTCTGCTGATTCATTTTTTTTTATTAAATTTTAGTTTTGTTCAGTTTTTTCTAAAGCATTTTTTCATTGTGTTGCAGGGTTTAATTGTTAGTTCCCGGAAGAATTCACTTCAACACTTCAAGAAGCCTTGGGCTCATGAACATGAGCCAGTCAACAGTCTCCTAGAGGCCGTCAAGGTGTTTGATATGTTTGCTTATGGCCTTCAATAGGTTGCCTTAGATATGCCCTTCTCCTTAATTACTGCACATTTCAGGTTATCAAGCCTACAGTTTTGATTGGATCATCGGGCGTGGGAAAAACATTTACAAAGGAAGTGGTTGAGGCTATGACTTCAAACAATGATGTAAAACATAATCTCACTCTTGTTGTGGATGAGTATTTGTGTGAGTATTTAGATATATAGTTTTACATAAGAACTGCATTGACATGCTCCCTTGCAGAAACCTCTCATTTTGGCTCTCTCCAATCCTACCTCACAGTCTGAGTGTACTGCTGAAGAGGCTTATCAGTGGAGTGAGGTAAAGAGACTGATAATCACATCTTTCTCTAGCCTGGTTAATATTCTTTGATGCAAATTATGCTCAACACTCGTACATTTTTGCAAGAATATTAATTTATCTGCTTGTTTTCCAAAAAAGGGTCGTACAATTTTCGCTAGTGGGAGTCCATTTGATCCTGTTGAATACAAGGGCAAGGTTTATGCTTCTGGCCAGGTCTTAAAGTCTTCTCCAAATTCATTATTGTTTCTATATTTTCGTTTGTTAAACAGCAGAACATCGTGTCTGATGCTTTCCTTGTCAACTCAGGCCAACAATGCTTACATTTTCCCAGGCTTTGGTTTGGGTTTAGTAATCTCAGGAGCTATTCGAGTACATGATGATATGCTTCTAGCAGCTTGTAAGTGAATGTGACAAATTTAGCAAGATAAATCCAATATTTTATCAAATATTGCAATCTATTAGCATGTAATAAGCAGTGCTTACAGATAAACAATGCTTTTGGATGATGTAAAATTGAGAATGGAATAATGAACTCATTGACATTCTTCTTGTGAATTGTGCAGCTGAAGCCTTGGCTAAACAAGTTAGCGAGGAGAACTACAAAAATGGTTTGATTTACCCACCATTCTCTAATATCAGAAAAATCTCAGCCAATATAGCAGCAAATGTTGCTGCCAAGGCCTACGAACTGGGTGTGTGTTCATTCTCTTGACTCTTTCATCCTCATTTATTTCCTTGTAAACTAAACAACTGTTTCTACTGTTTTTGTAGGCTTGGCCACTCGTCTTCCTCGACCACAGAATCTTGTGGAGTATGCTGAGAGTTGCATGTATACCCCTGTATACCGCAACTATAGGTGAATGATGACAACTTCTATGGACTCTTGCCTTTTGGCTCTAACAAGAATGTGTTTTGTGTATGACGTTTTCTTGTGCTTCATGCATATTCAAGAACAAACAATTTCATGCATGAGCTAGTGTTTTTTCTACTATGTAATCGAGCTTGGCTTGTTTCAACCCTATTGTACCATGTACTACCTTTATATAATCACTACTCTACCTACTCAAATGACTTTTCCATATTCTATCAAATCTATTCCTTGCTCTATCATATGGCAATTGACATGTGCTAATTTACTTCAATCAATTAAATGGGACTAACTGCGGATTTATTCTAATGTAGAAACCAACTTGGAAACTCTACTTATTTATTACTATACGGCAAATGAAAGATGTTCTTCCTTCAGACCACATGAATTCATTGAAAGCCTTGATGTGATGTTTATAACAATCTTATAAAAAAATATATAACAGAATAGGAATCATAAAATAAAAGTAATATTGATGCTGAATTGGAATGAAATCAAAGTTATAAATCTAAGTTACTATATGAATAAATATGTAACAAGTAACCCATCTTCAGCTACACCCCATCCATTATATAATCTTGCTCTCTCCTTCTCTCCCCTACTCATGGCCTCACCTTAAGGCCTATCAGAAAAGCATAGTGATGATTTCTTAAGTCCACAATCTAGTTTTTTAGTGGTTTGATATGATAAATCAAACAAGAATCAGTGCCTGTAACTTCCTTCTACTCTCTCTCTCTCTCTATATATATATATCTTATCACAACTTGTAAATGCCCTTTGGTCTTGATTGCTTTTCATTGAAATACGCTGATATTAATCTAAACATAATCTTGTCACATGAAAGTTTTTTAGCCTGTATGTTTCATTGAAAAGCAGGAAGAATGTTGGTTCATGGTTTGATAAAGTATTTGCATATGCTTATTCTGTATTCAAGAATCAAGATCCAAATTTGAAAGTTGACCCTCATATTGAAAATATTTACCTCATCTACAGCCAAAGTGCCATACTATTCTTGCTTGGTATGTTTTAGGCAAGCTACATCAAGTATTTTGAGGCAAAAGTTGCTCAATGGTGATTTCACTCACAAAAAACTGGAATTGCATCTCATTGCAGCATGTTGCTGATCAGTATGATATGAAACTTTCTATGGCTTTCATTAACAGAATACACAGATTCCCTTTCTTTTTTCCTTTCACCCACAACCACACTTTCACTCAACACATTACTCACCCTCAATTTTCTCCTACTCTCAAAACACTGACATTCTCCAATTTTTACTGCAACAATCAGATGCACCTCACATGTTACTTTTCTTTTCTTTATCACAAATCAAAACCCAGATAACACAAGCACCTTCAGCATTATTTCTTGCATTCAACACTAGCAGACCCTCGCATCAAGCACACAAATAGTCAGAGATATTAACAAAAAATCATTTATAATTTAAAAGTATAATCTTGTAAAAAGTGTTTTTCCACTCCCTAATACTTTAGTACTTGAGCTGACCATATCCATGTTCAGTTAAACCCAAATAAATCCATCAAATTCATTTGAGAAAAGGTTAATCTAACATACTCCATATTATCAGTGAAGAAATTGAAAAATAAAGAACATAACTTGTACCGTCTACTGCATAAGAAAGAAAAAGAGCCTTCAAAAGCTTCAACAAAAGAATAGTTTTTTACTTTTGCATCACTTCTAGGAACCTGAATTTTTTTTATTCATTTAGCTTTATAATGAATACTGAATTTTAGTATGAAGAAATATGAACTAACACACACATATAATTTGTTTGGTAGAAAGCAAATAAAGAAAACGAGAGAAAAGAATGTGAATTGTTTGAAAGGATAAAGAGATATGTAAAAAACTCTTTTTAACTCACATTTGTACAGAAAGTATTGCTGTTACGTGACTGATAAAAAGCTGACAAAAAATACTGATAAATTGTTTTTGCCAGATAACACATATTTGCATAGAAACTATTATTCTCTTCATTGATTATCAAAACAAACAAAATTGATTAGACAATTTTTGTTTTTTAATGTATTTATTAAAATTCTTCACGCGTATTAACCACTTTTCCCTTTCCTCTCGTATTCATTTATTTATGACAATAATAATAATAATAAAATAATAATAATAATACCAGTAAATATTATAATTAAAATTAATAGAAAATCGTATTAATAAGGGACAAAATAATACATTAATAATAAAATAAAAATATTAGTTAAAAATAATATCAATACTAAACCAATATATAATTTTTTCATCTCATTAAACACTACAAGAAAATAAAATGATTGCATATAAATCAATTTTAAAGACAAAAAATAATTATATGTTATACTGACTAAATTAGAGACTAAAATAATTTTTTATTTCTAAATTAGTTTCTACTATTGTTAAATAATTTCTAAATTGATATCTAATTAGCTACTAAGGTTTTAACTACCAATTATTTAGATTCTAAAATTGGTAGCAAAAATATTGGTAGCTAATTAGATACCAATTTAGAAACTATTTAACAATAATATAAACTAATTTAGAAACTATTTTTTTGTCTTTAAAATTAGTTTATATTTAATGATTTTCTTGTAGTGTAAATTAAATTTATTATTTTTAATTGAAAATTAGCTTTTAGTTGTGTATTTATTATGTTTTTCAATAATACAAGCAAGTTTGCAAATTGAAAATTTCGATTCCACTATTTTATCAAATCTACATAAAATATAAAGGCTTAAAAAAATTTAAATGTATGATTTTCAACTACTTTTTTAAAAATGTTTGAAATTTAAATAATACTTTAATATTATATTTTTAAAAAATCATTTTAAAATATCGTATATATACATTCTTATAAAAATAAGTGTTATATGGATATATATGATTTATTAAATGTAATAACTACCTTATCAAAAATATGTTATAAATATCGATAAATTATATTTACTTATTTATTAATTAATCACTCAAAAATATATTTTATGAAAAATAATAATTGAAATTAAGAATTTTGTTAAATATTTATTTGAATTTAGAATTATATATATATATATATATATATATATATATGCCATATTTGCCCCAAAAAATATTAATGACACATTAAATTATCATTTATTGCATTTCTTTATTTTAATATATATTATAATTAGTAACTATAACATTTAATGATACCATTACATATAATTAATATTTTATTTAATACTTGTGTCATTGACTTCATCTGATTAATATCACTCTTAAATTCAAAGGTACCTCTTACTTACTAAATGTGTTACCTTTTTACAAAATGAAAGACAATACACAATACATATATATTTTAGCAACCTTCTTCTTTTCATCTCATATTTTTGTAATTATATTATTGGTCCGAAATATATATCTAATAATTTTCGTAAGAATGTATATATACGATATTTTTTCATCTACACCGTCTTTGTAGCAACTCAAATAAATATTTGAGACAACAACGTTAATAAATTAATAAATTAATAAATAAAAGAATTATTGGTATTTCCTGCAGTAATATATATCTAACGAATATAGAAATTGTATTTTTGTTTTTAAAAAAAATCGAAAGATGGCTACATATTTAAAATTAAATTAAAAAATGAGAAGAGATGAAGCCAAAACTATTGATAGCACCAATTTAATAAATTAAAACAGTTCCAATACGCGTACAAAAAAAAAGTTAGGAACTGTAATTTCAATATTAGAAAGATGTGTAACATTTTGAGGGAGTATATAAAGAAAGAAGTGTGGGGAAATGAATCATCACAGAAACCCTTCTCTTTCAGCGATCTTGTTCTTGAATCATGGGTCGTCGTAGGATTGAAATTGCAGAGGTGCAGAATCCCAACACCAAACTAGTTACATTTTCCAAGCGCCGCACAGGTTTGTTCAAAAAAGCAAACGAATTGTCAGTTTTGTGCGGTGCAGAAGTTGCTATTGTTATGTTCTCTCCTGGGCAAAAGCCTTACTCTTATGCGCATCCAAGTGTTGACGTTGTTGCAGACAAATATCTTCGGAGGACGCGCAGGTCAAATGTTGTCGGAGCAAATGTACGAGAAAATAACGCATCGAATGAAGTTGGTGAGAGGCTGTGTCAGGAGTTATCTACTGTTGAAGTTCTTACAGAGGAGGAACACAAGAAGGCTACGGAACTTGACATGCGAGAGAAAGAACAAGAAGCTTCACAATTCTCCCAAAACAAAGAATTGTTGCAGAGTTCACCAGCCCTTCAGCGTATGGTGAAAGATTATGTGGATGCCATGGAGGTCTCAGAGTGTATGTTGCTTCTCGCAAAAGAAGCTGTAATTGGAGTACCAAATCGACCAATTACCAAAAGGAGAAGAAGGAATTGATACTCAATACCATCCAAATTATCTTGCATCTAGGTTTGGTTAATCGTTGTTTTTCCCAATTCTCTTATGAAAGAGTGTTTGTTGAGAAAATAATTTTTCTTGTATATCAAAAATTAACAAATAAACTCTCTTTAATTATTGTGTTAGTGTTAAGGATCAATTAGTTTTAATTAAGTTTATGGATTGGAATCCTTTTAACACTACAAGAAAATCACTAAATAAAAACTAATTTTAGAGATAAAAAAATAATTAGTTGTTATATTGACTAAATTATATACTATTTTAAAGATTTGGTTTTGGATTTACGCAAAGTCTAGTTGTGATCCCTTTCTTTCCTCAAATTAGATTCTGAATCCTTTGGACAGTATGAAAATGATCCGTTAATATTTTTTTTTGCATTCTGGTAGGCGGTTCTAGCTAGGAGAATGATAATGTTATTTATATATAAGGGTTAAGTGGTTCCCATTTATTGATTTTTTATTGCTAATAAAAGAAATACTATTTTAGAGATTAAAAAAATTATTAATTTTTAAATTAGTTTATATTATTGATAAGAAGTTTTTAAATTGGTATTTAATTAGCTATCAAAGTTTTTGCTACCAAATTTAGAATCTAAATAATTGGTAGTTAAAATCTTGTTAACTAATTAGATACCAATTTAGAAACTATTTATCAATAATATAAACTAATCTAAAAATCAATAATTCTTTTAATTTCAAAAGTAATATTTAATTTAATCAATATAACAATTAATTATTTTATATTTTTAAAATTGTTTCTATTTAATAATTTTCTAGTAGTATAATGATAAAGTATTGAAGAATTTGATCCTTTTCCATAAATTCACTTGGTTTAGATTTGTTGAGATCGATTAATGTTTTATTTTTTAAGATCTTGTTATGAATTGATAACTCGCATTGAATTAGTAATGAAAGAATACAGTGTTAGTTTTGATGCAGAGAATATAATCAAAATTTTATAGAAAATATCAATTGTTAAAAACCAGTGGAACAACCAAATGTCAAATTTTGATGTGACTTTTTTTCTTTCTTCAAGTAATGAAAAAAAAAAGAAACTCTCGCAAATTCTGAGATAAGTAAGTTTTTCTTACTGTGTTATTGCTATCTTTGAACATTGTTTTGGTAGAGATAAATGTCTAAATTGAATAATCTTACTAACGCCAGCTCATTTATTACATTTAAGATATTTTTAAATTAAACATTATAAAAGTAGAAGTTAATTAATAAAATATTAAATAATATAACTTTTTAATTAGAATATGCTGTTATTGATTCAAAATATAGGGCTGGTAAAGATTGGTATGATTGACAAGTAATCATGTTTATTAATAGGTTC
>Ga0123342_1007177_pt1 | contig 14912 bp, 5 predicted proteins | sample Turbeawhitnodule_FD_89960 | JGI IMG/M metagenome (GOLD analysis project Ga0123342, IMG submission 89960) | Root nodule microbial communities of legume samples collected from Mexico - Turtle bean Mexico white nodule | ecosystem: Host-associated > Plants > Roots > Nodule | place: Mexico: Nepantla...
AACTAGGGTTACCAAAAACTTCTCTGCCTTCTTTTCGTATTGCTTAGTTCCCTATAAGGGTAAAAATGGGCCATGGGCCTTACAAAAACCTTTCAATAATAAAAACATAATAATAATAAAATGGCAGACATTTACTAAGGACACATGAGTCTATCCTATTATAAAGTCCTTCATCCAATTGGGTTGTCTTTTTGGTCTTGTGCTTGTGTATGGGCCCAGTCTAACAAATAATTAGTTAGATTTATTACTTTATTCACATGCATTAAAATTATTTTTTGTAGTAACTAGTTCAACTACATATAATTTAATTTGCATTTTTCTCAAAATAGAGTCAACCATAAAATAAAACATACAATTCAACCCACTATTGGATTCATGTGCAACATTTAAATCATTTGTAGATTGATTATTCATGATAAATGAAATTATCAAATCCCACTAATTTAAATCCTCAAGGTCCAACATTCAGCTACATTTAATTTAAATTTTCACTCCTCCAATACGTTAAATGTAAAACAAATCGAGAATACCTTTTTAAGAAAGAGGAATATCAATCAAACAAAATAATGAAATTATAAATACCTAACTTGATATCAAACACAAGAAAAAATAGAAAGTTCCTTGCTAAATCAATCATATATCATTATACAGGATAAAGAATATAGGATAAATTGGATAATGAGATTAGGGAGATGTCACTCAAAAAGAATAATACAATAGTTATATATAATAATTGTCTCATTCCTTTGATTATTTTTTAAGATTAATGTATTGATATTCTTCTATCTTCTTATGTCGTTGTTTTTGTAGTAGTGTGTACTCATCTTATGTTAATGCTCTTATTTATAGTGTAACGATCACATTTCTCTCAATTTAAATTAGAATTTTTGTATTTTGGTTTCACTTCAATGGTTAGTTTGTAAAAGATAAATCTTCAAGATGATTGATAAAAAAGATAATTCAGTAAATTAGTCCTGGAGGTTTAATGGAGTGAAATGAATTAAACTTACCTTTGCATTAAAGTTGTCATATGAACAATAAATTTAGTTCTTATCCTATTAAATGAATCTCATAAGAAAGATTATGAATTATATTTCAGCTGACCATTCTTTTTATTCATATGATGATATTAAATTCTTTGTGAGATGATCAGTCTATTATGTTATGATACTTAGATAAAATAACTTATATGATTCAAACCGTGACTATTTATGTGTATTTCATGTTAATTTCGTTCTAAAGTGGATCGTCTATCCTCGTCACATAAGAGTTGGTTCTTTAATCTATTTCGTCCTATTTTATAATTTTTGGAAATATATCAAATAAAACTTTTAATCTACTAAATCATACTCAGTAATTAAAGAAGACTCATATATTCTGTTTGCTTATTATTAAAATATTAAATCTTCAATTGTCCAACTTATTCACATAGGTCTCACCTAATCTATTTTAATTTTGATACTGCCTAATTCACTTATTTTGAGCCTAACCTGGTTTACATGATTTAAGCTCAATAGTATCCACCTTGAATGAGTTAGACCATACCTAAGTTAATTAGGTCTTGTCTTATATATCCATAACCCTATAATTTGATAATTTGATATTTTGATTTGGATTTTTAAGATTAAGAAATTATCCAATTTATATAAATCCAAATTCAATTACATATATTAATTTTAAAATTAAAAAAAAATGATTATGAGTTTAAAATAAATTTATGAAAATAAAAATACACATAATGTAATATGATGGAATATTTGAATTTTTTCTACCTACACCATATTGAAAGTGTTGAAAGTGAAAGAAGAAGAAAGTGGACGTTTATTGGGAAAGTTTGTGAGGTGTCATGGTCAGGCACCGGCATGCGCATATGATAACACATGCATAAATAAGTGTTTTTTTGAGCTTGATAATGCATACATACATATATATATATATATATATATAAATAAAAATATATTTATTTGATTAGTGGATATTGTTTTAATGATAGAATGGTATTAAGTAGATTAATTAATTGAATATTATATATTAAGAAGAAGGAGGTAAATTGAGAGAGGAGTGCAGGTGGCGGAGGACGGTGCATTAAGTTGCTAATCTCCCTGTCGTCCCTTATTTGTTAGCTGTCGGTAGATAACAAAAAGTGGTGGTGCATTAGATATCACAGTAATTTTTTTTATACATTTTCATTTTTTTAAATTTTTTATGAAAAAAGTCCTTTATAAATACTCTTAATTTTTCTTAAGAAAATATTCGTGGAAGAACTGTTATTGTTTTACAAAATTCACAACAACATAAAAATATGTTCTCCTTTTTTAAAAATTTAAAACTAAATTGTCGATTTAGTTTTTTGAAATTTTGACGACATGTTAAATTATTCATATTTTAATTGATTAGTTTTTTTTAAATTTTTTTTAGAAGGTTTTAATAATAATGCATTACAAATATTACTATTATGAAATAAAGCTATGAAGTGGGTTTTAAAGGTTTTTTTTTTTTTTTTAGTTTTCGTGAATTTCAAATAGAAAATAAAGGTTTTTTTTTTAGTTTTCGTGAATTTCAAATAGAAAATGATTGTTATTTTTTATTTTACTTTTAAATAAATAATTTTTAAAGAATATTTTATATATTATATCATTTATTTTAACCATTGCATTATTTATAAATTTTATTTTATTATTTGAACATTATACTTCAAGATATTGAAAATGAACATGAGATTTTTTTATTATTATTTTCATTATTTTTAAATATTCATATTATAGTGTTTATTTTAATGAATATAGTATCGAGTTTATTATTCTAATGTTTTTTAGTATTATTATTCGAGATATTTTATCCATAGCACTATTTACGTACTAAAAGCATAACAACTATTTAAGTATATGTTATTTCTATTTTATTTTAAGTTAAAAATATTATAATATGAAGCATAAAACTAATAAAAAATATCACAATTAAAAACAAATTTTCTATATATAAAAATTCCAAGAGTTTAAAAGAAATTAAAAATTAAAATTGATATAAAATATCATATAAACATGTTGTTTTATACCATTTTCAACAGTAAATTATTTTAATAAAAATATCAAAATACTTATAATTCAATAAATTAGTTTAATTGATTTTAGTGTTGGCTATAACTCTTCGGTTTTCCGTAATCTGCGCTTCAATTTTTAAATACATGTGAAAATAAAATAAATCATTAACGTGAATTAATGAAAGATAATGACAAAAAAAAAAAAAAGGGTAAACACACACATGGTCTTAATAATGCGAGATGATAATACCCGAAATAAATGGAATATTAATCAATATTTAGAGTTTTCTTAATATTTTATTATTAAAATTTTATTTTTGTGTACTCTGTCTCCAATTCTTAAGATATTATGAACTGACTTTCTATGATATTTTTAAAATATTTTGTAGTGTTAAATATATTATATATTACGAAGTAATGATAATTGGATAATAATACCAATCATAAAATATTTTTCAAATTAATTATTTTAATAGTGTCCACTTTTAAATAGACATAATTAATAAATGCTTGCAAACTACAAATATTAATGTTTTCTATATATCACAACATCATACCTTCCATATCCATATCTGTTGTCCCTGACACCAACCTCGACATAACAATTCTTCTCCAACAAAATTAATGATAGAAGATTTGAGCTAAAATAATAACTTAGATTTTTTATGGTATTGTTTTGAGATAAGTTTAAGTAATAAAAAAAATGCTAGTTTAAAAAGCTATGAACTCTATTAAAGATGTTCTAAACAATATTTGGATAAAAAAAATTAGAAAAGAAGGTTTAATGTGTGTTTTTTCTCTATCTTTATTTTTTAAGGAATATATAAATAATAAATTATGATTATAATATATTTAATTGTTTTGCCTTGGTTTTAGATTATTTTTATATAAATAATCAAAATACTACTTATCACAAGCATTGAAAGGTTTGGGATGTTAGGTTTGAAAATGAACATGCTTATTAAATGTGACAGTTTCATAGAAATAATTGAAATGCTAAATATTTAATTATGTATTTTAACGAAGATACATATTAAAACAACTGGTAATGTGTATAGTAATATGAAAATAACATAACAATAATTTAGGTATCAAATTAAAATTTATTTTTACTATCATCATAATATAACTATTATATAGAAAAGAAAACACTTTTAATTTTAAGATGAAGCGGAAACATAATAACTTTCTAATAAAAAAGTTACTTTAATTAATAATAATTTTTTTTAATTAAAACTGTTTATGCCTTACTGTAATAGGATTAGGTTGAGTTTATCTAATTTTCGACTGAATTTTAATTGGGTTAAGTTTGATTACCAGGTTGAATAATTTAAAAAAAAAGAATAATCTATTAAAAGAATAATTCAAAATAAAATATAAAGTATAATTTTTTAAAATTTTAAATAAATAATATTTATATTATATATTTGTTATGAAGTTGGATTAGGTATTCCAATTTAATTTGAATTTGATTGAATTTAAGGAATTGGTGAAGTGTGTCGTTCTATTGAAATTACGAAATTATATTGAGTTGTAATTGGATTGAAAAAAAAAAGCAATTTATTATAAAAAAATTGTTTCTAACTCAACCTGAAAACAAGTTCAAATATATTGATATAATATTCAATAAAAACTTAAATTTGATTTGATTGTAACATTTGAAATAGTTAATAAAAAGATTGTCATCTGCTCGTACTGCTAGCGACATGCTAGCGACATGCTCCTGCCAACGCCCACCTTCTCATTTACTGCAACTTTGTAAATTGCCAATCACAAATTACGTTTCTTTCCTCTCATAATTATTTTGATTTATTTAATAAGTATATCTTTACATCAACAATTAAATAAAATATTTATTAAAATGTAAATTTATAATATTATTAACATCCTAGTTACATTTATATATATATATATATATATGAAAACAAAAGACTAAAAGAAATATAAAATCTCTTTTGTTTAAGGTAGAGTTAAATCACTTGCAACATCTTCTACTTCCATACTTCAATACTTCAATACTTCATCCATTTCAACTTACCAATTAAGTGTCTATAAATAATTTATATTCAATATTACTTACTCTAAAATTTTATTGACATACATAGAGACTTTACTTTATTTATGAAAAACACATGTGTTGAATTTGACTCAAAGGTTTACACTTATCATACTATCTTTACTATATTGTCTCTCCACACAATTACATGAACATAAGAATAAGTTATCTCATGTGACAGAGTAAATTAATATGACCTGTCAGACCAACTATATTTCAAATGATATACTAAGTCGTATGAACATCTATTGACTCTTGCTACTTCATAATTTTTGTGTATATGATTTCAATATATCATTAGAACCAGGATACTTCCTTTTAGACAAATCTATAATTCAATGCATGTCCTAAACAATTTCAACACAATTATTTCATTATTTGGAAATACTGTATCTCAATCACACTTCCACATGGTTCATAATTCATATCACACATCAATAACCATTCAATCACACATAAATTTAGATTTTAAAACAATTAGAAAATATTAAAATCACATAATTGCATATGCATTTTCAACCAAGGTTTTCAGCCAATAAACATACACTTATTAGCTTCGTGCCTCTAGATAATATAAAACAAAGAGTGAATGAGTCATTTCGACAATATATGGATCGTTTTGTTAAAACATCACTAAATATATTTTTTTTTTCGATCACGACTATGTACACAAGTCTCATGGACTTACACTGGAGTTGTTTTCTCAATAGTTTGTTTGCAAATCCACCAAAAATATGGACAAACTTTGCTAGCAAAAACCTATTATATTACCATCGTATAGAATCTTGAGATGCAAAAATTATTTGTTAAAGGTGCAACAACCTCATCCTCCATTAACATTACTCCAACTATTTTAGCAGTCCCAAAACAATAACACATGAGAAGGTGAGGAAATCACCATGGTGATATCAATGATTAACACATCAATCAAGAACAAAATCAAGACGTTGCTCAAATTTAAAAACACCTTGCAAAGGTAAGAAGGGTTATTTATTCCATAACAGACAATTTTGCTAGCGATGGAAGCTTAATTTGTGCAAAAGAGAGACACCTCCAAAGTATCAAAACAATTAGTCTTTTCCCACCCATATCTCTCTCAAAGATAGCCTTTACCATGAGAAGTGGTTTTGCTAGTGATAGAAGCTCGAGCTCTGCAAGAAAGAGACATCTTTGAAGTATCAACACAATTAGTCATTTTCCACCTAGTTCTCTCTCAAAGATAACTTTTTTTGTTGAGGACTTCAAGAACAATGAGTTTGATCAAGATGATTCAATTGTTTTTTTCTCCTACCATTGCCAATTGGAGAGTTAAAAAAATGCTCATGGACCAAGGACACTCAGTTGATGTCTTATATTGGTCAAAACTTTCTTGACATTCTACATTCCTAATCACTTATTAAGTCTTATCCTAGTCCACTACTTGAATTTGCAAGGGAATAAGTTTGTACAGGTGGTTACATTGACTTGTTAACTCCATTCAAAACAAATGAGACACATTGAAAGATAATGGTTTGACACATTCTTGTGAAAGTCGATACCTCCTACAATTTATTAATAAAACGAAGGACTCTTAATGAACTTGGTGTTATTGTCTTTACAATAAACACGACAATGACATTTTTAAGGAGAAAATGGAACCATCATAACAAAAAATTCAACCCAAAAACAACATGAGAATGTCACAATCATAGTTTAAAGTTAGCTCCTTAATTTTTGAAAGGGCTCATGATAATGGGTCAATCTAAACTAGAGTAATGATTTTTTTTGACAATATCCCGAACAAAAGTGATAAACCTCTTGAGAAATTTCATAACATTATAAGTTTATACATGTTAATCCAAATTTGAAATAACAAAATGAGATCAACCCATATTTTAGAGTTGATTTCGAAGAAGATCATCCTACATTTGATTAAGTTATAGTGAAATTACAATTATAATTACACCCTATTTTAAAAACCATAAAGAACACATATATTAGATGATATAAATTTTACAAGTCATAAACTCATTATCGTACTCTAACCAAAATCACTAGCTCAATAAAAAAGAAAGCTTGAAAAAGAATAAAAATATGGAATTAATAATGAAAATAACACTAACATGTATTAATAACATTTATACTAACAAAGTGTCATTCTATTCATAAATTTAATTTTAACGTAGTTATAATTTAAGAAAATAAATATTGTCACTTTAATAATATTACCAGTGTTCACCATTAACATATTTATCGAAAATATAGTTGGGTAAAGTTTGCTTAAATTTGTTATTGAAAGGATAAAAATATTTTGGCTTAGGTTGATCGAGACTACAATTTTTCTAGTTAAATTTAAATTAAATCAACTTGATAAATAATGAACCAAAACAAAGGTCTATATGATTAAAAAGAAAATATTTTATGCAATTATATTCCGTTGTTAGTATGTTTATAATCATTCTATTGAATTAAAATTGATTATTGTTTTATTATTCATTACTAGTTCTTATAATTAAAAATCAATTACTTTACTAAAAAAAGTTTTAAAAGACTAGAAACTTCATATTGTTATTTATAATATATTTACAAGTTATTAACAAAATGAAAACAGTCTATAAATAATAGTTTTAAATGATAACATCACCTCAACAATTAGATATATATGGATTCACTAATTTAAGAATAAAAATCTATTGTCTAAAATTTGTCTTCTTTGAAAAATTTTGATTGATTTTGATAGGAACTCAAAAGTCATCTTATTAGGATGGAAATTCGAATGGGGTTTATCTTGAATGTGAATAGACTGTTCAAACGTTAGTTGAATAATTAAAAAAAATACATTGGATAAGGTTGCGTAAAAGAGAACACAAATTCTATTGAATAAATAAGAAAATCTTAAATTTTGAATCTAAATTCCTATAAATCACATAGAGATAAGCCAATGTATACTTAAAAATAAACAATGAAAATGTTAGAATGTAATTTTAAACATTACAAAGTCAAAATAAGAATTCTTTGAAAAATCTATTTAAATATGATTTATTAAGATTAAGCAAAAAGTAAAAAATATTATATCACCTACTTATATAAGAGTCAATAAGACTAAATAAAGAAAAGTTGTGACTTAAAATAGGACTCACTTAAATTAAGAAAAAAAAGAAGTTAAGATTTCTCTATAAAAAAACTTTTATTATGAATTAAGTTGTATTACACAAAAACACTTAAATCCTCGTATAAACTCTAATACCAAATATTCTCTTGACAAATAAGGGAATTATGATAAATTTATTTATCTTTTCAAACAACTCAAGCTAAATTAAAACAATAAAAAAAAATATCCAATTTAAAAGTCAAAATCTTTAGTGTGGTTCAAGACTATTGAAGACCAAAAATATTTTTTATTATCACTAACTAAGGGTATTTATCACTCTTAATAATGCAGGACGAGAAATATCAATATCAATATATCATGAAAATTGGTATCATATTCTTATTCTCTCCAAATAACGTGTATTTATATCTCCATGCTATCCGTTCAAATATTTGCTAAATAATTTTTAAAAATAAATAAAACATAATTATATCGGTAGGATCCACACTACTGAGACCATGTCTTGGACCCGTTCATTATGTCGATCAACACCACAAAGACAATTATGTTTAAGCAGAATTAGTGAGGTTAATCAACCATCAAGACCTAGGTAAATACACTTTTAAACATGACTCAACTCTTTAACCTGATTCAATAAAAAAGGTTCATCACAATCATATAAATAGACATAAAATCCAAGAACCAGGTACGTTATTATACCGTACTCAGAATACCAAGTGTCGAATATTAAATCTGACTTGAGCGTCAGAGTGCCTTCTGCAAGTGCGTCCAAGTCTGGACTTTGTGGAAATCGAGAAACCAAGGGAGGAGAGGAGAGTAAGGAACTTGTTTGGAGAGAAATAGGAGTACAGATCGACCGATCGACCGAGAAAACAAAGAAGAGGAGGAGCCTGAATTGTTCTCTTGGTTCCAATTCCAGTCGAGAACAATAATATTTTAAAAATCATTATATTAAAATGACAATTTTATTTTCTCCAATACCAAATAACATTATAATTACATAAAATTAAAAATAGACTACTAAATAAACTAAAAATATATTAATAATTTAAAATGGAAATAAATATAATATTTATGCTCATAGAATATTATTTATATACATGTCCGTTTAATATTTAATATAAGTATTTCCTACGTACAGACAAATTGGTATATATTTATTATTTACCATTTGTAGGATGAGTCCCTAATTACATTACTGCCCATCAAAATAAGTGGGGTCGCCTAAAAAATCAGTGGTTTAGAATTCTCTGGGGACATTAATCTTGTCATAAATAATTGAAAGAACTAGGTTTTTGGTCCAAGTAATATGGCCACAAGTTTTATTATAGATAAACAGTTGTTTTTGGTATTGAATGTGAATCCTTTTATTAAAATTTGGGTTTCAAACTTTGTTGATAAAAAATATAGCTAAGAAAGAAGAACTAAGTTACTTCTCGGATAAGAAATATATTATATAATTTTATAAGTTGATTATTGTAAACTAATATTTATAATATGAGATAACCTATTTTATGTGTGTAATTTTTTTTCTATTTTACTTTTATTAATATTTTAAAGTCATAAATAAAATTAACAGTAAAAAGTATCAATGTAATAAATAAATAAAAATTAAAATATAGTATAGCAAAATAAGAAGAAAACAAGAAAGAAACTAAATACGAGACACTGAAAAGAAATCCCACCTATACTAAAAAAAGCTTCCTATATTCTATATAAAATTTAATTAAGTTTAATTGTTTAGAAGGTTTGATTATATACTATAAATTTATTGTATTATATCATAATTTTAATATAATATAATATAATAAAAACTAAGGATGAAGGATGACAAATGAATTTATCTCTGTTCATATTATAATTTTGACGAGAAATCTTCTTATTATTAATTGAATATGAGAACGAGTAATATTTAAATTTTTAAATTGGATATGATAATTTATATATACATATATATAAATAAAAAAATTATCATTCTGGCTTTATATTCGTTTTAATACCTATTTTTTATTTTAATTTATTAATATTTATTTTAGTTAATATAAAAATTAATAATTTTTTTTTCTCTAAACTTAGTTTCTAATTAGTGATTTTTTAATAGTTATAATTATAATTTTTTTTCTTTATATTTGACATTAGAGAAAATAACAGATGATATATATGAATACAAAACTTATAGAAGAAGAAACTAATATTTTTTTTTTTTTATCATTTATTGACTCTTTCTTTTAATTCTATATAAAAAAGTTATTAGAAGAAATATTCATTCTATGTCTTTTACCTTCAATTTTTTTATAATAGAAAAAAAAATGTGTATTATTTTGACATTAAATACTTGATAATTTTTTTTTTATTTGTGACTTTTATTTCTTTTATAAAAAACATTTAATTAATATTTAAATAGTATGAAGGCGGGTACAAATGTATCCATTCTTCCATGAAGATGAGAATTTTAATATCTTATAAAAATAAAAATTCACTTCAAATGACAATTATATGTAAAGTTTAAAGATTAGTACAAGTAAATAAGAAAATATATTATAAAAAACTATTAACATAAACCATGAAATATAATTTAATTTTATATTTCTAAATATATAATACTGATAAAATAATAAATAAGAATATTTAATAATATTCAATATAGAAACAATATTATGTAAAATATTTAAAAAAGAAGAAGGTTGTGTACTTTGACCCGTGGACTCCGGCTATATGCAAACTGATGGATTTAAATATCTTTGCAGTGGACTCTGGGTCAGCTCATACATCCCCCATATTATTATTCCTAATAAATATTATATTTAATTATCTTATTTTCATATAATAAATAATAATGCATATATATTTTTATTTATATCAAAATATAAGACAATATAAGAAAACATACTAGACTATATGACACTAGTGTTTTTTCCTAGTAACGATAATGTGAATAGAGACTAATCATACAAATTTGTTGACACCCCCAATTTCAAAAGCTCCACTCAATAATATGTTAAATAATATAGTCATAAATATTTTTAAATATGGTAAAAAAAATATAAGTTACTATAAATAAAACACAATATTTCATTTTATATTTTTATATGATATAATTGTGAGTTTTGATATATATTATCCTGTACTTAGGCCTTTCTTAAATTTTTGTACAATCCAATCTTACAATGATATTTATTAAAATGGACATATAAAAATAAAAAATAAAAAGTAAATGAAAATAGTAGAATATAAATAAAAATGGAGAGAGAAAGTGATTGGCAACTATCATCTAAACTCAGGACATTTATTTGCCAGCCTGCCACTTATTTTACCAATTTGCCCTCCTTTCGTCATAAATAATAAATAAATAAATAAGTATACGTTTTGTTGCATCGTTTAGTTGTGAACCAAATAGTGTACTTTTTAAAAGGCAAATTCTTCCTAATTTTTTAAATTTTCAAAACTACCCTCCTGCACCATATTGATTTTAACCTCACCATATCAATTTTTTAAATTTCTAAAACTACCCTTATTCCAAATTAAAAAATTCAAAATAATAATTATAATTCAAAAATTAAAAAAAAACATGCTAAAAAAAAATTCTGAACACAAAATTAAAAATACATTCTGGATAAAAAATTTCAGATTTCAAAAATATGTTCCAAAAATTGAAATCCCAAAATATTTCAGATAAAAGTTTCAAAAATAATTTTTCCATTTTTGTGTAAGGTTATTTTTATCATTTAAGAGGGGTATTTTTGTTATTTTCCAAAACTGATTGGGTGCATGCTGAAATTGATATGGTGAAGGGAGAAATTACCTTTTAAAAAATAATAAAAGTTTATTTTTTTATGAAATTGTTTGTGAGCTACAAATGTTGGGCCTCGTGTAAGTTTGTCCATTAATTTCATAAAAATAATACTGTTTTCTACAGTTAATATATTAATTGAGTTTGAGAAATCAAACATTCATTCACCGTCATATTCATTGCGCATTAATAGACTAAAGATTTTTAATATCTTTTTCTAAAGGCCCCATATATATATAATAGAAAATTAAAATATACTCTTTTAAATTTTTTCTTTATCATTTCCGGAAAAAAAGATTAAACGAAGTCAATTTTCTCCAACATCTTCAATTTAAAACTAATAAATTCACCTTTTTAAATCAAAATCTACAGCCGTTTCTACCTAACACCCCATACTAAAATTGATAAACATAACTCGATTCCAATAATACCGATATACATATGAACATGCATATTATATAACTCTAAAGTAGATGGGATTTTTATAAAAGTATAAACTATTTAGGTTTAATAGTTGTTTAATTTCATTAAGTGTTGTGATAACAAATGCAATTATAACAATCATCACATATAAAACAACACTCAATTAACCTAACAAAAATTAGATAAAACCATAGCTCACAAGTTTATTTTATATATATATATATATATATATATATATATATATTATTTTATGTTTGAATAAGAAAAGAGTTCAATATTTAGCATAAACACTTATACATGGACACATATACATATAATTTGTAAAATGTAGAATACGATACACAAATTTATATATTATATAATTATGAATTATATAAATTAACAATAAATATTTTTGTATATAAGTATGTTTCAATTTTTTAAAATAAAAATATGTTTTTCTATGACTGGTTAAAAATAATTTGTTCCTTATTTTTATAATCATAACACATGGATTTTCATCTAATCTTTCATATTTTTTTATTTTTTATTTTTTTTAATAATATTTTTTTATGTGATGACAAATGATTATTATTGTTTGAAATATTAGTATAGTTGAGATGTCTTGTATAATAATAATTTTTATATAAAAAAATTAGTATTTGATATTTAAAAGTTAAGTGTAATAAATACCAATAAATACATAGATTAACTTATTTATAGAGATAAATTAGATTTTTATATTTTATTAATTTGTATTAGCACAATTTTTACAATTAACCTTCTGATAGCATATATATTTTGTCTCTAATATTTATTTTAATTTTATTTTTAAATGTTAAATGAAGTTTAGTCCATATAATTAGTTGTATAACTAGTTGTAACCGCGTAACAGTATCCACAATTCTCCCGTTTTCTCTTATGAACAGTACTCACGATCATTGCGTGTCTTCCTTTTTCATGAATGCCCTTTTCCTTGGTGATCGTGCCACTTGAACACACTCGTTTTGTTTAATTCACACATGTTTAAAAGTAATTTTTTAAATTATTGAAATATAAATAATGTTTATAATGTATTTAACTTCTTAACTTTAAAATCTATTGTAAACTGAAAAAAAAACACTTTTGTTACAAAACCGACTAATAGTATTTAGAATTGGATACTCCAATTATATATAATAATTTTTAAATCATTCAATCTTAGTATTCTTGATATTTACTGTTCATGTCACTGTCATTATGCATAACGCAGTTTATAATAACACACGTGACTTTTCTAAAATATGTATCGAGTTTTAATATATAAAAATAAATCAAAATATATTTTTGTGCATAACAATATATTTTGTCGGTTATCAAAGTCTTAATTCATGATTGATGATATGCGGAATTATACGACAAAAGAAAACAACGTATTGCTTCAGAATACATTTAATCTTCTGTATATCCATCATATCAAAACTTATTTATGTTAAAACTGCAATTAATAATTTGTTATTAATTCATTTATAACGAGGCTTTTTATGTGTGCATGCATGCAAATAATAATTTTTCTTCGTGAGAGATAGTTCAAGATTAAAATACATAAACCATTTCTCTTTCTTAAAAAGTCATAAAAAGTGTTTTAAGTGACCGTATGATTTTATTTTTTTAATAATTTACTTCTATTCGTTAAAAAATATCTTTGTTTAAGCTAAAAATAAGATCACTATAAATAGTCGATGAGCGAATAAACTATGATTAAAATATTATTAATAAGTCTTCATATTAAATAATAAACAATAAGTCAATAATACTTTTATTTATTAAAATATTATTATAACTGGATTGTCAACTATTTATATATATATATATATATTAAATTGTTAAAACATTCAAATTTCCTTAGTCTCGTGAATTAAAACGTTTCAAGATCCATTAAATATTATGTAAGCTTATTGAATATGATTATACATTATTTGTATAGTTTTGATCTTCAATTTTATCCTAATTTTCTAAATCTAACTTGTCAAACTATTCTTGTGTACATTGTAATAGCTTAGGACTTTACAAAATACACTTAAAAAAAATAATGAAATAGAAATTAATTTGTAGAAACTAAAATAATTAGTTATAGTAATTAAATTAGAAACTAAAAAGAAAATTAGTTTCTAAATTAGTTTTTATTATTTTCTATTATTGTTAAATAATTTCTAAATTGGTATCTAATTAGCAACTAAGGTTTTTGTTACCAAATTTAGAAACTAAATAATTTGTAGTTAAAACATTAGTTGCTAATTAGATACCAATTTAAAAACTATTTAACAATAATAGAAAATAATATAAACTAATTTAGAAACCAATTGTTTTTTTAGTTTCTATTTTAGTTTCTATTGTAACTAATTATTTTGGTCTCTAAAAATTGGTTTTTTTTTCATGATTTTCTGATACTTCATATATATATATATATATATATATATATATATATATATATATATATATATATATATATATATATATATATATATATATATATATATATATATATATATAT
>Ga0123342_1007181_pt1 | contig 14907 bp, 11 predicted proteins | sample Turbeawhitnodule_FD_89960 | JGI IMG/M metagenome (GOLD analysis project Ga0123342, IMG submission 89960) | Root nodule microbial communities of legume samples collected from Mexico - Turtle bean Mexico white nodule | ecosystem: Host-associated > Plants > Roots > Nodule | place: Mexico: Nepantla...
CAACTTATAACAGACTTTTGAAAAACAGTTAAAGCTGTTATAAAATGAACAGATTGAAAATAAAATGAACAAATTTATTTTCAAAAACAGTTAGAGAATTTGTTATGTGAGGAGACTTAGTCAACCATTCTGGTGCAGGGACAAAACTGAAAACCGTTTAAGATAGCCATGGCACCAGAGTCAAAAAGAATCTATTCATTTACAGATGAACAAATTTATTTTTCAAAACGAAAACAGAAAAGGCTTAACTATTTAAAACTCAGTCGTTTTGAAAGGTAGAAGACTTAGTCAAAATACTTTATGCACAAAATCTAATTTTCACAAGACTTAGCCAAGGAATCAATTTAAAAATGAATCTGTTTATTTAGAAAATAACAGAATTATTTTTATGCAGTAAACGTGTTTTTTGTAAAACATGTGAAAAACAGTTTAAGAAACCTTATGCTTGTTCTTATCACATGGCTAGTGGTTAGGAGGTGAGTTACTCAGCAAAAAGCCTACTCTTAAACAACCTCTAAACACTACCTAAGACATACTTAAAGAAAAAGGAAATATACATGAATTGTACATAAAAGTCTTCATCAAACGCATGTCTTGAAGGGGCAGCAACCATCTTCAATAGTATACACGGCTTCTTATGTGCTTAACAGAACTTTGATTAGATCTATTCTTAAGCAAACTCCCTATGAACTGTATAAAGGTATGAAGCCTAGCATTAGTCATCTTAGGGTCTTTGGCTGCAAATGCTTTATTCTGAATAATGGCAAAGATAATCTGGGAAAATTTGATCCTAAATCTGATGAAGGAATACATATTGGCTATGCAATAAATGGACATGCTTATAGGGTGTATAACAAAAGATTGCTTTCTGTGGAAGAATCTATGCATGTGGTGTTTGATGAATGTGATAGTATTGTGCCTAAATCTGTTCTGGATGAACCTGGTGTGGATGATTTAAGAATCATTCTTCAAAAGAATCAATCTATTGATCTTGATGCAACCAAATCAAGTGTTGTCAACGAATATGTTGTGAATGCAAGATTGCCTAAAGAATGGAAGACTCCCAGGGATCTCACACTTGACAATGTGATTGGGAAAATTGAGAAAGGAGTCTCAACAAGGAATTCTCTTAACAATTTCTGCAAGACAATGACCTTTGTTTCACAAGTAGAGCCTAAAAATCTTGAAGAAGCTCTACAAGACAACAACTGGATAGCAGCAATGCAGGAAGAGCTGAACCAGTTTGAATACAATGAAGTATGGTCCTCAGTTCCAAGAACACATGAGATGAATATCATAGGAACCAAATGGGTGTACAGGAACAAGATGGATGAACATGGGGCTATCACCAGAAATAAAGCAAGGTTGGTTGCTAAAGGCTACAACCAAGAAGAGGGAATAGATTTTGGTGAAACCTATACACCAGTAGCACGACTTGAAGCTGTCAGATTACTCTTAGCATTTTCCAGCATAGAAGGATTCAGGTTATTCCAAATGGATGTTAAGAGTGCATTCTTGAATGGATATATTAGTGAAGAAGTGTTTGTATCTCAGCCTCCAGAATTTGAAGACTACAAAAATCCAGAGCATGTGTATAAGCTCAAAAAGGAACTATATGGATTAAAGCAGGCACCTAGACAATGGTATGAGAGGCTAAGTGAGTTTCTGCTTTCTCAAGGTTATGATCGTGGCACCTATGATAAAACATTGTTCATAAAGAAGAAAAGAGAAGACATTATACTTGTGCAAGTCTATGTGGATGATATCATCTTTGGATCCACAAATGAAGAAATGTGTGAAGCTTTTGGAGAAGCAATGAAAAGTGAATTTGAGATGTCAATGTTAGGAGAAATAAATTTCTTTCTTGGACTGCAAGTGAAACAACTCAAGGATGGAATTTTCATAAATCAAGCAAAGTACTGCAAGGAATTGCTTAGGAAGTTTGATATGGATCAATGCAAAGCAATCAACACTCCAATTTCAACAAGTTGCCAGCTGGACCAGGATTGTGCAAGAAAATCAGTGGATCAATCAAAATACAAGGGTTTAATTGGTTCTTTATTATACTTAACTGCTACCAGGCCTGACATTATGTTTGGTGTATGCTTATGTGCTAGATATCAATATGATCCAAAGGAATCACATTACAATGCAGCTAAGAGGATTCTGGAATACTTGCAAGGGACTAAAGATGTTGGACTATGGTATCCAAACAATGTTTCCTTAAACTTGACTGGTTTTTCAGATTCTGATTTTGCAGGTTGCAAGGTTGATAGGAAGAGCACAAGTGGAACTTATCACATGCTTGGGTCAAGTCTAATCACTTGCCATTGCAAGAAACAAGCCAGTGTTGCTCTCTCTACAGTAGTGGCAGAATATATAGCAGCTGGAAGTTGTTGTGCTCAAACACTATGGCTAAGGCAACAACTAAGTGACTTTGGAATTCTTTTAAATAAGATACTTATCAACTGTGATAACACTAGTGCTATAAATCTATCTAAGAATCCTGTCATGCATTCAAGAACTAAACATATTGAAATTAGACATCATTTCCTAAGAGATCATATAGCTAATGGAACTTGTGATATTAAATTCATTGGTATTAAATTTCAATTGGCTGATTTGTTTACTAAACCTCTTGCTAAAGATAGATTTTACTTTCTTCTAAACGAATTGGGTATCATTAGCTTAAATTGTCCACTACAGTAAAAATTTAAATTTGTTATCTTATGCTTTAACGTGTTGTTTTTCCTGTTTCAGAATCACAGTTGTGACTAGGAAAGAGAAACAATTATTTTTCTCTCGCTCCTTCACCATTGGTTGCTTTTATGGTTATTGACCAACAGATTTATGACATTCATGTGTGGATATCCTAACTGATTTGATATCTTGATTGTGCAACAGATTTGATTTGCTAAGCTGAAATATGTTTCCAATATATTCTTGCATCATTCAAAACTGCACCTGTTGTACTACATAAGAATCAAATTTGTACTGCATCTGTTTTCCTTGATTTTGTTTTCAAAACCCGTGATTCTTGAAATCTGATTTGAGTTTTATATAAATCTGGCTTATATCAATTTTATTTCACATTTTCTCATCCTTGTTACAAGTTGTCCAGGTTCAAATCTGATGCTTTATTAGTTTTGGTTTTGTTATTATTGATCATATGAATTGTATACTAACTTACTTTCTAGCTGGAACTGTCTATTGGTGAATAGGTTCAGGTAACAACTGATTAAGCAATGGCATCCTCCTCACACAAAAAGAAGAAGTCCAAAGAGCAACCTAACAGCAGCCAAGGCATTTTGGAAAATTAGTTTGTTGGAGATTCTGAAGCTATGACAAGGTTCATACATGAGACAAATAGAAAGAAAATCAATGTACCTAAGGTGCTGGAATTCTCATGGCTGAGGGATGAAAATTTGACAGAAGCAAAAACTCTGCTCAAGCATAAAAAACTGAAAAGCTTTTTGGAAATGACTGGAAATGTCTATCCAGACCTGCTGAAGGTGTTCTATAGTAACCTTGTACAAGATGGCAAGAACCTTGTCTCCTATGTGAAAGGAGTAAAGTTGAAAATCACTAGAGAAATCTGGAGCAATGTTGGTGGAATCAAATACTCAGGGTTGAAAGTGAGCAAAGGGAACACTGCTGGAATTCAAGGTTTCAACAAGATGTAGTTTTATAGAAGCTGTGTGAGGAATCCTACTGAACAGTGGCTAGGTTTCATGCAGGTAATTTGAATTTAATTCCAAGACTCTTAGCTCACATCATTGCTTGGAAACTCACTCCTAGAGGAAGCAATCATGCTGTTCTTCATGAGGAAGATTTGATATTGTTTTACTGCATAATGAATCAGCTCAAGGTAAATTGGGTGAGTACTATGGTGGAACACATGCTCAAATCCACAAGGCTCCCTGATTATTATTTTCAATATGCAATATTTGTGTCCAAACTAATTGACTATTTTGACGTGGATACCACAAATGAAAGAAATGATACTATCAAAGCAGCAAGTGAGATAGACAATTCCACTCTCATGAAAATGGAATTTCATAAGGAGGAAGATGGTGGGATTTTCAGAAGGAATGCTGCCCATAGAGTTGAGCATGAAGCCTCTAATCATGGAGATGGAGAGGAAGAGAATGTTGGAATGCATAGGGAAGATGAAACTGTGCAGGCTGCAGAAGCATCATTCCATAGGATGCATCATTCATCATCACACAGGCTGGAATCACCAGCTCAACCATCTGTGCAGCCCATGGACGAATCACCAATTCACTCTTTCATGAATGAAGGTGTTGTTGCCACAAATTACAATGCACTGGTTGCATACCAAGCACCTGAATATAGAGGTGAACCTCTATCAATGTTCGAAAGACAGGTTCTGACAGGCTGGACACACCCACAGATGATCAAAAGACCTATTTCGAAATGACTCAATCTAGGTTTCAACACTTGGACTATCAAATTGAAGGGGTCCAGGAGCAGCTAGCTGAGCTTTATTATAAGCACATGTGATCCTTTACTACAAGAGACACTAAAGTCACCTAGGATAGCTGAGGAAGGGTTGTCCGAGGTTGACCAATTGGAGGTCCTAAAGATTACTCTAGGGAAAGGGAGAAGGCATCGATCGATGATTCAAGAAACCCTGGAAGTCCCAAGAATAACCACACGTGAGTTACTCGAAGATGAATTTCTTTATGTCTTGCAGGTCAACACAACAAAAACTTGGGTAACACCCTATAAATGTTATCTTGCTTATGGGTTACTCTCTTCCGAGCCTACGTAAGCCAACATTGTCAAGAGGAACGCAGGTCGGTATACCCTGATAGACGGAAACCTATTTCGCCACAATTATACTCACCCAATCCTCACTTTGTAAGTGGATATCAGTGCACCTGCATAATGCTCGAGCTTCATGAAGGCATTTGTGACAGCCACATAGGGGGACGAGCCCTCTCGTTGAAAGTCATTTGTGTAGGGTATTATTGGCCGACCATGAAGGAAGATTGTGTGAGATATGTCCATTGTTTTGAGCAATGTCAAAAGCATGTTGATTAGTGTCATGCACCAGCAGAGGAACTGCGGTCAATCTATAACCCATGGCCTTTCTATACATGGGGAATAGACATTTTGGGTCATTTCCCTCTGGCCATACGACAGGTGAAGTACCTTGTCATCGCCATTGAGTACTTCACCAATTGGATTGAAGCTGAGCCAGTTGCGGAAATAACTACTCACAAAGTCCAACATTTTGTGTGGAAAAATATTGTGTGTCGCTTTGGGGTCCTAAGGCACCTAGTATTCCACAATGGAACCCAATTTGCTAGTCAACAATTGGGGAAATTGTGTACAAAGCTTGGAATAAAGCAGATTTTCACCTCGGTGAAACACCCACAAATGAATGGATAGGTTGAATCAGCCAGCAGGGTTCTACTAAGAGGACTCAAGAGAAGATTGGAAAAGGCAAAGGGAAATTGGGCAAAGGAAATCCCGAGAATTTTGTGATCTTACCACACTACTCCACAATCCACGATGAAGGAGACACCGTTTAGTTTGGTATATGGGTCATATGCCATGATACCAGTAGAAATACGAGTTCTCCTCGGTTCCAAAATTGTGTTGTTGAAGAATCCAACGAAGGGAGAAAGGTAAATCTAGATTTGTTGGACGAGGTACGTGATCATGCCCGTATAAACTCGTAAGCCTTAAAGAGGAGGGTGGAACAAAGGCACAAGACGAAGATGAAACCTCGACCGTTCAAAGTTGGCAACTTGGTCATGTGGAAGGCCCACCCCTATCAAATTGAGAACAAGTTGTGTCCAAAGTGGACTGGCCCGTTCCACGCAATTGAGGTACTAGGAAATGACATGTACAAGTTGGAAACACTGGAATGAGGAGTCATCCCACGAATGTGGAATGTTGCAAACTTCAAGTTTTATTTTAGTTAAGATATCGGATTTTATTCTTTTCCTTTGAACATTATGTCGTTTGAGGTGATGCTCTTTTTCCCCAAATAGAGGTTTTTAACGAGGTCACCTAGTAATAAATTTGTCCTTGGAGAATGATGTGTGAAAAAAGTTTATCTTGAATTGAGTAGTGTATATCATACAGGTAAGACGACCTAACTTGGAGTAAGTCCAACTACCTGACTATAAGTGCCCTGCAAGTTGAATTAATATGGATGAATTATTTGGTATGGTAAGACGACCTAACTCGAGGTAAATTCGACTACCCGGGTATAGGCGCCCTGTGAGTTGAATTAATATGAATGAATTATTTGGTATGGTAAGTCGACCTAACTCAGTGTAAGAGCATAGGCGCCATGCGAGTTGAATTAATATGGATGAATTATTTGGTATGGTAAGTCGACCTAACTCAGCGTAAGTTTGACTACCCGAGTATAGGCATCGTGCGAGTTGAATTAATATGAATGAATTATTTGGTATGGTAAGATGACCTAACTCGGCGTAAGTTTGACTACCCGAGTATAGGCGCCCTACGAGTTGAATTAATATGGATGAATTATATGGTATGGTAAGATGACCTAACTCGGCGTAAGTTCGACTACCCGAGTATAGGCGCCTTGCGAGTTGAGTTAATATGGATGAATTATTTAGTATATGGTAAGACAACCTAACTCGGTGTAAGTTCGACTACCTGAGTATAGGCGCCCTGCAAGTTGAATTGATATGGATGAATTATTTGATTTGATGCATGGTAAGACGACCTAACCCGGCATAAGAACGATTACCCGAGTATAGGCGCCCTGCGGGTTGAATTGATATGGGTGAATTATTTGATTTAATGATTGGTAGGACGACTTAACCCGGCATAAGAACGATTACCCGGGTATAGGCGCCCTGCGAGTTGAATTGATTGGGATGAATTAATTGATTTAAGTACATGGTAAGTCGACCTAACTTAATGTAAGTACGACTACCCGAGCATAGGCACCTTGTGAGGTGAATATATTTGATTATTTAGTATACGATAAGACGACCTAATATAGGTGCCTTTTGAAGATGAATTTATGTTGATGTGTAGTAAAACGACTTAGCTCGACATAGGTGCGATTACTGGAGTATAAACGGTGTGCGACAAGTATTAGTTAAACAAGGGGTCATTCAAGACAATGTGCGATAAGACAACCGAGCTCAGAGTAGAGTCAACTATCCGAGCAGGCACCCTGCGAGGTGGGATATCTAGGAACAAATGCAGTATTCACATTGTAAGGCAGCTTAGTTCAAAGGCCATGGTCACTCAACCATGCCCGAGCTTGGGATAATCCAGAGAACTCAAGGTTTCATACCCCTTACCTAACTCGTGAAGTAAAGTTATATAGTGAATGCCCAGATAGAAAGAGGGTACATGCCAAGTTGAGGTAAAAGGTTGTTCTAAGTACAAAGGCGCCACTTATTAAAGGTTAGATGCTCTATCGAGGTAGACAGGTTATTATTTTCCACACCTAAGTTAGCAGAGTGTTGTTATATTAATTGTGTTATGATCAAGGGGATGAGTGAAATTGACTAGTAAAATGTTGAGGCATGCATTCGTAGGGATGAAAATAAACTTTTTAGAAATCCTATAAATCGGATCGGAAGATTTATAAGCGTTGAATAAACATAAACAAAATGTTCAAAGTATAAAGTAAGTTAGCAGACAAATAAATATTACAGTTCATAAAGAAGTTTAAATTAATCCCCCCTTAATTGACCATCGACCATCGTTTTACCCGGGTCGAGCTCTGAAAAGTCCAAGGTGGGATGGACTGTTGCTGCTTGTTCAAAAGTTGTTGCTTGTTCCAAAGCTGTCGCTTGCTCCAAAGCTACCTCGAATCCTACGTGGTAGGATTGGGCAACATCTTGCTTAAAAGACTTAATGGCCTTAGTGAGGTCTTCCCCTTTGTGAGTTACCTCCTTCTCCAACTCCTCGACTTGGGACAAGAGTTTGTTCCTTTCTTCGGTTAAGATTGATGCCTCTTAAGCCTTCTCTACTTCGAATTATTTGGCTTCTTCATATGGATCGATCATGTGTTTGGTTTCAGCTCGAGTTAGATCATTCAGACGGTTGATCTCAACCCGGAGGCGTTCTACCTCCTTTTGAAACTTCACGTTTTCCTTGACCCTTTGATCCTCAGCAACCTTCCGATCTCGTGCCTTAGCAATAACTAGGCAACCCATGGCAAACGCCTGCCCAAATTGCTTCATGGTGTCACGAAGAAGATAATCCTCGTTATGGACCATGAGCCTAGCTTTGTCTTTGCTGGACAAGAAGGAAGTCTCGCCATGGGTTGGGACATCGAAGTCAGGGTCCCACAGACTTTTCCTCCTTAAGCTCTCAGTCTCGCATTCTTGAATGATGATGACCTCTTGGTGTGGAGCTTGGCCATCCGAATGAGAATGCTCAGTATGAGGAGTGGTTGTTGCCCTTTTCCTCTTAAAGACGATCTCGGAGGTGGTCTCCTCGTCCTGATCGGTTGGGGTATAGATAATCATAGCTGGAGACTTCCTCTTCTGCGTCAAAGATTCTTCAGGCAGGCTAGCAGCTGCCCTCATCTTCTTAGCAAGCTCGGCCAGCACCTCCTTTGCTAATGTTGGATAACATTCTTTCTTCAAAGAAAACAAGTAAACGATTAAGGATAGTAATAAAGTTGTCTTGACCAAGGGTAGGAAATGAGGAGTACCATTGTAGGCTTTCAAGGCACTAGGAAGATACTCTTTGTTCAATAGGTAGAAGGTGTCAAAGACAACCTTCAAGTTCGTCAAAAATTCGCATATCCCCTTATCTTTTGGTGACAAGTCTTCCAAGCGCCAAACACTCTGGAATTTAGGTTTAGGGGTTCAATATAAGGAAAATCCGTCCAGTAGGGTCATATCTCCTATGAAAGCTCGGATTTTAAGAAATTTACCTTTAAAAAATTTATATGATGACTGGAAGAGGGTAAGCAAAGCACTTCCAGGGGCACCGTTTAGGGAAACCCATAGTTGACAACCCATGTGCTTGACCTCAAAGAAATAAAGAAAAACTTTCATAGTCAGTGAAATGTCGAGCTGTGAACACAATATTATAAAAGCGCGAATAAATGCCCACTTATTTGGATGTAGCTGGGCAGGTGCTACGTTGAACTCGATTAGTAGCTCCTTCTAAAAAATGGACAGAGGAAGACAAAGAAGAACCTTTTTAAAGAATGTGGCATAGAAAAAGCAAAATGGACCATCAGAGTCCGACGATTCGTCGCAACAAACGGGTTCACCTTCCCTACACTCTACTATTTTAACAAATCGCTTATGTTTTTTACTCAAAGTACATCCATTCTCTCTCAACTCCCTAATACGTAAGCGACTGGTGTATTAGGAAGTTTCTTTTAAAAGATCTTTTTTAGCCTAGGGGTACATAGAACCATAATCCATCATTGATATGGCTAGAACACAAGCACAAACACAAACAAAATATGAGCACATTTCAGACCAGGCAAACTAAGCGAATTTAAATAAGATAAAATGCATTTTGATTCAGATAACGCAATCAGCAAGCTAAGTAATGATCGTCGATAGAGATCAGTGGAAAAGAAATACCTGGTGTGGCGGTGAGAGAAGAAATGTGAAGAGAGTTTGGGAGCAAGAGAATTATGGGGAGTGGAAGAGTTACGTAACAAGTGAGACGAGAAAGAAGAAGAAATGGGTGTTTATCGTTCGAAAGAGGGAGATGAAGCGGCGACGTTTCCTCGCCATTGATGCAAGTGCTACGTGGACGCTCTAGATTTACTATGGTGAGACGTCTTGTCAGGAAACGCTTTGACAATCGCGCCCCACCTACCCTCTGTGGAAAACGTCATGTTAGTCGTCAATGTTGGAAAGCCTCTTTGCCTAGTCTAGCTCGACTCGAGCCTGGGGGGCTTGTGTACTAGCCAGGGATGCTCGGGACCTCGGTCCAAGTGTTTAGGTATGGTCAGCTCGGTTGAGCGAGTTGTGCCTTACTCGGCCTGGGCTGGGTATGGGCCCAAAAGTGTTTTACGATGTCAACCCAGGTTTTCTGGTAAGTTTACGTGGAAAAGATAATTAAAAATAACAAAAAAAAAATAATCGAATTGGTTGAGGTATATTATTAAATACATAAATAAATGAATTGGTTGAAGTATATTATTAAATGCAAGTAAAAGTGGTTAAGAATGTTTGTACCCGAAAGTAACAGGTACACGGTGAACAGATTATTGTTAAATGATATTATTGTTGTTGAATATTATATTCTGGATGTTGAGATTATATTCTCATTGATGAAAATTGTTGAAGAAATGTCTATAAAAGGGGTTTAAGACCCCGAGTAAAGGTACGCTTTTCCAAATACTCTAGACTGAAATGGCTTTTAGTTTGAATGTTCTCACTAACTTGATAGTCAAAGTGTGATCAACAGGTATAGTCCTCTTTGACCCAGTAAAACAGTATCTCGGAGCACCAATTGAAGACAGATTCAAAGTGAAGCTTGTCAATTTAATCCAACCATATCAACCGACAAAAACAGAACTAAGTACATAGTCTGTCATTTTGTTTATGTCGGCATACTTTGTCATTCTCATTAGTCCTATGCTCTATTTCATTGATAATTCTTTGACCATCCTCATGTAGTTTATTCTCCTATTCCCACAAGTCTTTTTTTTCCTTAGAAAATGTACTTTCATGTGCTTCTTGCCCGTCACAACTCAAAATCATTAATGCCCATAAAATATTTATAATTAAAAGAAAGTGAATTATAAATGTCTTAAGGCTGACAAATTGCCAATATCCTAAATGAATTAAAATGAAATTTAGTTTGGCGGTCATTTTTATAGGATACCATTACTTCATAATTACTTAACTGTTAAAAAAAATGAGTTGCACAAGAACAGAGACTAAATAAGTAGCTTACATGTTCCCATGAAGCCACAACTTCATATAGATTAAAATCAAAAGACAAAGCTTCATGTTCTCCAGCTTTTGGATCTTTTTGTTAACACAGAAAACTCCAGATGTCAGCAAATTGGTTAACTGTTTAACTTTTTTTAAACCATGTGATTTATAACTACACATACTTTTGAATTGGAGGACGTTATTTCCCCCCAACTCATAGGTTATCAAAATTAACACATCTTAAAGAATCACATATGCATCTTTCTTTTCTTCCTTCATGAACAATAACATACTCAATGAATGATTAATAATATTTACCCATTTAGGGCTGGTGACACTAGGCAAATTTATTGTGGTCGGGCAATAATATGTGTACCTGATTGCTTTTAGGCAAATTCCATTTACACTTTGCATATAACTCAAAAGTAGCAACTGAGTTGAATCATTCAAAAAACCCACACTCAATATATGTAAAAGATGCATAAAGTGTTGAAACCGTAAGAAAGCATATGGAAAAAAAAAACAACTACAAATTACTCCAACATAAATACCACACAAGGCGCAATTAAAACTAATAAATAATAATCCTTGAAAAGAAAATATTACAGTTTTTATCACTAAAAAATAGTTATACGAAACATAGCAGAGAAGTTTCTATACCACTCCCAAAGGTCCAATGTGTGGCAATTACTTACCATATCACTTAAACCATTTTTAAATAAAATGGGATACATATAAAAATACCTTCCAAACTCTCTTCTCCAAAATATGTTTCCAGATTTTTTTTTATAACAAATTTTTGTATTACGATTTTTTTTTATATAGAATGAGATTTTTTTTTTCCGAATATTTATTTCTATAATACAATAATCTTTTGGATAAATTATTCAGGAATATATTATTTTTAATTCCAGATTTTTATTTCGGAATAAATAGTATTTTTGAAATTTAAAATTATATAGGGTGCAAATTAAAAAAAATTGGGTGTAGGAAGAATTTGCACACTCCAATGGGTTGAGCACCAAGAGATTTATATCATCCACGTCTGCAAAAATAATTTGGTTGATTCTCCCTGCACCCAATCAATTTGAATTGGCACCCAATCATGTTTGTAAAATTACCAAAATATCCTTAATGAAATTGAAATTAGGTTAAGGGACAAATCTACACCCAATCACAACACCCCTTCGTTGTCGCGCAGTAGCCGCCACCTTCGTTTTCGCACTGAACGCAGCAGACAGCATTGTCTTGCCATTCTTCCATTCGCATTTCTCCTATGAGGCAGCGGAAGCTTCACTTGAACGAAGGTCAATTTTAACATGCCCTCTGCGCTGCGAATAGTTTTAGGCGGAAGTGTTTTTTGACTTCCATATATTCTTATCTGGAAGTGATTGATGTGTTGTGGATGGGTTCGTCCGGAAGCTTCTATGCAGTCATTAATTCCAGATATGAATATCTGTATGTACTGCGGATGAAGGGATCCGGAAGGCTTCTTTGCAGTGGTTTTTTATGATCATTGATATCGATTATGAAACATTATATCGATTAGCAATAACGTATCCCATGTCTGGAATTGTCATCCACTTATCTATTTCTGCCTGCAAGTTCAAATGACGAACAAAGTTAAATGAAGAAATGCAAAGTACAAATGAAAGGGTGTTAGTGATTCGTACCATAGACATGTGGTCAACTAGAAGTGACTTCTTCAAGTATTCATATCCTTTATCACCGCCAAACAGTTCAACATATTCTTGTCTCCATTGACTTAGTTCTTTTAACAAATTCATTCGAATAACAACTCCTCTCCCATGCCCAATTCGGCAGCAACAACATGTTACCCACAATGGTCATCGACCTTAACATCGACAACATCAAGAATGTATGGATGATACCCTACAAGGAACTGATCAAGGAAATGAATGGATTTTAGTGGTAGAATTTGTGGTAAGTGTCCTTCAATAGATTTTTTATTCGAACAACTATCATCTTGTGAGTGTAAGAAATCCACATGTTCAAAATAAGAAGGGGTTCGCTTAGTTTATCTCATGAATTTGGTAGGACGAACCATCTTTACAGCACCTTTTGTTTTCACCTTATCATGTGGTGCGTTAATATATGTCTTCTCTAAAAAGGCTATCTCTTGCAATTTAGTTTTGATGTTAACCTTACCTGCAACGTACAACTCTTTGAACTGTTTCGCGATCACCTCAAACTTTTTGTCAATTAACAACTCAAATGAAGATTGTTCACTTGTAATATCTTCAAAGCTTAACCGAGTCCACATGACATGTACTGATTTAAGTGGTATGCTACCCACACCAAATGAAGCCAATTCACATGCACACGGAAGACCATGAGTACATGTAAGAGTACATCCACACCTTTTTTTATCAAACCCCACTGATTTGATCCTATCAAGCTCTTCGGCTCAAAGCATATTTTGACACAAAACCTAACAATTTTTTGTAAGTTGTAACCTTAAATTGATGTCCGACCATATGCAGACTCTTTTGAAATGAAGCTTTTATTGCATTATGTTGTAAAATAATCATCTTATTGATCGAATCCCAGCAAAAACATAAATCTCCCATGGAATTTTGAAGAATTATCTTTAGACTCCAGTGTGCCACCTCAACCCTGTTACTTGTTGTGTTTCTTGAGTGCATTACCTTATCTATCTACGACTTCACAAATTTTTCTTTGTGTGGACATAACCATGTATCCATTACATAATCAACAAATATAGGCCATGGAGAACAGACAACTTGAAGAGCATTGACACGATCTTCAAAGGCCTCAATAATATCACAATCCACTACAGATCCCCAAGCTTGCATTACTTGATCCCACGCCTCCCTTAGATGAACCAACATTTTACATTTTGCTTTCACATTTTTATCAATGTGAAATCGATAGAGCAAATTATAAGTTTCAGGAAACACGATTCTCAGTGCATTCATTAAGGCAATGTCTCTATCACATACCACCACCCTAGGGTATGAATCAACTCTCAAAAACAACTCTTTAAGTCTATCAAGGGCCCACAAAAATTATTTTCCTTTTCTGCTGCTAGTAAACAAAATGCTTTGGAAAAAGTCAAACCAGATGATGTAATCCCAACAACCTCAAGTAAAGGCATCCTATACTTGTTCATTTTGTAAGTATTATCCATCAATATGACAATATTAAACAAGTTCACTAGCTTTACTGAATCTGGGTGTGTCCAAAATATATCTTGCACAACATTTGACACCTCTTCACACCTACACCAATGCATGTACATGTCTCGCTCCAGTAACCACATGAACTGTTGCATTTCTGTTCTGTGATCTCGTTGTGATCTTCGGTGAACACTCATTGCATTATAAATTTGTTTTATCGTCGTCACATTCTTCTCATTTCTCTCTTTCATGGTTAGTAAAATATTTCTTGCCTTCATTGAAGTTTTAGTCATATCCTCAACCATAACATTTTCCTCTACAGTTAGCATGTGTTTGGATCGGGGGTGGCACTGTAGCGCAGACGGATTTAAGAGTGCCACCCCCGTTTGGTTCCATGAGAGAGTGAAGGTGAGGGTGAGATTGAGTGGAAACATGGGTGATTTTCGGATGCTCCCAAATATGAAGAGAAAGGCGAGTGGCTAGAGAGGAAAGCCACGTAAGATTAATGAAATACTATTGTGCCCTTACTTTTTTCACCTTCCACAGTGTAAACTGCCATTACCATCGCACCCCATGCTTCTTCTTCTTCCTCTGCGGCTTCTCTTCTCAGTGTCTCTTCTCTTGCACTGTGCTTCAAATTTAGGTTTTCATATTAACTTGGGCTTCATTTTTTTTCACTATAGGTTTCAACTTTTCAAAAAAAAATTACATTACTTTGTTTCTTCCAGTACCCCTTTATATTCTTATATCATCCTTATAATTTAAAAATTAATAAGTTTTATATTATATATTTTGACAACTATGTTTTAAATATCCATTTACTTTTTAAAATATATTAATTTTGTTAATAATAA
>Ga0123342_1007182_pt1 | contig 14907 bp, 8 predicted proteins | sample Turbeawhitnodule_FD_89960 | JGI IMG/M metagenome (GOLD analysis project Ga0123342, IMG submission 89960) | Root nodule microbial communities of legume samples collected from Mexico - Turtle bean Mexico white nodule | ecosystem: Host-associated > Plants > Roots > Nodule | place: Mexico: Nepantla...
ACAAAAAAGCAAAAAAGTGAGGGCAAGATTGGAAATGGGTGGTGATGATTTGGCACTTCCACTGCACAGTGACACTTTCTCTTCACCTTTCAGAAGAAACCAAATTCGCTCAACTTTCTCTTTTGCTGCACTCTCACCCGCAACAAACCATAGAACCAAATGGGGTGCTGTTGTGACTTCCGTCGTCGACAACAGTACCACCCCTGGATCCAAACACACCCTTAATATAAGAAACGTGATTGAAAAAGACTTTAACATGAATATAAGTTGTCTTTGTTCTTGTCTTTTGAAAGAAAAAGTTGGACTAAAAATTATACATTTTCTTAAAATATATCAATCAATTTTTATAAAAAAAATTAACTGATAGATATTGTACATTAATAATATAATTAAAAAAAAAACATAATTTCAAAACCTAAACCCAAAAGTTATAGTCGATGAACAACACTCTACGTAACTTGTCATAAGATGAGTGGTAAAGGAATAAAATACTTAAATTTACCCATTTTTGTGTAGAATCAATTCTTAAATGATCATAATAATGATAAATTTATCGTATTATAAATTTAAGATAATTTAAAAGAATATGTTCACTTTACACTTACTTATTTATAAAAAAATAAATATTTTAGTAATCTACCTTCTATTGTTTTAGAAAACTAAACAATTTTTAAATGTGTGGAAGTATATTAATTTTCTCAACTTTTTAAATTTATTAAAAAATTACTGATTTTTTTAATGTAGACTTACCGCAAAAATTGTAGTGTAAAAATAATTGGGTGAATGGTATTTTTATCATGTGAAATTGATTGTCACAACATAATAAATTAAAAGTAAAGAATTTTGGCATCTCTAATTTTGTAAAGAAGTTATAAAATTTCCATAAATCCATTTTGACAACAACTTTGGTGAATTTGGCTCTTAGGTAAGTTAATTATCACCTACACCTTTTCATTTTTATCATTAAAGTTGGAGTCCAACAAGAAAATCTTCATCAACCCAATGAAAAGATGAATTCATGTTTATGCCCAATTAATTATGATCTCTAATAGGCACACAATTTTTTCATCAACGATCTAAAAATATTAAAGACACTAAGGGTGTGTTTGTTTCCATGAGAAAAGAGGGAAGGGGTATTTTTTGTGTTTGTTTCAAGATTTTTTAGGGTGAGGGAGTGGATGGGAGAGAGGGTGAATGATTTTTTTCATTCTTTACAAAATGAAGAGATTTGTGGAGATTAATGTAGAATTATTGTATTTTACCAAAATATTCTTATGCATATATTTTATTACAATATACAAAATTAAATATTATATAAATTTATTTATTACTTATAATTTCAAAAATATTTAATTAAATTATTAATACCAACATATAATTATAAATAATAAAAATAATAAAATAAAATTATAATATCAACAATATATATAGTTATATAAAATGACAAATAAATATAATAATAAATATTATTTTCATAAATTTTTAATGTATTTAATAAATTTATTTCAATTTAACACAAAATATTTTTTATTATATTTTTTAATTTTTTATGAAAAAATATAAATAATTATGAATATTGTATATTAAAAAATTCAAACTTATAAAACAAACCATAATTCATTATTTAAATATTTTTTAATAACCAGGATAAATTTGTAAACTTACAACAAATCATCCTTATAAATCTACTCTATCATCTCTCAATCCAAACAACTTCACATATCCTCACACATTCTCTATAATCCTCACAAATCAAAAGTTCTTGCAAAAGGGCAAACCTCAAGTGAGTGTATGAAGCTCAATCTAAAAAACTAGAACAAAATTGTTCTGCAAGCATATATATAGAACAAAAACAGGTTAATTCACTATGCAGTTCCTTTGTCATTGGAATGTCAGATCTGCTTTATCTTTTTGAGGTCCTTCACTCCACTTATCAAATCTTCACAATATGTGCTCACTGTTTTCTGTTCCCAGCAGGTTCTACTGCATAACTGAGCCACCTCTGCACTTTCAGCATCTCTTTGCATCTTCCAGTAATCTTCAATTTTGAACCTGTGGCAACTCCTTTTTTACATCCTGCAACCAGTGAGAGAGTTGTATTCCATTTCAGACATGCAAATCATAGTCTCAGAACTCTTATAGTTATATACTATTCTTATTTTAATGTGTTAGGTTTACAAATAAATATATATAATAAATAAGAAATTTTATAAAATGATATAAAAAAGTATTAAAATAATAATATTAAAAGTGTAATGTGATTGTAAAAAAAATTGAATTGTGAATATATCATTATTATTTTTTTAATTCTAGGGAGACATGATGTACTACTATAAAATAACACATCTCATGAAAAAAATATTAGATTGTGCAAAATTATTACATTCTTACTAATAATTGATTATTTAGAAATTTTTGAATGTGTCATGTAAGCAGTGGATACCAAGTGACTTTGGACTTAGCTTTTTCCTCTCTGTTAGGATAGTAGGTAAGAACTAAAACTATTTTTTAATAACTACCGTGGGAGATCTCAGTTTAACGATTAGTTTAATTTCAAGTATATACATACAAATTTTACCTAATAAATTAGTTTTGCAAAAATACATTAAGCTTAAATTTATTTTTTATTATTATATTAGAGTCTGTTTTAAAGAAATTTATTAAATTTATCATATCATAATCAATCATTAAGATTTATTAAATTACTCACGAATATTTAATTTTATGCACAAAATATTCATATTCATATCCGTAAAAAGTTTTGTTAAAGTTTAAAAAATTTCATGAAGCTTAACAAAGTTATTCTTACTTACTTTTTCTGTTTCTTTCTAAATTTATAATTTTAATGACACAACAATAAAAAAAATATAAATAATATATTTTCTGCTTTTTGTTATTGTGAAATATTATAAGAAATGTGATTTAATGGTTTTTTTTTTTTTTTGCAAAAATCAAACTATCATCTAATTATTTTATATAAAATCTCTTTTCAAAAACCTTAATTATTGCTGTTGGCATAGGTTTGTGATTGATGCAGTATTGTGTGTTTTGGTTGCTTTTATCTGGTGAAAAAAGTGTGCAAACTAGTCTCATATTATAAAGATTTTATGCTTTTGTAGAGTGGTAGTCACTATGACAAGCTACTTTATTTTTTATAAAGATTACTTTATTTTTTATAAAGATTGAAACAAACTCCCTTTTAAGTGTTCCTCTTAATTTATTTACTTATCCTTTACTGAGTAAAAAGAAATTGTTTGAAAAAAAAATTTTACCAACAAAACAAATAAATTCACGAAACAAAGATTATTTTCATACCACTTAATCTCTATAAGTGTGGTCTTTGAATTGTCTTTTACCGCAAATCTCTTTAGGCTGAAATGAGTAATTTTAGGTTTTGAGAGTAAAAGACGAGGACATGGAGTGGGAAGATATTTCATAAAGAATTATAGTAAAGGATGAACTTCTAGGGTCCAATAAACTTGTAGGGGAAGGTTTATATATTCAAAAATATTATTTTGACAACATGCTTCACCCTACCTTTAATAAATATTAATATTTTAATTATTTATAAATTTTTTATTTTAAAAATTATTTTTATATTTTGTATTTTATTTATATTTTTATTAAAGAGATTTTTTCTTTTTTAAATTTTTTTTATTTCAAATATTAATATTTTGTTGTGTGAAAATATTCTAATTAGAAGGAAATTTAGGGAGCTTGAAGAAAATTGTTTTCTTTATAAATTCCTGTTTGGAGACAAACATTGCCTTTGAGAAATATTTTAAAATGGCAAAACAAACCCTGATGAATCATTGCCATAATACAGTCAAACTTAAGTAACTTAGGGGCAAAAATGGATAGCTGTTCAAATATAATTGTTACATGTCACAACACACATAAAATTAACTGCGAATTATAATAATAATAATAATGATAATAAGGTGTGTGGCCCCTACAAAAACAAGACATCCTTCAGTTTAGTACTGGCTCCTTCTTGTCCTCCCATATGCTCAACCTCTTGGCTGCTTCCTCTACCTACAATACACAAAATTGACTGTGACATCAAATTCCCCATTTCCTGTATTTTTTTAAGAAAACCAGATGCTCTTTTTTTACCTCCTTATTCCAGTCCGTTCTAAATGTCACCCAAATTAGGATAACAGTTTGCATGGCGGTGCCACCTAACATTCCCAGCCATATTCCCTGCCAAATCAAAAAAAAAAGTTATATGTTTCTACTGAAATGTAGACCACTTTTTAGAAGAAAAACAAAACTAATTAAAATGCACATGCATATAAAATAAATAAAGAAAGAAAGAAAAAATAACACACATGTACGGAAAGTGTAAATGCATCTCTTATATATCTGTAATCCAATATCACAAAATTTGATCAGTTTTACAACAATTATAATAAAAATCTTATTAAAAAATTAATTATTAGATAGTTGACTCACACCATTTATATTAAACTCGTAATTAAAATTCAATTTTTTTATCCTTAACATGAGTTTTATCTATTAACAAATTGATAAGTCATTTTCCATTGACCATGCATACATAACCATACATACATAACAGTATATTGGGTTATAGGTCATGTGTACTTAGTTTTTCATTTGGTATTAGAATTAGTGTATCTAAAGTTAAGAATGTTTGTTGAAAATACATCAGTCTACGATCGAATAAAAACATCTAATATCTTAAGAATATTATCGTAAAATCTAAAAAAAAAAAGGTTTAGCTAATTAAACAATTAAAGTCAATTAGTTTTAAGAGATAACTATAATTCTTTATAATAAAATATCAAACTCCTGGACATTAAAAAAGAATGAAGATTTAGATAGGTCTTTCTCTCTGGTTTTCACACATTTCCATTAAATATATTTGTTATAAGTTAGAGTAGCACAGTTATCTATTTTTATTGTAACATTCCCTTTCAATCTAATTCCTATTTGACATGTTGAAGGAACGAGTTTATTACCACCTAAAGCAAAGAATTGTTTGTAAAATAGACATGTTTAAATATTTAACATTGTTTCCTATTTATAACACTGATATCTACATAATAAAACGTATGGTGGATGCTCAGAAATAGCTAAAAGTATATATAAATTTTCAAATGGAAAGGCCACAAGTACGTACCTTGGCACCGAAGTCAAAATAAAAGCCTAGAAGCGAACCCAGTGGTAAGCCAACTCCATAATAACAACCTACGTTTACATAAGCTACGAAAGCTTGCCAACCACATCCAACAGCCACCCCTTCATTCATACACGAGATAGGTTAAATTGCATGCAACAGTAAACCAAGAAGATTGTGCAGAAGAGTTACGAAGAAAATCTTGAGAATTTTTAACAATGATGATGTTCAAAGATAAACTAACAATCAAACATGTTAGGCCTCAGTAAACTGGTTGGTGAGAAATGAATAATTGAGTATTCACAATCATACCTGGCTCAGTTTTTTACTAAGGATTATTCATCAATTTGTTTGAACTTGAAAAACACAACGAATAATTCAATTTACAGGCATAAATATGATTATGAAGTAATTAATATTAATTACCGGATAAGACGGGCTGAATGCCATTGAGGACAATAGAAAGAGCAAGCAGTGGGCAAAGATCTGAAACTGCAGCAGCAACCACTTCACCCTCTGTGAAGGCATAGCTAATGACATCCCTAAATACAAGAACCGCCACTGCTGCAATAACTGATATCATGAAAGAAACCGCTGTCACCACCACCACCGAAAAGGACGCTGATTTTGGATTTCCTGCTCCGAGTTCGTTGCCCACCCTCACACTGCATTCATTATTAAATATGAACTCAGCGTTTTTATAACTTTCTACACTTGAAAAAGCGCCAAAAACAAAGATGGTTCCTGCTAGGTTTGATTTAATTTATCTATATGAAACTACATTATAGAAATTTTGTAAGACGTAAAAAGACAGAGAAATCTAACCTTGCGGCGGCGTTGAATCCAACAGAGATCATGAACACCCATCCAGAAATTGTGGTACTGCAATAACAAATAGCTGTTAGTGGATCACTATCCAATTTAGCAATAAAATTAGGAACACAAAAACTTACAATTGACACTCTATTATAATAATATTTTTAATTGAAAAATAAATTAAATATAATTAAAATATTAAATTTTTTGTATGTGAAGTGAATGTTTGCAACTATGTATGGTGTTAACTTTTTTTTTCTAACGTAATTAAATATAATTAAAATATTAATTTTTTGGTATGTGAGGTGAATGTTTGTAACTATGGATGGTGTTAACCTATTTTTTCTAACGTATTGTGTCTTGATATATTAACACCTAAATTATAAAAATATATATTTCACACTTTAATAAATTCATATTTTATTTATTTTTATTTTATTTTTTAATTTAAAATTATTATTATAAACAGTGATAAATGTATGTTATTTACTGTTTACACAGTATTAACAAAACTTTTCTCAAACATTATAAACAAACCAAATCCATTACTTTAACTTTTATGAACTACGTATGTCTAAATAAATTCTTAAAATGCGTTATATATAACATTAGATTATAAAAAATATTTTACTCCTTTTAATTATTTTCAAAATATTCTTAATTATATTGATTGTCGTTTTTAGTTTAAAAACAATAGTAAGAGAATGCATTAATATTGTAGGCTTTTTATAGTCTTCTTATTATGAGAAAATAAAATGAGAGTTTTGTTCTTTACTTTTTATAAATAAAATGACCATAAAGTTGAGATATTGATGCTTGTTATTAGATTTGTAAATATCAAAAACTAATTTTAAATTTAAAGAAGAAAAATTAATTTAGTCATTAAAAAAATACAAATATGAGCATATACTGAAAGCGCAACTGTCTGGCTTGAGGGAACATAAGTGACTTCATTTCCATTTCAAGGTTGATTGAATTGAGTTCTTAATTTACATTTTGGGGATCTTAATGAACCATATTAGTTTTTTAATACAGCACAGTTACTTCAACTTGAATGTAAGTTTTTTAAAACATTTTATTTTATAAATATATTTTTTAAATTTTTTGGAAAAAAGTCTTCATTTAAAGAGAAAATTTAATTTTTTATTATTTTCTGATCTAAGTTTTTATTTAAAATTCATAGTTTTAAATGAAAAGGTTACCAGATAGAAAGGGAATCAAGGGCCAATTCAGGGTGAGGAAGCAGGCCAGCGAGCAGCACGACAATTTGAAAATACCACGTCTCCAAACACAGCATAACTGCGGAAGCTGCAGAGAGCTTGAAGAACGCCGATAACCCAGAAAATGCCTGCCACGTGAACCCCTGCCACGTCGTCTTGCACCTCGGGCTATACACGATGTACAAGTACTGAGCAATCACGATGATCCACCACGACAGGCTCAGCACCAGCGACGCACCCAACAGCCCCATCCCAATCTTGTACACCGCCACCCAGCTCAGCAACAGGTGGACCCCCAGCGTCACCGCTGAGATGTACGCGCTCGGCGTCACTATGCTCTGCGCCTGCAAAAACTTCTGGATAGGGAAGTTCGCCGCGTAGGCGAAGATCTGAGGAATCAAACCGTACACGAAGAGCGCCGCCGCCGCCGCGATTTCCTCCGACTGGCCGAGGAAAAGTAAAATGCGCTCACTAAATGCGTATATGACCGTCACAACGATGCCGGCCAATGAGAGAAGCACCGTTGAGCGCTGCATGTACACGCCTAGCATCCCGAACTTCCGCGCACCGTATGCTTGTCCGCATAGCGTCTCAACCGCACTCCCCATTCCCAACTGTATTCAGTTACATGTCATCAGCCACTGTTTCTAAATTCATTTTTAGTTCATCTATACAGTTCCTCATTTGTTCTTCACGCGGGAGAATCCTTACTTTTCTCAACTTGCTACTTTTTCAACAGTGTCTACTCAAAAATAGAAGTAACATATCCATTGAAAATCCACATTTCTTCTCTTACAACTCTCAGTATTACTATTTTAATTATTTTTTACATCATTTAATTATAAATTTACTTTTTATCATGTATTTTTTTAAACTATCGTAGAATAGGATTAGGAATATGAAGAATGAAGATACCATGAGGCCATAAGCGAAGACTTGGATGCCGTTGTTGCCGAGGGCGGAGGCAGCGAGTTCAAGGTTACCGAGGTGGCCGGAGAAGATTTGCGTGGACATGGACATGACGTAGTTGATGAGGTAGACAACCACCGCAGGGGCAGCGAGGAAGAAGAGGAGCCTGAATTCGACGCACAAGGCAGCCCCCACACGGCGGAGGAAAGGGAGGGTGTCGTCTGTGAGAATTCTCTCAAGTTCCCCATTGGAGCCATGTTTGGAATTTGAGCGAGGAGTTTCCTCTACCGAAGAGAACAATCCCAAGAGCGGTTCCGTCTCCATTGAACCCATTGATCTTAATAATTAAAAAAAATGAATAAATAAATAAAATAAGTGAGAGCAACTTCAGAGGCTTTCGATCGCGTGTTTCTCTCTGTGGGGTGTTCTGCTGTGTTTATACAAGGCTTGAGTGGTGCACAGTCCACGTCTGCGTATATTATTATATTATGTTTCACAAAACTTATATTGCAAACAAAATATAAACTAAACATGCTTCTTTAAAAAAAATATTTAAAAACATAGTAAATTGATTAAAATAGATAATAAATAATGAAATAAATTAATTAAAGTAGACAATAAATAATGCAATAAATTTCTCTGTCTTGCTTTTTTTAATAAAAATCCATTTTTAAAATTTATTAATAAAATTTAGTTTTTCACTTAACATCTTGCATTATTTTAATCTCCTCCTCCTTCCTCTACTCAACTCTCATCCACACGGTATATCTACCATTCAATTTTGAATGTTTTTTTGTTGAACTACCAGTTTTGGTGGTCAATAAATAATACATATATTTTCTCTCTTTTTTATGGCATTAAATATCTCATATCAAATACTAAATAAAAATTCTAATAAAGACTGTATTTTGTTTTAAATTAGGATGTCTTTAAAAATACTGTGTCAGAAACGTTGATATTAATTTTGAAGCTTTAGCGGAAAGAACTGATACCCACAACTTTTGAAAACCAAATTCATATCAAATGAATTTTTTTTTCCTTAGGCTAAATCATTAGTTTTGTTTTGTTTAATAAAAGTTCAAGTTATTACATAATTATTTAAACATGATCTGCATCTTTATTAATACGCATAGCGATTTTTTTCATTGACTGTCTACTTTTTTTTTACAATATTCATTATTATTTGTTTGATTCCTACATTGTAGAAACTCTTAGAAAAAACAAATTGCTATATAACTCAAAGGCATAAAAGAATGCAAATAAGGGAAAAATAAAAATTGTTAAAATTAGTATATTTGCAATTATATACAAACATGTTATTAACCAGAAGTTAATGTAAGTTTTTTTTAGAAGGTAATGTAAATTTATGACATAGATGAACAATGTACAAATAAAACAGGGTTTTTGACTATCATGGGTCAATTTTTTTTGCTTTTTACCAAAATATTGGGGTCCGTTCAAAAAAAATTACAAATTTAGGTAAGTCATGCCAATTCGACACGACTTTATATGCACAAATCGTCCTAATTAGGCACGACTTCTGCTCTGTCATACTGAAGTCGTGTCAACTTGGCACGACTTCTGCCACGTCATAATTTGTTTAGTTCTAATTAATCTCTTCTCATCATTACTTGTTCTGTAAAATCATTACTTCTTCAAGCTATTTATTTTGCAAATTCACAACAATAATTCTCTATTTATTTTCCAAATACAATAAATTTTCATTTATCTATTTATTTCCAAGTTCAATAACAGTTTTCTTCATTTTTTAATTAATCAAATAATCAAGTTATTGTATTACATTACCGTCAAACATGATGCATACACGATTATCCAATTTTTTGTTCCTTAAAACTAACACTCTTAGAAAATTATGTATCAAATTAATTTTTAACATTATATAACTTACTACCCAATATATAAACAATAAAATTAAAAAAACTATGACGTGGTAGAAGTCGTGCCAAGTTGGCACAACTTCAGTATGACAAGGCAGAAGTCGTGCCTAATTGGAACGATTTGTGCATATGAAGTCGTGCCGAATTGACACGACTTGCCTAAATTTGTAATTTTTTTAAACGGACCCCATTTTGGTAAAAAAACAAAAAAAATAACCCCATCATAGTTAAAAACCCAATAAAATATATATAATATTCTTCTGAAGATAAAAATACATATGATGACTAAGTATCAATAAAAGTAGCATATATTATTATTAAAGAAATTAAAATAATCACAGATGTTAGTGATGGAAAATACTTTGTCGCTCTCTACTTGTTTGAGTTTTTGCTTTGTTCCGTTCATGTTGTTGTCGCCATTGCTGTCGGTCTCGTGTCACTCTTTATCACCACCGTTATCTTCACGCACAAGGTTGGTGGTGTTTTAAATTTTTTTGAATTTCTTTTTAATGTTACGAATTTGTTTGTTTTTTATTTATTATAATTTGTATATTTAAAATTTATATTATTTTTTGTTTTTAGTTTAGAATATAATTATTAAATTATTAGATGGTATATATATATTTATATTATTTAATATTTATAATTAATTTAATGATTTTTAATTTGTATATTTAGCATTTAACATTGGAGTGACTTCTGGTTCTAATGCTTAGACATTTAACCGCTATCTCATAATTATTTCTCGTATGAGGCTCTACATTTTGATTAATTCAAGGGTTGATGTGTCAGAGGTCGATCGGAACATGCTCTGGGAGGATGTTCAGGTAAGCTTTACATTATTATCGCTATAATCATTAGAAAAAACAAAAATACACATACATGGACTAGTTATATCCATACCAAAGTAGAGAGAGGTTAGAGAGAGAGAGAGGGAAAGGTAAGGTCTTTTTCATGGCTGATACTTCGTTTTTCTTCACTAACATTTCGCCTGGTCATGAAGAAAAGGAGCTTTGGAATATTTTCCAAAGATGGGGAAGAGTACTTGACGTTTTCATACCCAAAAAGCTTAATTCTAGAAAACAACGCTTTGGGTTCGTAAGGTTCCATGGGGTGAGGGACGTCTGCGAGTTAGAAAGAAGGTTGGATGCTATTTGGATTGGGTTATGGAAATTATGTGTGAACATAGCCAGATACCGTAAGAAAGAACAGCCAAAGGAAGTGCGTAATTAGAACCGGAGGGTGGAGGGCTCTAAAAAGGTTTGGAGCCAGAAGGAGATGCACCGTTAATTCGCATAAGTGGTTATGTGTGGGAGTGCGAGTTCTTCTCCGGGAAAAAAGAGTGACGGTGAACAGAAGGAGTTCGAAGATGGTATACCTTGTTTTAAGGCCGAGGTGGAGCCATCATTGTGGCTTGAGAGTTGTTTTATTGGGAGATTCTCGAAACTGTCCAATTTTCAAGCGGTTAAGGAGAGTGTTGTGGTGGGTGGTTATGGTTCGCTAAATCTTAGTTATCTTGGGGAGAATTTTATGTTGTTAGCTGGTGATGGTGAGACTTTTGTTGCGAAGATCATTGATGGTAACAAAGAGTGCTTTGGGGATATCTTTGATTCTCTTGTCCCTTGGGATAATTCATTCTCTGTCACTGGTAAAGTTGCTTGGGTTCGAGTTAGGGGTATACCATTGATGTTTTGGAATAGACAATGCTTTGAACTTATTCGGGCGTTAGTAGAAAAGTTAATCGAGGTGGATGAGGCAACTGAGGCACGAGAGACCCTTGAATTTGTTAGATTACGGATCAAGATTCCAGCGGGCGGGAGTGCAAATGTGGTAAAAAGTATTAATATTAATGATTATCGGTGTCAGATTACCTTTGAAGAAGATATGTACTATCCTTATTCTCAGCTCGGTTGCAATAAGTGCATGGAATGGGGGCAGTTGTCTGAGGGGATTTCTGAGGCACGCTATTTAGTCACTGATGATGAAGGTGTGAATGAGTCCGTGTTCTCGGACCTTGGAGGAGAAGGTGATGGAGTTAAGGGCAACATAGATTTATTGGAAGATCCAGAGTTGGTAGAATATTGTTCTAAAGTTGGTATAGACCTAAAAAAGGAGGAAGTGCCAGTGTTGGGAAGTCAAAACAGTGAGTGGGAAAGGTTGGGAAGCCAAAACCGTGCATGGGAAAGAATGGAGGTGGGCGGTGCACTTAATGGGATCCAAAACCACGTGTCAGGTGGAGTAAATGAGGGTAGCTCTGGAAAAGAGGGGGGGTGGTCTGATGAGTTTATTTGTGTTGGGTCAACCTTGGCCCAAGTACACTTGGTTGGTGGGGCGGAGCAGTCACTGGTTTCAGACCCAATTGTAGACGTGGCAGAACATGTAGGACAAGAGTCCAAGCGGTAACGCCCTAGTTGGTACGACAATCAGCGACGACACGGTGTTGGTATCTCTTGCTCCAACAACGACGGTTGCTCTACCTACGGAGGGGTATTCGAGCAAAGTGAAGATGAAGGTTGATGGCGACACTGTTTTTGTTACGTCAACGACAACAGAGCCGACGCCAATTGGGCACCATTTGGGTGCGTCGCCGTGTGACGAGGTGGCAGTGAAGCCCGTTTACAGAGACGAAGGGTTCGAGATCGTAGGCGGACGAGGAATTTTTTACGGTGAGTCTGTGGGTGGTTCGTCGGCGGTGGGTGGCTCAGCTGAAGCGATGGATAGAGGGGAATTGGACGACGATAACAGGAGCGTCGAGAAGGGGTCACTAAGGGCGATTGAGATGGTGTTTTCGGCGGAGGCAACAGGTGGAAAAAGACTTGGCAAGACATTGTTTTCCTCTAAAACCAGCCTTAAGAATATGGGGAAGAAAGTTGTTCCTTCTTCGTTGGCGGGTAAAAGGTTAGAAATTGTTGTCTCATCTATTTCTGACAATGATGTAAGGAACTGTAATAATCGTTATTGGCTGGAAAATAAGGAATCGGAAGCCCAAAAAATTTGGAACATTGGAAAAGATCTGGGGTTTTCGTTTGTTGGGAAGGAAGAAGTGGTAGTAAAAAATCTGCAAGCTTTGGAAGCTCGGGACAGAGATAACATGTTGCTCAAAATGAAGGAGAGTGTAGTGTCTGATGATGAAAATAATTAGTTTGAATGTGAGGGGGTTAGGAGGAAGTAACAAAAGAAGATATCTAAAAGAGTTGATTTTCAAAGAACATGTAGGAATGGTGTGTATTCAAGAGACTAAGTGTTCTGAGTTCGGAGAAGAGAATTGCTTCAATATGTGGGGATCTAATGAAATAGACTGGATTGAAAATGGGGCTATCAATAATGCAGGTGGGATTATTACATTATGGAGAAGGAGTTGTTTCCAATTATCAAGTTCTGTTAATGGGAGTAATTTCTCGATTATTGAAGGAGTATGGAAGGTTGGTGACGGAGTAAGAGTAACTATTGTGAATGTTTATAGCTCAGGTTCTTTAAAGGAAAAGAAAGCGATTTGGGATGAAATTAATGCTTATAGAGCATGTCAGTTAAACAGGATCTGGTGTGTAGTAGGGGACTTCAACTCAATCAGAACAAAGGAGGAGAGGAAAAGTTTGGTTGTGGGTTCGAATTATAGTAGAGAAATGCGGGAATTTAATGAGTTTATTGAAAAGGCTGAATTAATGGACATTCCGATGGTTGGTCGGAAATTCACATGGTACAAACCGAATGGTACTGCTAAAAGTAGAATTGATAGAGTCCTAGTATCTAAGGAATGGATGGAGGAGTGGCTGAATAGTAAGCAGATCGTACTTAGTAGATCTGTTTCAGATCATTGTGTTTTGGTAATTAAAGACTCTTGTCCGGACTGGGTTTGAAACCTTTTCGCAGTCTAGATGTTTGGCAAAAAGACAGCAGATTCAGGGATTTTGTTCGATGTAAATGGCTTAGTTATGAAGTTCATGGTAGAGGTTTGTTTGTGTTCAAACAAAAATTGAAGAAGCTAAAATTGGATTTAAAAGTATGGAACAGAGAAGTGTTCGGCGATGTTAATCTGACAGGGGAGATTTTAAAAAAGAAAATCGAGGATTTAGATGCTCGAGATGATGTTGGAGACTTAGATGAGGAAGGCAGAGTGGAGAGGAGGTCTTGGCTAGCAGAACAAAATTAAAATGCTTTTAGACAAGAAACGGTTATCCATCAGAAAGCTCGTCTTAAGTGGTTAAAAAATGGTGACCTTAATTCAAAGTTTTTTCATTCGGCTGTTAAATGGAGGAGGGCGAGAAACGGAATTAATGGACTGGTTGTTGATGGTCTTTGGAGTGAAGATAAGGAGGTGGTTAAAGGTAAGGTCAAAGACTTCTTCAAGGCCAGGTTTGAAGGTGTTGATGGGCTTCAAGTCAGGTTGGATAATGTGCATTTCAATTCTATTTTTGTTGCTGATAATGAGATGTTGGTTAGTACTTTCTTCGAAGAGGAAGTCAAGGAGGCTGTTTGGGATTGTGATAGCTCGAAAAGCCCTAGTCCGTATGGATTTAACTTTGGGCTCATTAAGTTTTGTTGGGAGTTTATTAGAGATGATATCCTACTGGCCGTAAACGATTTTGCTAGAGTCGGAAAATGGCCTAAGGGGACAAATGCGTCGTTCGTGTGTTTGGTCCCTAAGCTGGAGAATCCACAAAATCTATGTGATTTCAGACCCATTTCTCTGGTTGGGTGTCTATATAAGATCATATCGAAGTTGCTCTCTCTAAGGCTTAAAAAGGTGATGAGTAAAATCATTGGCTCGAGACAGTCTGCGTTTCTTGCTGGTAGGGGAATCTTGGATAGTGTGTTGGTGGCCAATGAAGTCTTAGAGGAGGCAAAAAGGAGGAAGAAGAGCTGCTTATTTTTCAAAGTGGATTATGAGAAGGCTTATGATTCGGTAAGGTGGGATTTCATCAGT
>Ga0123342_1007183_pt1 | contig 14906 bp, 9 predicted proteins | sample Turbeawhitnodule_FD_89960 | JGI IMG/M metagenome (GOLD analysis project Ga0123342, IMG submission 89960) | Root nodule microbial communities of legume samples collected from Mexico - Turtle bean Mexico white nodule | ecosystem: Host-associated > Plants > Roots > Nodule | place: Mexico: Nepantla...
AAAAAAAAAAAAAAAAAAAAAATATATAAAAAAAAAGAAAAAAAATAAAAAAAAAAAATAAATATATATATATAAAAAAAAAAATATATATATATATATATATATATATATATATATATATATATATATATATATATACCTCGACATCTATGATCAAAACTTTAACAGCTGAATACGTCTCATAATACCAAGTTAAACCATCACTTAAGTTCTCATTAATGTAATCTGTACCGGCAGGCACCGGACGAACACACGTGGCCGACCGACCGACCGAACTTATAATAAATGTGAGGGCGCGTGACAAAACTAAGGTAGTTAAAATACAACTCCGAAGAATAAGGAATACGTGTGTGAAGAAGATATATTCCCCGGGTATTCCGGAGCACGATTGGTAAGACCTATCCATAACCACCCTGAGCCCAAGGGATAGAAAGCCCATTAGGCAATCCTATAAATACGGTGCTCAAGTCAGAGAAAGGTACGTTCTCATTCACTTACTAAACTACACTTAGAATCTCATACTTACTTGAGCGTCGGAGTGCCTTCGCAGGTACCCTCCCCCGCCCGACCGAAGGAGACACCAAGAAGGAGTGACCGACTGAAGGAGAAGAAGACCGACACGTCAGCAACTATACTACGTCCGTGCCTGGCCCCATCTCTCCACTCAGGTACATAATCTGTTTGTATGAAATCATTCCTTAATACTGAGATTGATCGGGTAATTCATGTCAGACCGAGTTTACTAGCAAATAAGTCTCATTTTAATCCTATATAAATACACAAAGATAAGGTAAAAATATTGTTTAGTAACATGTATTACCCTCAATCATATAATATTGAATACTGACTTGAGCATCGGATGACTTTTTAAAGGTAATCTCCCATTTCAGATCAAAGACTATCAGGAAGTGACATTCAAGAAATATCCAATACCACGAACACATTACCTTCCCAACCCATAAAAAATAGTAATTAATTTTATTACTCTTAATAAATGAGTTAAATAGAATGGAGGAAAATTACATTATGTGATATTTATTGGCCATTGAAGGATGGGGTTTTGTTTTTTTGCTCTTTTTTATGGTGACGTGAGGCATATAGCCATTGTGATGTTTCATGATTTAGTGGTTTTATGTGGTTGAAAATGTTAGCTTCATAACAAAAGAAACCATTATTAGTAACGCACATTATTAGACTGAAGTGGAAAGCTTTTCCTTCAAGTCTTTTGTTTATATATAGCACTAAACAATAGTCCAAGATTTTGCACCCTAAATGTTCACACCATATAACAATGGAGACATTGATTTAGTTTGAAAAAAAATAAATATATATATATATATATTCTTTTTTTTTCTTAAAAAAATCATTACAAAGTGAAAACAAAAGCTTTATTTCATTATTTATTATAAAACTTCAAAAAATAAAAATAAAAGTGAAAATTTTAAAAATCTAATCGTTCCTAATTTTGATTATTCAAGGTTATATTAAGATTCATTATTTTTTTCTCCATCATTATGCTTCACACACACGTTTTATCTAGGGACTTATCAAACCTATTATAAATAGAATTATCAAAATAGGTTTAGTTGAATGAATTGAATGGGTTAATCAAGAGATAGGTTTTTTTAATTGTTATATAAAATTATTGATTTAAAAATATTAACTAATTATAGTACCCTGCATCTTGAAGCACGAGAGTGTACGGTGAGGGATTGAAATTCAGAATATATTTCAAAAGATTTACGAATTAGACATAATTCAAAAGTAAAAAAAAAAAAGCTTAATACTTTTTACTTAAGGATAATTTTTAAATTAAAAGATTTACGAAGATGCAGGAAAAAACTATGAAGATACATGAAGGGTAGAGAAACAACAACATTCTCAAAAATAACATATTCATCGTCATCTATCTTATCCAATAATTTTAAATGTTTCTCACACATTTTTTTTCATGAGTAATTTCCTTTTTTTAGTATTTAATGTTTAATTTATTAATGTCATTTTGGATTTCACAATTATATCCCATCATTATCTTAGAGCATGTCTTTTATGATATATTAGAAAAGCTACCAATTTTATGTTGACAAAAGATCAAATGTAAAAAGAAATATTAAAAAATTTACAAATTAGTTTTGTTCATATGACTTAAATTCAAAATTATATTATAAAATAACATACAAACACATTATAAATTTATAAAAAAATAATAATCATCAAATTATTATTATTTTTTTTATCAATAATAAATAAATAAATAAAAATGAACAATTCCGGATATCTAATCTTTATAATTACTCATCCCACATATACAATTCACCAAAAATTTAATCAGCACAAAGGTCTATATTCTTTTGGCTTTAACTTTAAAGTTAAGCTATTATTATTATTATTATTATTATTATTATTATTATTATTATTATTATTATTATCTTACTAAATTAAATTGTGATATTTGTCAGAAAAATAATGTATAATAGATTATAGATAGAATTTGTAGAACAAATTCAATAGTAGTTGTATCCGAAAAATAATGTTGGATGGAGTTTAGATAGATTTTATAGAGTTGAAGTACAAATTCAATTATATTGTGATATCTCACTTGAATAAAAATTATTATCGTAATTTTTTTGTTTGATTTAAGAGAAAAGTTCATTGTGTTGATGATAATTTTATTCACCAAACACGATTTTCATCTTCTTTTCAAAAATTAGATAATTCATCTTGTAATTTTGAATAGAAACTATTAAATTTTTTTATTAATAATAAAAAATAATTAAATATTAATAATTTGGTGATGGTGAAATCTTTATACATAAACACAACTTTTAAACTTAACTATTAATGGTAAATCAATCAAACTTGGAAATGCTTTATGATCCTTATGTGGATGCTTATCGAAAACTGCACGTAACAAATATACACTTATGGAGGGAAAATTAAAGATCAAAGTTTATTTGTCGTTTTTTTTTATGTCAAATCAAATTGAGGAGAAATTTGTTGCTTGAAGAGTGCAATTGGGTTTGATACTTAAAATTAATTGTTTTACTTGCATTTCTGGATATAGGATAAAGTCCTTGATTCAATCAATATGATATGGTATTTGAGTTTATGATGAGATTATTATAAATTTCAAAGTAGGTCCTTCTTTAGATGGAACAGCAATCTTTGTGGTCCAATTAGTTGAATTTATTCTTACATAATTAAAACAAAATTATCCAAGCCACTTTAACCATTGAAAATTTTACATAAATTATAATATTTATAAACAGGTGTAATTTTTACTATATTGACCAATCTTATAAATTTGTATACCAACTTATAATATCATACAAACCTTTAAAACTAATTAAATACTAATTTAATTTTTTTATCAATAATAAAAATTATTTTAGATATTAATAATTTTTAGTTTATAAAATAATATTTAATTTAGTTAATATAATATCTAGTTATTTTGATTATAAAGTTAGTTTTTATTGAATAATTTTTCAGTAGTTACTTCCTTTACTTTTTGTCTATTTGGATTTCCATATGGGATGCTAAGGCCAATCACAGGTAAAGACTCTTTGAGATTTCATATCGATTTGAGTTAGAGGGTACAAATCTTATTTTAATAATCGGTTTTTGTAATATTAAATTAGACTTAAAGTTTACTTCTTATGATGATATCAGTAATTTAGAGTCTATCATAATTAAAGTTGTTGGGTTTATCGGGTCATCTGCTATTGAACCACTCATACGTATCTAATCTCACCTATATGGGTTGACAACCTCGATGAGGGGGTTGCATTAAATATCACACATCAACTAAAAGTAAAACTGATACATAATATATAAGTGACACTACAAGAAAATAATTAAATAGAAACCACTTTAATAATTAGTTGTTATTATGAATAAATTAGAAATCATTTTAGAGACTAGAAAAATTATTGGTCTATAGATTGGTGATAAATAGTTTCTAAATTAGTATTTAATTACCTACTAAGGTTTTAACTACCAATTATTTATATTCTAAATTTGGTAGCAAAATTTTTTGTAACTAATTAGATACAAATTTAGAAACCGTTTATGAATAATAGAAACTAATTTAGAAACCAATAATTTTTTTTAGTCTTTAAAATGTTATTTAATTTAGTTACTATAACAATTAATTATTTTTGTCTTTAAAATTATTTTTTTAATGATTTTTTTTTTTTTGTTTGCATATATAAAAAAAAAACTTAAAAGTCAACTTATTAATTAGGTTAATTTTAATTATATCATCTCTCACGTCATAACCACGTAAGAACCATAGTACCTGCCTCTTAAATTTGCTGGTTAGTAAACTGTACGAAAAAGTGAAATGAATAGTTTACACAGTATTTTCATAAATCTAGGAATTGTTTGCTTGTGTTCATAGAAAGTAGCATCAATATATTAATGTTTAAATGGCAAAAGAGTCCAAGTTCGAATTCCATGTAATGTGGAAGGGACATAGCTGAGATAAAAATTGGTGGGGCTGTTCTATGTGATGCGCATTTCATCCACAGCCACAAGTTTAAGTCATCGTGAGTGCTTCGCAACTTCATATAATTAAGTTCCGTTTATGTCCTTACGGCCAAATCAGTCTATGTTGTGTTCAGATTTAACTTCAAGTTCCTAGCTACTCGTGTCAGCTTTCATTATAACATAAAGGATCTGTTTCTCTCCCATACACAACATTTTCAAGTCCGAATCCTAGCTACACTCATTTTTATATTAATTACGTTAAAAATAATTTCAAAGCTTTTGGGTGGTAGAATTGCATGATATACAATCCCATTTTACAACTATTCCTCCACTGAGGGCCATTATATTCTTGACTTTGGCTTTCACACCATACTGTGTCTAGCTTTTACTCCACTTTTTCTCAACATATAAACCCTTATACATGCCATTCCCTCTTATCAGCTTAGGAGAGTGGTTCAATTTTTTTTTCCTCTCTAATTAAACTTCTTTAATCTTTACCATGTCTTCTACTACTCTCCAATGGCTAAGCCTTGTTGGAACCATTTGGCTCCAAGCCATAATTGGGACAAACACTAATTTCCCTGCTTATTCTTCTCAGCTGAAGCAACTTCTTTCCATTTCTCAAGTCCAACTCAATAACCTTGCTTTTGCCTCTGATGCAGGCAAGCTTTTTGGCTGGTTTTCTGGCCTTGCTTCTATATACCTCCCCCTTTGGCTTGTCCTCTTGATTGGTTCAACTCTTGGCTTAATTGGTTATGGTGTGCAATATCTCTTCATAACCAACCAGATTTCCTCTTTGTCCTATTGGCATGTGTTCTTACTAACTTTTCTTGCTGGCAATAGTATTTGTTGGATCAACACAGTGTGCTATGTTGTCACCATAAGGAACTTCCTATCAGATCGCCAAGCTGCTGTCGGAATAACAACTAGCTACCAAGGATTAAGTGCAAAAATTTATGCCAACATTGTTGATGCTGTTTCTCCTCAAAAGCAGGCTAGAGCATTTCTCTTCCTGAACTCTCTCTTACCTGTGATAGTTGGCCTAATAGCAGCTCCTCTAGTCAGAGAATTTGATGCCACAAGTCCTAAGCACACGCGTGTTGGGTTTGCTGTGATGTTTGTCATAACAATTTTCACTGGAATATATGCTGTGTTGAGCAGCTTGCAATTTGTCACAAGCAAAGCATCCTCACTAGGTATCATGACTGGTATCCTTGTGTCCCTTCTGTTGCCTCTTCTAGTCCCACTTTCAGTGAAGATGAAGGAAATACAGGAAAATAGAGAAAAATTGAGAGTCTACCATTTTACTATGGAGGAGAATAATAGTGCAGAGAGGGTGGAGAATGAGGTGAAAGAGGGTGAAGTTCAAGAAGATGTTGGTATTATAGAAGAAGTTGGAGTGAAGTTGATGCTAAGAAGAGTAAATTTCTGGTTATATTTCTTTGTCTACTTTTTTGGTGCAACAGTTGGTTTAGTATATCTTAATAACTTGGGACAAATAGCTGAATCTCGTGGTTGCTCCAATACTTCATCTTTGGTGTCTTTGTCATCATCGTTTGGGTTCTTTGGCCGTCTCATGCCATCTCTTATGTACTACTTCTACTGGTAAATGAACCCTTCCTACCCTCCTCAATCTAACACCAACCCGAACAACTGCATTTATACTTCTCATTTAATGCATATAATGGCTACACATGTGTTAGTTGATCTACTGTGAACATAACTGCAAAATTAAAACCACTACTCTTTCTTTCCCACAACTTTAAAGCATAAAATTCTATACTTTTATTTTCAGGGGAAAGTGTAGAATTTCAAGACCTGCTTCTCTGTTGGCAGTGATGGTTCCAACATCAGGTGCATTTTTCCTACTTCTCAACAAAACTGACCTTGCCCTTTACGTTAGCACTGCAGTGATTGGAGTGTGTACTGGGGCAATCACTTCCATTGCTGTTTCCACAACCACTGAGCTATTTGGAACAAAGCATTTCTCAGTGAACCATAATGTGGTGGTGGCCAACATTCCCATTGGCTCCTTCATATTTGGCTATTCAGCTGCACTAGTTTACCATAAGGAAGGGCATGAACATGATGAGCAAGGGCAATGCATGGGCATGGAATGCTACAGAAACACTTTTATCATCTGGGGTTCCTTGTGTTTCGTTGGAACTCTTTTGGCTTTGATTCTACATGCTAGGACTCGCAAGTTTTACTCACAAAAACAATAGGGTACACATTTTTGCTTCATACAATACTACTCTTCTTTTTCAATATACACGTGGAGATTTGTGGTTTGTATAATCTCCTCTCACACCTTAGCAAAGTAATAATAGTACGATGATCATAAATGTAAATCCCTTTTCTTCTTTTCTTTATCACAAAATTTATATTTTCCCAGCTTTTTCAGTTGTTAATTGGTGATAGTTCGAAAGAGGGTCATTTAATTTCTCGGGAACTTAAAATTATATTTTGAAGAAAAACAATGGAACGAAGAAAAAGTAATATACATGATAAATAATATGATAAAAAAATCCTAAAAAAAGTTATTATATGAAAAAAATAGATAAGATGAATTGATAAGACAAATAGACTCATAATTATATTTAGTTATCATGTATTATAGTATAACTTAATTGATTGAAAATATCCTATTAATATCATTATTGTAATAAAAGTTAACAAATCTAGTTTATGAAACTATTTCTACATATTTTTTATCCACAATACAAAATAAATAAATCATAATATTTAAAGGATTTTTATCTCACTACTTATATTTCCCTTATGTATCCACTTCATTCAAAATCTTTAGTTCAAAAAACTTAAATAAATCTATAACACAAGACAAACACATAAATTTCAATCAAAACTATACAAAATCTAGTGCACCACTAAGTCAAGTCCTAGATTCTAAATTTTTTTGCCTCCAACTTTCTTTGTAACTCAAGTCTTGGATTCTAAATTTCTTTGCCACTAGCTTTCTTTGAAACTAATTAATTATTTTTAAAAAAAAAATAATAATAAATTAAAATGAACACTTTAGAAATATTTCAACTTTTATATAAAAATCAAGATAACTCTATACCTCACTTTCTAACTAACAAATATTCTATGAAATCATTAAACAGGTAACTACTAACTGCTAATCTATTGATTTATACACTTTCTGTTCTCTTTAGATAATTGTTGAATGCAAAGAGATTTTTTCTCCCCATAAACTTTCTAGATTCTTTCACAAGCTTCGAAGTTATGCAACAATTTGCTGCACTTTTAAATGAAAAACTATAGTTGATCTTTGGAGAATAGAAAAAGCTATAGTTTTTTTATCAGAAAAAAAAACTATACTTAATCCAAATAAAAACCTAATTTTCTTTAAAAACTAACATTGAAAGAACTTCAGAATTTCAACCTTCAAAATATTCATATATATTTGTTATACATTTAATAAAAGATTGTCACCATATATATCATCTACTTTCACTGCATACCATATATGATTTTATAAGGTCTTTCAATGGCTTGTAGAAAAATTAAACCTAAACCTGTGATTTTCACCAGCTTCATAATACATGATGGAGGCACATGGAGATACATATATAGGTCTGCACATTCCTTAATTATGGTTCAAAACTGGTTACTGTCATCCATAACAAAAGAGTGGTTGTTTCCCATTATGTATCAACTACTGTTGAGTTCATAACATAAATGAACTAATACAGTTTTTCATAGGATTTGGTGACCACATTTTTAATTTCAGTAGAAAGATATTTTTAATAATTATACAATTGATACAAATTATTTACTAACTTTTATAGATAGTCGGCTTTAATAAAAAAAATATATATTTAATCACTTGTATATATTCACTTTTAATTAATTTTTTCATCTATACACTCAAATTTAAAATTTTGTTCAAAATCTTTGTTTAACAAGATCAGTACCAAAGTTTGTAAAAAAATTTAAGTAGCATGTACTAGCTAGTATTCTTATTTGGAAGTTTTATATTTTATATTTTACTTCTTAATTATATAAAATTATATAATATATTACTTGTTTTTCAAATGTATAAAAATGATTGACAATAACTTTGGTTATGTTCTATGTTTTTTATACAAATATTTGAAACAGAGTAAATAAGACAACAATTCTACAATAAAAAAGATTTAAAAAGCAAGTAAATACTCTCTCTTCGCATTACTAGAAGAAATTGTTTTGAAAATTTTGAAACTTTTTTTTACTATTTTAAAAAGTACTACTAAAATAAAATTTATATTAATAATATTTACAAAATAGTTTGTTCACAGTTAACAAATCTGTTTCCATTATTGTGGATATACCTATAATTCTTATAAATTTCTTAAAATGTTTTAACAATAGAAAAAGTTAGTATTTATGATGTAGAGAATGTATATAGAATAGAAGAGATGAGTAACTTAGAAGAAAACAAAGATGGTTGGCACGCACCGTCAATCTGCCATGTGTGGTGGGTTTAAAAGAAAATGCACCGTCCCATTAATTTGGATTGCATTATTAGAATTTCCAAAATAAACCTTAGTTACGAATAATAATTGTTTAGGGTTTAGTTTAGAGAAAGAGAATATAATAGATAATTGTTGAATATACAAATCTCAAATATAAACTTATCTATTTTAACGTAATAATTTAAAAAATCACTTAAAAAAAAGTCTAATTTTAGAGACAAAAATAATTAGTCAGTATATTGATTAAATTAAAGATTATTTTATAAACTAAATAATTATTGATATCTAAATAATTTTTATATTTAATAAAAAATTATAAAATAATTTTTTTTATCAGCAATAACAAATATATATAAATACAGATCACTTTAGGGATGAATCAACCCTTATACATACATAAACAAACATCTAAGAAGGACTACTGGACCAACAGGCGAAAGCATTGTCCCTAAAAAACCCAAAAATACATCAAGCAACCAGTCGCATACATTCCAAAGGTTCCAAACACCAACTGGAAAAGGAAACTGAAGCAGAACAAGATTTTACATAGATCCAAGACCAAACCTTAGTTTGCATCAAGGTACAAACTTCAGACGCGTCGGTTACACCCCTTTTGAAAATAATAGAGTTTATGTGAAACCAAATTTCCCCCACCACTCTAACCCAAATTGTACTCCACAATTCATTAATCGAGTCAGAGCAGATATTCATCCTGAATTGAGTAAAGTTTGACAATGGATCATTGTGAGACACATACGACATTCTCAACCACCTAAAGCAAAAACTCCAAACCCTCCAAGCAAAACTGCAGTCAAAAAATAAGTTACGGTAAGTCTCTTCCTCCCTCCCACACAAACAGCATAACGAACTTTCAACCATATAAAATAATTTTTAAATTGGAATCATTAACTACCAAAGTTTTAACTACTAATTACTTATATTCTAAATTAGACTCTATTAGATTTTTAGATACTAATTTAGAATCTAAAATATTAGTTAAAATTTTGGTAAAATACCAATTTAGAAAGTATTTTTATAATATTTTATTAATAATAGAAATCATATTAGATATTAATAATTTTTAGTTTTTAAATTAGTATATTGACTAAATATTTTTTATTTTTAAATTTAATTATTATTTAATATTTTTTTATAGTGAATTTAGTCATAATAACGGTGATTTTTTTTTCATCATCTAATGATGAATTGTTACTGTTGTCAACTTTTTCAAAAATTATTTCAAAATAGTTCATAATATAAAAAAATTTACACTAATGATTGTTAAAAATAAAATATAAATTGTAAAAGTTGGCAAAAGATGGAAGTATATACGGAACTTAGGACTAGATTCAATGCACTTACCTTTTTTCAAGATGAAGTGATCCTTTTTATAATAAAACCAAACTAAACAATAGCGTGTACTTAACTGTTTTTCTTCTTTTCATTCTTTGGCTCTCCCTTGCCTGGGTCATTATTTGAAATTTCTTTTATAGAAAACATGATGGAAAATTATTATGACTATCTAATTTGAAGTTAAAATTGTGATAAAGTTTATATGATATTGATATGACTAAAATATATTTTCATTATAAATAAATATTAAATAAAAATTAATTTTATAAATAAATTATATTGATTAAATTAATTATTATTTTAGAGAAAAAAAAATATTAATATTTAAAATAATTTATATTATTAATAAAAAAAATTAAACTAACTACCAAGATTTTTAGTTATTACTTATTTTAGCTTTGGGAAGATAAATGGGAGAAATATGAATCTCCAGGTAAAATTTTCAAGGTTGTTCTCAAACTGGTCTGACAAGGAATCTCTTCTTTGACAAGCCTGGGAGATGCAAGAAAATATAGGGTGAGAGTGGAAGATAGTTTGAAGAAGGAATTTGTTTGAATGGGAAAGGGCTTAAAAACAAGAGTTGTTGCGTCAATTAGAAGAGAAGAAAATCAACGCGAAGAATGAGGATATATGGGTTTGGAAAGTCGGTGAGACTAAGAGTTCACCATCAAATCTGCTTACAAAATTTTAAAGAAAGAAACTCGGGGATGTGGGGGACTTGTATGTGGGACTATGGAAGTTAAAGGCTAAACCTTCACCCCTCCTCATTGTCTAGAAGGTTCTGGAGGATAAGATAGCGACTAAAGTAAATCTGGTGAGAAGAGGAATTAATATGGTTAGTAGTATGAGATCCGTTAGAAAAAGTTAGGGTTTTTTTTTCTGAAATTTGGAGTTCTTTATGTTTATGTCTGTCATCTTAGCTCCTTTTGTTTGGTCTGAATGGGAAGGAGCTTCGTTGAATGATTTAAGTTGATTTGTATAAGGGTTGAGGTATCTTCAAATACCTCCATTTATTTATTCATTTTTTGTCGATAAAAAAAAATTATAATTAGTAGTTAAAATCTTGATAATTACATACTAAATTAGAAATTATTTATCAATAATAGAAATTACTTTTTAATCTTTAAAATAATATTTAATTTAATAAAAATAATAATTAATTATCTTTTTATCTCTAAAATTAATTTATATTTTTTTTTACTGTGTTTGAAATGTCTCACTATCTTTTGAATTTAATTTCTATAGACGTTTACATCATTAATAATTAAAATGTGACTCTTAAAATAATTATTATAAAAACTTAATTAGTAGGTTTTGAAGATGAAAAGTTTTTTTTGTATCGTTATTAATAATAAATATAAAAAAATCATGATCTATTTTCAATATAAACACTACAACAAAATCATCAAATATAAACCAATCTTTAGATATCAAAATAATTAGTTACAATACTAGTTAAATTAGAGACCATTTTAGAAACTAAACAAAATTGGTTTCTAAATTAGTTTCTATTATTGTTAAATAGTTTTTAAATTGATATCTAATTAGCTACCAATGTTTTAACTACTAATTATTTAGATTCTAAATTTAGTAAAAAAATATTGGTTGCTAATTAGATACTAATTTAAAAACAATTTAACAATAATAGAAACTAATTTAGAAATAAAAAATTATTTAGTCTCTAAAATAATTTCTAATTTAATAACTATAACAACTAATTGATATATTTTGGATTTAATTGAAATTAAATTCAGATTCTTTAATAAGTTGAATGAATTAAATAACTATTAAAAAGAAAAAATCACTACCAGGATTTCAATAGAAATCGGTGTGATATTAAGTTGATTGATATTTGACATCAATAATATAATTAAAAATAATTTATATATAATAATAACGTTATTAATGATCATCCATATTTTGTGACATTAATTATATTAGTTGGAATAAGAAACATGATGCTTGCACACAGCCTAACCAACAAAAAGTTATGGTCGAATTTAATAATTATTTTTCCCACCCTTTGGACAATGCCATTGTTCCCAGCTTTTACAATTTCAAATTTTTAATGTTTATTATAATGTATTTTTTTTTAAGATTCAAATAAAATTTACAGTATTTATCTTTTGAAGTATATTTCAAAATATAAACTACAATAATATAAAAATTCATTCAAATAAAATGTACAATATTTATCTTTTGAAATACATCTCGAAATATAAAATACAATAATATAAAATATTTAATTGTTTTTATAGTTAATGTTCTTCTTTGTAGAATAACATATACTTGTATTAAGTATTATTGTAATAGAAAGAAAATATGACCAAATACAACGATAAACTAATAACAAACACATGCATTTCTCAAGTTATTCTTCAACTATACATATATAATATATATCATATCATTATTTCAATAAAACTCATAATAACACTAGTACATAATTAGCAATGTTAAGAATTATTAATTGCATCCTATGAAACAAGAACATAGATACTAAACACAGCATGAATATAGATAGGAAAACACTAATATATGTTAGACGTAAATTATTATTATTATTAATTATTTAAATTAACAATAAAAAAATTATATTCAAATAATGATCTATAAAAGATTAGCCAAATATAATAATCTGATCAACACATTATTTTTTAATATAAAAACAAATCTATTTTTTTATTTAAAATCCAAAAAGTGATAAGGGGATTTAATTTATATAACAATCGAAAATGTTGATTTGTTTAAAGGAGAAATAAAAAACTTACATAATAAGTTTTTTAATTACTTCCAACAACCTAAAAAAAACAATGTATATGTTCTCATTAAAGTTTTGTTACACTATGTTACATAGTATTGAAGTCATACATAAATGTTTCTTTTTCTAAATTTGACTGTCTAGTGAAGTCTATGACACATAGTACATGTTTCATACACATAATAGTATAAAACACGTGTCCGACAGAGACATAACATTGAAAAATCATTTTTGAATCTGATAATTTGATAATTTATGGAATATTGTTTTCAACAAAAATTAATATATTATGGTGATTTCTATGATAAATTTTTTTATTTTCTTATTTCTTAATTTATGTTATTTAGATTATTAGTAAAATTATAATATATTTTCTATTAATGAACTCTTTTACTTAACACTTTAACTCATAACTTGGTTAGAATTTGTTTCAAGTATCTAATAATAAAAATAAATATTTAAGACAACGAAAAGTAAATTATCTAATTTTTTTATATAAATTATATAAAATAAAAGAATAAAAAATAATACACCTGAATATAGATAAAAAAAATGTATCTATTAATAAAAAAATTATCTAATTACATACCAATGTTTTAAATACTTATTTTAAAATCTAAATAATTGATAGCTAATTAGATACCATTTAGAAATTATTTCTCAATAATAAAAACTAATTTAAATACCAATATTTTTTTTAGTCTCTAAAATAATATCTAATTTAATCAATATAGAAACTAATAATTTTTTGTCTCTAAAATTGATTTCTAATTAATTATTTTCATGTTACTAATATTATATGTTAATATTATTACCAATAATAATAAGCATAATATTATTATCAATAATAACAAAGAATTATTGGGAATAACATTTATAATTGACACAAATTGTATTTTGTTGAGGTGTTAAAATGTTGGTGAATGGTATACCATAAATTTGGATATAAAAACTTGACCTAACTTGTATGGCAGGGTTGTAGTAGCTTGACCATGGGTTTTCTCTTTTGTCGTTGCCATGAATATGTGATCAAGACTGTGACTGTGAAATGTTAATGCCGTCTTGCCCTAAAATTCCACAGGATTTGACATGCACCAGTTACACCCACATATATACTAAAAAAAAATAAAAAAAATTAACATATGTTTTACTCACTCACCACTACTGTACCATGAATTCGTTATTAATTGGACTATGGTTTGTTTGATGTTACATGCAATCAATATCAGAAGATAGGGTATGTAGTTTTCTTTTTTCACTCCTAACACATATACTAGCTTTTTATATTGAACCATAAGCAAGATACAACTATAGATGCTTTTATTAGAAGCCAAACAAATAAACGTTTCTATTAAAAAATCAGTATCAATTTCTTGTTAAAGAAGTTTCAAGGATGACGAACAAATTTCTGGATATTTTTTTTTATCCCGAGACACCTTTTTCCAATGACAGACAGCCAAACTCATCTCACTTCCATCGATGATTTTGTTTCTATATTTTATAATCGTCTTCGTTGAGAAAGTTTGAGATTTTGTTTCTATCTTTCATTTTCATTGAGAAAATTTATGTGACGGGTGATAGTTAAATAGAAAAATCTGTTGTTTTCTCTTAGTTGGATTGGTGTTTGGAACGTCTTTGTTGTATGAGGTATTTGAAAGTCTGATTCTTTGCAGTTTTAACTAACGTTTTTTCAGTCTTGATAGTCGTGATGAGGTTTGTGCAGGTTTCATCGGTAACTCCTATCTGGCAAGGTTGGACTGAGGCTTGGAAGGTATTGCGTGGATGTGCAGGTGTCTTGGTCATTCCTTTTTGACAGGGTCGGA
>Ga0123342_1007184_pt1 | contig 14905 bp, 7 predicted proteins | sample Turbeawhitnodule_FD_89960 | JGI IMG/M metagenome (GOLD analysis project Ga0123342, IMG submission 89960) | Root nodule microbial communities of legume samples collected from Mexico - Turtle bean Mexico white nodule | ecosystem: Host-associated > Plants > Roots > Nodule | place: Mexico: Nepantla...
GAAGAGAGAGAAAGGACTTATATTTCATTATGTATTTCAAAAGTGTATATTACATAAGACGTAAGGGTATATATAGGGATACCCATGCAGTTACATAAAGGTCATTCAGTTATACACTTAACAATTCTGATTGTATTTAAATTTATTGTAAATATATAGTATATAGAAATGATTAAAATATAGTTGATTGAAATAAAATTTGTGGGTTTGGAGTATACTTTAATATGTTTAACCTGTATACAGATTTAATGTTAAAAAGTTCCTAGTTGAATGATTATTTGGTTTGTTATGATAGGATTTAATACATAAATAAATGTCAATGCATATTTTGAAGGCATTATTAGGCATATATAGATTTTTCATATAAACCTCTCCTTTTTTGGACTACGAAGATATACATATTTAATTATTTTTTTTAAAAGTATCTATTATATAAAGATCATGTTTTAAAAGCACTTTCTTGGGTAAAATTAAAATATTATGTTACAATTTATATATGTGTGTTTGTACATATCTTTTTGTCTAATGTGTGCAATATATGAAGTATTACATTTATTATATAAGAATCATAGCATTCTATATAGATTTTATTTAAATGACTTTGTTATCTTTTTTGTGTATGTTTGTTTAATCCAGTTAAAATAATTAATTATAAATTTATATTATTTTTTTTTAATATATTTCTTTTATGCTCACAAGATGATACTTATACTACCTACACTTCATCCTTTATCAATATACCTCATATATATACGAGGCATAATTATTCAACTATTAATGGTAAAGCAAGTCTAAATCTAAATAACCAATGATTCATTCAAGTATGATGTAAGATAAATGATAAAATATGTGATATTTTCCATATCTATATTCCATGGCATAATGTATATCATAGTTATAAAATTGAATTTTAACATGATTTCACTTTGTAAAAAGATGTTACATCTTTATATACACTTTTTTTTTCTTCCGAGTCTCTAATTATTGTTTTTTCAGAGGGTCACCAATAGTTGTTTATGAGAAGTAATTTTACAAGAGTTTAATAAACCATTAAGAATAAAAAAATATTTTCAGAATATTCAATATAATCCATATTAAAAACTGAATTAACTGAATATCTCTATTTATATTTTTTTTTATCAAATTTCACCTATTTAAAAAGTAAGAAATTATATCGATATACACAAGGTTGACCTTTTTTTTTGTGTGCTCGAGTTTTTTTTTTTACTTTTTTTTTTAATAATATTGAATTATTAAATTATAAAAAAGAACACTATATTTATCCGGCATTGATACATGGTTCGGATTCTGAAAAGGTCCGGTGCGCCACGTCAGCCCACACGACGAAGTTAAAAATGCAAACATATTAAACCTCTTTGGTTTCGTCTTTCCTTGAAGCGCACACACATGTTCCCCATTTTCATTTCCCTTCACTCCCAAACGACGTCGATTCCTCTTTCTCTCTCAGATAACCCTTCCTAAGAAGAAAACGATACTTCATCTTCGCAATCATCGCACCGCACATGGCGGAACCCACGACGACGGCGCCGTCGTTTTTGTCGCCGACGCAGAGGTACGCTGCCGGCGCATTGTTTGGCCTGGCACTGCACGAGGCTCAACTCAATCAAACCAACCCGTTGCCGTTACCCGTTACGGAGGAATCCGAGCAGCGAACCAGTAGTAGCTCCAGCAGCGACTCGGTCTCCGAGGACCCGGATCTTTGGGTCCACAACAATTCGGGTTTGCTCCGCCCCGTTTTTAAGTACGTGTTAATTCTAATTCAGGGAAAATCCTGATAGTTATTTTGAATCTCTGAATATGAATCCGAATTTGAACAGGTTTCTTGAAATTGATTCCGCTGCGTGGCTTGGACTAGAGGAAACCGCTGGTTCTTCTTCCGCTACGCATCACGTGGGACCGGTACGTTTCACTACTTATTCGTTCTCATTCGTAAGGAAATTACGCATTAGTGATTCTGTTGATTTCTAAAGAGTTTCAATTAACAGTAGAACTTGTGGTGGAAATCGTTTGTCAGACAGAGTGTAACTGGCATTTTTTTTCATTTTGATATATTGCTAATAGAAAATAATATGCATTTGAATGTTACAGTTCTTGAGGTTACTTTCACAAGAATTGGACGATGGTTCTTCTCAAACGTTAGATCAAGAACTTGCTTTGTCAAGTGCAGTTGATGGTATCACACATGAAATGCAACAAAACTTGGAGTCTTCCGAGTCTAAAAGGGAGATGCTTCGCGAATATGAGAATCAATGTCGTGAGAAGTTCTCAATTGGTGAGGTTCAGCCTCTTGATGAAAAGGTAGATGATCATTTCGAAGTTCAGAATGTAATGGATATTGCTCCTATAGTTGACTCTGAAGAGCCACAGCATGGGTCTGTTAGTTGGAAGATTGATGATAGACCAAATGAGGAAGTAATGATGCTGAGTGATCAGAGGAAGGTGACAGTTCTGTATGAACTACTGTCTGCTTGTTTGTCAAATTTAGGTGAAGATATCGGGCAGAGAAGGAAGGGCTATGATGCTCGACATCGTGTGGCTCTGCGGTTGCTCGCAACATGGCTTGATGTCAAGTGGATGAAAATGGTTTGTTTGATGAAATTTTTAGAATGGAACTTTATATGATTGCCTGATTGGTAAATAACTTGTATTATGTTTTGAATCACTAGATGAGTGCCTTGGCTTCTGACTTTGTATGCTGGATTGTGGTAAACATTGCCTATATGTTTGCCTTGATTTCTAAGCTACTGGAATTCAAGTTGAATGTGATTGTAAATGTTTGTATGTTATAAAATTTCGTTGTATTGTCAGTTATTTGAATCTCTCATATTCACTGGTCCTGTATCTTTAATGATTAAGACGAGTATTGGTTTTTGTAGGAGGCCATTGAGACCATGGCTGCTTGTTCTGCGATGGCTTTTATTAAGGCACAAGAATCAAAGAAAGAAGAAACTCAACCAAAAGAAAGCAAGTGGGCTAAATTGAAGCGGGGTGGTATAATTGGTGCTGCTGCAATAACTGGTGGAACTTTGTTGGCTATTACTGGTGGTATGCAGACCATGTTATCTTTTGTAACTGTATTATGGAATATAGAATTTCCACATGAATCAGCTCTTTAGAAAATATGTTTGTTTTCATTCAACAGGGTTAGCTGCACCAGCCATTGCAGCTGGTCTTGGTGCTTTGGCTCCAACATTGGGTACTCTGATCCCTGTAATCGGAGCAAGTGGATTTGCTGCAGCCGCTAGCGCTGCAGGAACAGTTGCTGGTTCTGTTGCTGTTGCTGCATCATTTGGAGGTTTATATATGCCTATAATGTGATTAGATTTGCTAGAATTCGATCATATCCCGTTTCTATAGCATCCTTTCTCTCTTTTTTTAAAGTTTAGTTTGTAGTTTAAGGCTTTTTGTTTTTGTAATTATCCATTTACATGCTTACACTAACTGCTTAAATAAGATAATTTTCTCTTAGATTGCCATAAATACAAATTTTACATGAGAGTCTGTGTTTACTTTAGATTGTAACTAACTGGAAGAGTGATGCTGGCCCATATAATATCTGATATATCCTGTTTTGTGATGACAGTAGATTTCTTCAAAGTACACACTGGTTCTTATCTGTTAACAAATAATATTATTATTGTGATGAAAGTGTCAATGTGTAGGACAATTGATTCCTTGATCTTGCAGTTCTTTATACTTTTTTGTATCAGTCAAATTCCTTTTTTAAACAATGAAATTTTTTATGTATCTCTTTGTTCTACTTCTTCCAGCTGCAGGAGCTGGACTTACTGGAAGCAAAATGGCTAGGAGAGTTGGGGGAGTTGATGAGTTTGAATTCAAGGCTATTGGAGAAAACCATAACCAAGGCGTAGGTTTTTATATCTTTCATGTTCCTGTTTTCTTGTGACTTCGGTTGCTTAAATTGAGTTATGAACTATGTTTCTGTGTGCATTTGTATGAACTTTGTCCCACCTTTCTTATATATCAAACAATACATCTGTACCTGGTTATTTTTTTAAATTAGTTTTTTGTTGAACTTCTGCTTGCAGAGGCTAGGGGTTGAGATCTTAGTCTCTGGATTTGTCTTTGAGAAGGAAGATTTTATAAGGCCTTGGGAAGGATGTAATGACAACTTGGAGAGGTACAATAGTGAATATTGCCCTTCAATGGTCAAGGACACCTTAGAAAGCTTGATGTTGATAGAAAATTACACTGTTCTATTGAAATCAGCTTGTATTTTTAGTTTAGTTTATCTTGAAACTGTAGTGTTATTATTCTTATGATTGACAGTGACCATCCTTGCCAACAGAAATGACCTTTCTTGTTATGTTGCCTAAAGTTAGGTATGCGCTGCAGTGGGAGTCCAAGAATCTGATTGCTGTGAGCACTGCAATTCAAGATTGGCTTACTTCAAGTGAGTTTGGGATTTAGGATTCTAATAAAACTGTTATTATTACATAAGTACCTCTTTGAATGATGTTTATATTGCTGTGACTTGCATCAGGACTTGCGATGGAGCTGATGAAACGAGGGGCTATGATGACTGTTTTGAGTTCACTCTTAACTGCTTTGGCTTGGCCAGCTGCATTACTTGCAGCAACCGATTTTATAGACAGTAAATGGACAATTGCTATAAGCAGGTGTATTTTGTTTCCCGATTCTGTCTAGAATACAACATTGCTTGGTAGCGGGGAGAAGAAGCTTCTTCCTGTTTCTTTTGTTACTGAATATCATGAAAGCAATTCAATTTGCTAAATGGTTAAAATATCAGGAATTATGATTCTTACTGTTTTGGCTATGTTTGTACTATTTGGACTATTAAAGTTACTGATCCTAGAGTGTTGTTATAAATATACGGATAAGGTGAATTTTTTAAGCAACATATCACATTTAATATCAGTGTTCTAATTTTTCAGTTCAAGGTTTCAACTGTTTTTGTTGGATTGTGGTATTAGTGAGTTAATCTGTTGAATAACTGGGTCCTGGTATCTGACGGCTGCCTGGGACTAACTTAAATTTCTGAGGAATTTAAAGTTGCCCCTCACTTTTTTCACCACTAAAGATATTAGAAAATTATTATTTGAGGATTGAATTGTTGTTTGATCATCATGTTCAAGTTTAGTTTCATTATGTTTTAACTTGTATTTTTAAAGTGTCAATTTAATTGATCATTAATTTGCAAAGCTGAAAGCTGATGTCAAGGTGGTTTTGATTTGGCATGTCAAGGAGTATCTAGTGCTTTTTATTTTTTTCTTGATAAAAGGTGTTGTTAATGTGATGGCTTCACCATCTCAATGAAAAATTTGTTATGATCAGTTTTCTTTCTTTGATTACTTTTGGATCTACATGCTGAGTTAGTCTTGATTTTCAGATCAAACAAAGCTGGTAAGTTGCTTGCTGAAGTATTGTTAAAAGGATTGCAGGGAAATAGGTATTTGACGAATTCCAGAGTTACTTTTACTCCCGCTCCAAGAAAATTGTAGATGGATGTATTCTTATCTATGTTTGAATTTCAGGCCCGTGACACTTATAGGTTACTCACTAGGGGCGAGGGTTATTTTCAAGTGCTTACAGTGTTTGGCTAAAACTGAAAACAGTGGTAGGTATCCCTTTCCTTTGTTCATCCTTGATGTGTTTAGATTATTTGACTACACATGAGATCATTTCCTGTTCTTTTATTCATTTATTGATTTTAGTGACGGATGCATATAACTTTATGTCCTTGGTATACTCTAGCCATCTTTATTCATTGAATGAGGTTACTTTGTCACTTTTATTTATTGGCAGCTGAACTAGTAGAAAGAGTTGTACTTCTTGGAGCACCCATCCCAATCAAGGACGAGAACTGGGAAGCAGCTCGAAAGGTTTGTGGGGCATTTAATTTTCTTAGTACAACTTTCTCATCGGTATAAAGAGAATAAATCTTTTCTAACATCACGGTATTCTGTAGATGGTAGCAGGAAGATTTGTAAATGCTTATTCGAGGAATGACTGGATGCTTGGACTTGCCTTCCGTGCCAGGTATCTTGAGATATAATTTGTTAAATGTATGCAAAGTAATGTATTTCAAGTTGGCTCGTAATACCTATTAACTTGATAAAAGAAACCAATATCATGAAATTGCATTAGTTTTTGTACGTGAGAAGAAGTTTCACACTACATAGCCCATCGTCCAATTTTTTGGTCTGTATTTTTATACCTGAAGTGGAAGTTGGTAAGTATTCATTGATGCCTCTTCAGGTCACTGGCCCATGTCTTTTTTGTGGTTTGTCGTCAATCTTCACATTAAACCTTTTTGTGTGTGGTAGTAGGCTCATTTCCTATGATGTAGTGATATGCTTATTTTTAAAATAAGAGGAGATGGTGCGACATAAATATATATTTAAAAAATGTATATTAATTCTTAAAACATAATAAATATATAATTGTAATTGTGCGGATCCAAATTAAAATTATATTTGTTAGATTGTCTAAATAAAAAATTATAAATTATTTTTAGTTGTATGGAATAGATATTTCATTGATAACTATGACTTAAGTATCATATAGGAAATGAATAGGTGACACAACTTGAACTATAGGTGCATATGGGACAATTGCTTTTGGAGATGAGGTGTTACTTTCAGCCATATCACGAGAAATTTTCTACTTATTATGTGTAGCTGACCTGTGTAGTTCGCAGTGTTAGTGATTATTTGCCATTCTTTTAGGAACATGTAAAACAATTTAATTTAGAATAATTGATTTTAATAGACAGAAATAAAAAATAATTATTTAGCATTATATTTTTTTAAATTTGAGCAGTCTACTTACGAAAGGATTAGCTGGAATCCAACCTGTCGATATTCCTGGGATCCAAAATGTAAGATGCTTCTTCATCCTCTTTGCTGACATACAGAACTAGTTTTCTAAGTTGCATTCATAAGTTATGAATATTTATGTTTTAAGAAAATGTGGTCTGTTCTTGGTTTGCAGGTGGATGTGACAGATCACATTGAAGGCCATTCGTCTTATCTATGGGCTACCCCAAGGATCTTAGACCAGCTTCAATTGGATACATATTATCCTGTATATAACAACATTTCTTGCATACAGTGAACCTTTCATGAGGGTGCTTTTCTTGCATACACTTAAAATGAAGTTTGACATTATTCAGAAGTTATGCATGAAATTTATTTATGTATTAGCATTTACTGTAAGGATGTATTACTTTTTTTAGTTTCAAATGTAAAAAGTTCTATTTATGTTACTTTTTTTATAAAGAAATTGGGTATATTTTTACTTGGATGTTGGTTTCTTGCCATTTAATCTTATTCTTCATCGCATTCTGGACCTAATAATATTACCTTTTTGTTACTATAGAAAATAGCACGAAGTGCATGGGTCTCAACAAATTTCAATTAAAATTAAAAGGTGCAAAATAGGATTGGCTTAACAGAGTTTAAAAAGTTTGTATAGTAGTAAACTTAAATTTTGTTGTCATTATTATACAATAAAATAATGAAAAACAACAGCTTTCTGTAGTTTTCTGAAAGGTGTTTCTGATAGCAGCTTCCCTAAATAAAATTCCCTATTGATAAAAGTCCCTTGTATTATTTTTTATATACAGCAACGACGTAAGGTTTTATAGACAAATCAAAATTAAGGTATAAAATTAACTGATAACGTGGTTAATTTTATTTTTGGTGCATGTGCAATTAACTAAAGTATTAAAGATTAAGAAAATGATCTTAAAATCAATTCATTAAACTCTAAAAATGAAATTTCAACCAAATTTTTATTTTTGAGAAACCGATAAATCAAAATCCGTATTAGAAAATAAGTTGAAATTGTGATTGTCGTAACGCGTTCAGTGTCTGCAGTTGAAGAAAGGGAAAGGGATGGTGTGGTGAACCCCCAAGAGATTCGTTCCGTTTTTTGCTTGCCTTTGATAGTAGCAAAGCATTAGTATTCGTGTCTTCGTTTTGATGACTCATCACTGCAACAACACTGATTAACGAGGTGGAGCAGCTTCTCTCTCATTCTCCTCCTCCCATTGGTCATTGCTTGAGGTAACCGTCCATTTCACACTTCCCCAGGTCGATCAATCTTTACCTTTTCCTTTTCTTTTAACATTCTTTCACACCCTTTCATTCCCATTACTGAAAAAACAAGGATTAAAGAGAGAGAAATAAGAAACGTGATTTTTTTACAAACTTATGTGCTCTCTTCGTGCGATATAAATCTGTGCTTTGTTCGATTTGTAGATTACTTGCTGCGAAGGCTGAAAATTGTTGTGCGACTTTTGGGGTTTGTTCGTGGAATCAGAAATGGCCGCGGTTCGTAAGCGGGTATGGCAGTTATCTGGGATCGGAGCTTTTGGGGGTTTCAAATCCCAAGTCTCGTCGTCGTCGTCGTTGTCGTCGTTCGAAAGAGCAATATTCCATCCATTTCCTGTTTCGGGGACAAGACATTTTTCTCAATTGGTGAAATCTAACGGAAAACACTTGTTTCTCGTTGACACCTTAGCCCTTGTAATAATTTACATTTTCCCTCTCATTTGTTTCCCTTGTTTGGAATTCACTTTTATTTGCAATTCCGAACAAGGGTGAGTGAATTGCCATGTTGCAAATTGTTTGCTTCAATTTATTGGCTTGATTTGTTTGCTTAATTTTTTATTTTCTTTTGGCGTATAGGTTAGAAGACTAGAGGGGGAAGGAGTACCCTCGAAACAAGCTGAGGCAATAACCGCTGCCATAACCGAAGTTTTGAATGACAGTCTCGAAAATGTGTCTCAGTCGTTAGTATCTAAAGGAGAAATGCAGAAAGTAAGATCCCTTAGTGCCAACTATAATCCTTGTTTTGTGGATTTAAAATCCGCCTTCACATTGTCCCTTGTCAGTTTTATAAATTTTATAACGGTACAATTGGTACTAATATAAGCTGTTTCGGTCAATTTTCTTTTGAAGACTGAGATGATGCAAGAATCCAATCTGTCCAAGTTTAAAGCAGAGGTGCAGAGCTTACAGGTATTTCTTAAATATGTTGATGTTATGTAAACTTTGAGGGTTATGATTTTGGTGCATGTGGTCTTATGCCCTGGTTCTACCGGTAGTTAAGGTGGTAGGGTTGAAGAATGTATTTGGTATGGTGCTTATATTCATTGCCAGCATCCTGTTTTACTGCCATAAATTTGACTTCCGTGGATTATAATAACTCCGGATGAAAAGTACCTTTTACATTTACTTACTGATAAAACGTTGAGCCTGGATCCTCCAAAATGTCTTGGTGAATATGTGCATCCTGCTTCTCCATTATTAGGAATGAGAAGTGGCCATTGTTGTCTTTGTTCTAATGCAGCAATAAAACATGCGTATGGCATTGTTTGATCATGTTCTCTGAAGCTGAAAGTAATTAGAATGAAGATATAAGATTAAGTTGCTCACGTACTTTCTTCACTATGCTTCTCTCTTGAGGCCGACACTTCACTTTCTTTTCTTTTCTTCTTCTTCTTTCCTCAATTTTTCTTTGTAGATGATCTTCTCAGTTGCGTCTAGCATCCATAGCATAATGTACTTTCTTAGTCCCTCTTTTAATTGGTGTGGTCATGATCAATGAGTTGTTGGATTTCTAGAAGCACTTCAATTTTGGGATTTAATAGAAACTTATGATCTGGTAGTATGTCACATTTCATGATGATGTTATATTTATTTTAGTTATTAACTTTGCTGCATAAGATAGTCAATGACATGTTCAAACCTCTGTGGGGAAGCTTGCTAACATACGGTGTTTGTTGAATACTGTTATAAAATGCTAGGGATGTTAAGCACAAATTTTAATTTAGAAACAGAAAAGAAAGATGATATACTAAGTATCTATTGTTTCTTAAATGGTTATTTATGATGTTTAGACGTCCGTTTTGTAGTGTTTTTTGGTTAAGATAAACTTGTTAAATCCTTTTGTCCGGTTAACCTATATATTTGAAAATCTTTAAATTAAATGGGCTCTATGTTTTCTTGAAATTATTCATGTGTTTCTCGCAGTGGTAGGAAGCAAGGTTATCGAACTTGAGAGTATATTTAAACTGGTAAAGATTCTAAAGACTTGACTTATATGGTTCAAAGATAATATAAAAATTCTATTAATGACACAATGCAATGATTCAAAATTTCAATTCCATAATAAAGTGAAGTACCGACTCACAGTAGTATGTGATAGTAATTATTACTACATAATATCAAACTACATAAATAATCACATAATCTATAGATTCATAAAAACATAAGTTCTTTAAGTAAAAACATTTGAAAAGAGTTAATTTCTTCAAATCATTTGAGCCCTTAGAAAATGTTATATTTATGTTGGCTTAAAAAACAATGCTTGAGCTGTATAGAACAGTCACTTTGGAGTCATTATCGTGCAAAAATTCATTTGATTTTGAAATAATAGACTTGTTTCTTGATTCAAGTATTTGAGTTTTTATATGGATTTATCCAAATTAGTTTGATGGCGATTTAATTCATTTTCTACTTTGAATCATAAATTTGTAAGAGTTTGAGTTCACATGAGAATTTGACAACAATGATAGGATAACGATTGTCATCCTCCTCCAGGTTTATCTCATTTAATAATGGGAAAACAAAACATAAGATTAATTTCTAAAATGTTTGGTTGAGAAAATATCATCTTTTTAGTTTTTTGTTCTTTGTTTTCACTTTAATTACAAAATGTCTATGTTATTTTAATTTTGTTTCTTGTTTCCAAATATTTGTGTAGAGGATAGGAAACAATGAAAACATTGTTTTCTAATTGGAAATGTGGCATTTTTGTGATTGAAAGTGAAAACGAAAAACCTTATGGCACTTGTTTTTTTTTTTCAAATGGAAAGGTCGAACTCATGCTCCGTAAATTCGTGGTACTTATATGTTTTTTAGGGGAGTAATTCAAATGGTTGGATCATAATTCATGTGCTGGCAAATTACATGCTAAGCATTTATGATTGTTTCTGTTGCATTTTGTTGAAACATTTATGCTGGGAGTGCATTCATTTTATATTAGGAAGTTAGGAACCGTTTTTCTTTGTCTTTATTTCACATTTCTTCATCCTTGTAATCTTATTTACCTCAAAATGAATGTTATACTGATGCTGATGATGTTGGTTTTGTTTGACGATGTTGTAATGTGCTGAAAAACTTGTAATTCAGGGACACCATTTCTCTCTCTTACAACATGAGACTGAGAAGCTTAGGAATGATATAGAGAAGATGCGTAATCAGTTGACGTATGTTTTTATCAATTTTAGCAACTGGCCTTGATCAAACTATAGTCGTCTTTTGTTTTGTTACGATTTTATGGTAAAATAACATGATTTGCGATGCAGATATGAGATTGATAAAGTCACTGCTGGGCAGCGATTAGATTTGAACCTTGAAAGGGGGTAAGAGTTGAGAATAAACTGTTGATTGTCATAGATTACAGAACTTTTGTTAGACTGAAATTCCCATTTTCATCTGTTAGTGCTGATGAGTCACTAAAAATGCAGGAGAATAAGGGATGAATTGTCTAATCAGAATGCTGAAACTAACAACTTGACAAACAAACTTGACAGAGTAAGCAATTATGTGACATTTAGAAGTTGCCAATTTAGTAATTTACATTCTGAAACCCTTTGCTCTTATTCATATGCAGGAGATCCATTCTTTAAGAGCACAGCTGGAAGCAGCCAAATATGATGTCATAAAATACTGCATAGGAACACTGGTTTCGATCTCTGCTGTTGGTCTTGCTGTGTTACGTATTTTGATGTAAATTGATTGTATTCCAATTAGCTTAAAAATTGAGGTGGAAAAGAATCTAGGGTACCTAGCTGCTTTGAAGATCTGTCTTCTCTCAGAGAAACAATTGCATTACAATACTAGTTCAACCTTTTCTTTTTCCTTTATTTTGCTTTGGTCCGTACACTAGTGGAGCAGAAAGGAAGAAGCTCCAAGTAGGCACGAATTGGGCCTGTTTTTTAAGCCCCATTCCATATTCTTTCTGTTTATTTATTTGCCATATGGTATGAATACAAACACAAGCATCTTGGATATTATAATGCGTAAGCGGAAGAATTTAAATGCATATTTTTATAGCATCTTCAAAGTTGTTTGTGAATAAAAATATTATTTTATTATTCTAGGTTCCACGTATTTAGATTACTTAAATTGAACCTAAATGTATAAAACTTAGATTGAAATAATGTTCAATTCATAAATAACTCTTGTAAGGAGATGCTCTAATTTGCTTTTGAATTTCACGACATTGTTGTACAATCGACTTTCAGTCATAGTTGTATTATATATATACATAATGCTATAAACACAATGTGTTTTCACTTAACACGAAGGAAGAAAAAGGGGAAAATATTATCAGATAGTGGTAAATTGCTCATACCTGTCAATAGAATTAACTTTAACTTTGAGTTTTAAACCATTGATTTAAGGATTTCGATTGTTCAATTATGATTAAATTGGTATTAATAAAAAAAAATCTTAACTTATGTGGTGATGGTAAATATTTTCAGTAGATCTAGATATGGAAGGTTTTCTGTGTTATTAGATTCTATGGTAAACGTTTCTACACACCATCTTTGTGTTGTTTGAAAAAAAAGGTGATTTGTATTGTTTTTTCTTTCATTTTCCTTTTACTTTATTTTCCAGTTCTCACTTATTTTTACTTGTAAATTTATTTAATAAAAGTTCTTGAAAAATAAATTTAGATGTAAAATATCTTTTACGAATCAAGTACAAATAATTGATACCAAAAGTAAATACTTCAACTTTTACCGTAAATATTTATTAAAAAACAAATTCAATGGATCAGCATAATAATTAAACACTAACTATTCACACGGATGATTTATTTGATAGAAATATTATATTTAATTTCTGCCAAATATAAAAATTGAAAACTATCAATAAACATAATATATCACCAATGAGACTAATTTATAACATGATAGAAAAAAAAACTAACAGTGATATTATGAAGGGACTTTCATGCAGATTCACTGTGTATTCAAAATTATATAAAATGTATTTTAATATTTAATTTAAAGTTTGAAATTTTCTATCTTTCTAAATATACTGTTTTTATTAAGAAAATAAATAGGGTATTTTAATATTATGTGCAAGTTTGTATTACAAATTTTAGTTATTAAAAGAGTTAAAATACTCAAAAACAATGAGATGGATGGAGACATGGTAACGGTGTTATGACTGCCTTTAATATTAGATCATCAACTTAGTGGCTAAGGTTCAAATTTTGGAAGGCTCAAGCATTTTTAATACATTAGAGTTAAAATTACTATTGATTTAAATAATTGAATAATATGTTGTCTTATTATACATTTTCAAAAATAATGTAACGTATTACTCATATAATATTACTGATAATGTTTAATTTTATGTTCAAATTATATGTTCAATTTTTATATTATATTTATGCATTTTCCACTTCATTAAACATATTCTATTATTAATTTGTCACATGTTTATTAGCATGAATGAAATTAAATACATTATTCTTTCTCTTACATACTCATAATATAATTTGTTGTTGAAATAATAGATACTATAATAATATTTAAAAAATTAGTTTCGATCCGGTTCAATTTTGATTGATTAAGTATCAAAGTTTAACTTTAAAAAAATCCAAATCAATAAAAAATTCAATTTTAATCGGATAACATTTTTTGGATTGATTATTATTTTTTTTATCAGTTCAGTTATAAACACTCTTACTTTTAGAACTTGTGTTTAAAACAATTTATAATGAAAAAATAATATAAATTATTTTACAATATTATTTGGTCATAAACTATCACATATGTTAAATTTGTTAACTTATATATATATATATATATATATATATATATACATATAATTATCTTAACATTAAGTTCTATTTGAGAGACGGTATAATCCTTTTAACGTTGGTGTTGTATATCTATTAAACTCATTTCTAATTAATTGTTATGCGAAAAAAGTTATATTGATAACTCCTTTAATATATTAATTTTAAACTTACGATTTTATTTTATTTTTATATTTAGTGTTCTTGTAATCTTTGCCTTATAAAATCCTAATTTGTTTTTCCAGACTTTTGCACGATAATTTCCTTTTGTTCCGGTTTTTCAAGATGGTAAAGAGGTTTTCTTTAAACTTATTTATAGCAAAATTTAGTTTAAATAATTTAACAATAGTGTGATTAATCATAGTATAAGTATTTATATATTATTTATTATTTCTCACGACGTAATTTTTTTTTAAAGAAAGTAACATTAATGTGAATGGATCTCTCAAAAAACTTAGAGAAAAAGTAGATGAAAAATATTTTAGAGATAATAATTTTTTGAAATGAATTGAATAGTAATTTTTATGCGAAATATGTAGTTGAAATCCAGAAAAGTAGGGCCATTAGAAGCCGTTATTCTTACACTTGCGGTATTTTTTTTCTTCTTTGCATAACCAAACATTAGAGAGGACATAACACACGTTTCGACGGAATCGCCACGAGTCGACTCGCCCTGGGCGCGGTGAGTCCGAACACGTCACTCGTGTCCAACTCGCTGGGTTTCAACCCATCGGGTAACTCCCACGTGAAGCAGTGAAGCAAGTGCGCCACGGCCACTTCCAGCGCGTAAAGACCCAGTTGCATTCCGGGGCAGGATCTCCGACCCGACCCGAACGGAATGAACTCGAAGTTGCTCCCTTTGAAATCGGGCACGCTAGAGTTCAAAAAACGCGACGGCTTGAACGCTTCCGGCTCCTCCCACGAGTCCCCGTCCCTTCCTATGGCCCACGCGTTTATCATCAGCCGCGACCCCTTCGGCACGTGGTACCCACACACCACCGCGTCCTCCGCC
>Ga0123342_1007185_pt1 | contig 14904 bp, 7 predicted proteins | sample Turbeawhitnodule_FD_89960 | JGI IMG/M metagenome (GOLD analysis project Ga0123342, IMG submission 89960) | Root nodule microbial communities of legume samples collected from Mexico - Turtle bean Mexico white nodule | ecosystem: Host-associated > Plants > Roots > Nodule | place: Mexico: Nepantla...
CAAAAACTCAATATTGAAGGGTGCAGAGAGAAGGAATTATTTAGTCATGGAACAACAAGGAGAACTTGTCAACTATGACAAATAAATGGGAAATGAAGCAATGGTGATTATGATATTAAGATCTTTTTATGATAAATAAATGAGCATTAAGAAAATGATTGTGAAACATGAGAAGCCTTAATCTGGAAGGTGGGTAATGGGAAGAAAGTTCGGTTCTGGAAAGACAATTGGGTGGGTAGGGGAGCGTTGAAAAGTGTTTTTCCGAGGCTGTTTACTTTAAGTGTCTTAAAAGCATCCTTGATAGCAGAATTTGGGTTTTGGAACAACAATCTCTAGGAATGGAAGGTTGGTTGGAGAAGAAATCTTTTTGAGTGGGAAAAGAGTTTAGAGTCTCTCCTGTCTCAGAAAATTCAGGGAGTGAGCTTGAGGACGGGGGTGGAAGATAGTTGGAAGTGGAAGGAAGGGGAGGAGAAAGGGTATACGGTCAAATCAGGGTATCTTCGTCTTCGGGGGGTTGGGGAGAGAAACAAGGAGTTTTCGAAGTTTTGGATTTTTTTTATCTCCAAAATTAGTCTCTACTTAATGATTTTCTTATAGTGATTCATTGTTCTTTCACGAGAGAAAATGTGTTTTCACCTTAAATGACTCATGTTCACAATAGAAATTGAAGGTTTAAAGTTGGTAAGAATTTGATCAATGGTAAGAAACATCAACATATAAGAAAATGTCAAAGTGAAATAAATAGATGAGGTTTAAAATCCTTTTGACCTTCCAATGTTCACTATAGATTTTTTCAACTCTATCAAGTCACTTTCAATAGTTTGTGCACTTAGTGTCTAGGCCTATTCCATAAACCTTAAAGGTAAGTGAACACATTTTTTGCACACATATAGCTTTATTGTACATTAAAAATATTTTTCAAGATTTAATTTTAACTTTTAAATTATTTTTTTAGTAGTAATAGATTGAACTCAATGAACGTAGTTGTTTTACTTTTGTATTTTCATTTAATGTGACATTTGCTTACCCTTTATCATAACTATTTTTTTTTTAAATATTATTTCTTATTAATCTTAGCTGCATTGGATTCTAAATTTTCAGGGCTTCAAAATAAACACATGGTTATCGAATTTGAAGTCTTGTGTTATTTTCTACAATTATCGAAAATTGAAGTAGATTTACTAGTCTTTTTATAGAAATACATACATATTTGACTTTCTTAGTTTTAACCTACAATTTTCTAATTATTACCTAAATAGAGCCAACAAATAAGTTTCATACCAAAAGTTGATTAAAGCTTAATTTTAACGATGGCGTGAATTTCAATGTGAATTTTACAGATATAATTTATATTTTTTTATAAATTGAAAAAATTACTTAGTAAATATTTCCAATTCTCTATATTTTAAAGTACTTTTTAAAAAAAAAATTAAACAACTATATATATTAATTATTTACATTAAAATAATATTTTTATTCACATCTATCTCATTTTGTGAGAAAACTAAAAATCGTAATTGCTACTTCATAATTCTGCAGTTCTCATATCAATTATAGTTTGTCAGCATCTTACAGTTTTATGTGATAATAATCATAATATGTTCCGATAAAAAAAATAGTTGATATAAAGAAAAATATATTGATATTTATTATGTCATAACTATATATTATTTTTTTGAAATATCTTATTGAGTTACAGTATCCTTCTGCTCTGATTCTGATTTATTATTGTTATACTTAAATTAATTATGATAAGATGATTTTTTTAATTGGTTGTTAGTGTAAAAGCTTCTACATTCTTGATACCAAACGGTCGAACTCGATCACCATTCATTATGACAATCTTAAAACTGAATAAAGGTAAATTTTTTCTATAATTGTAAATTTTCTCTTATCATTCATTAATCAATTTATTAACAGGAATCCGAACACTATCTCTCCACTTTCTTTCTGTGTAGATGGAGTAATCAAATTTTAATAAAGCTTAAATATTAATAGGGATCATTTTGAATTATTTAATAATTTTTAATTAGGTCCTTAAAGTTTTCTAATTAGATGTTTCAACTTGTTCTATCTATTAATTGAACATTTTTTTAACCATTGTTACGGTTGTAAACATGTACTTTTGATTGAGAATTAATAACAAATTCAAAACGATAACCCTTAAAAAGTGAGAATTCTCTTTACATATATGCCAAAATGTCAATATCATATTAATAGACTATTTACATATATATTTGTAGTTAGTTTTCAATAATAAAAATTACACATAAATACTTAATTAAAAAAAATATTTTACAGAATAATTAGAAAAATGTTTTAGAGAATAAAAAATTCCGTAGTTTAATTGAAATTTATTTAAAAATAATAATTAAATTCTTTCATTTTCAAAATTTTGTACTTACATCAAGTGAACAAATTTATTTATTATAAAGAAAATATTCATTACTAAAGTTTCAAAAAATATTGTGAAAGAAGAGAGAGAAAATTTTGTATGTTATGTTAATTACTTTTTTCCCCCTTTTAAATATTCAATTTTTTTTTTAAAAAAGAAATCCCTTTTCAATTAGGAAATTTCTTTTAGGAAACTATGAAAGGGATGACATTTTTTCAGCAATATTTATTTAATGGACTTTTTTTTTCATCATTCCTTCTTTATGAAAAGAAAAATCATCTAAACTTGATATAATAACATTTTTATGAAAAGAAAAATCATCTAAACTTATATTTATATTTATTATGTTCCATCTATATATTATTTTTTTAAAATATCTTATTAAGTTGATCGTTCAATATCCTCCCGCTCTACTTTTTTTAGTTATGGAGATGGTTACAACAATGTGGAAACAATAATTGTCTTTAAATGATAGTTCAAATTTTTCCACATCTTTTGAATGCATTTATAGATAAATTTTCTTATAAGTTCCTTTTGAAAAAATAATTTAAAATTAATTAATTACAGGTTACAAGTTTTTCTCTTATTATTATGTACTGTATTTCATTTTCCTATAAATTTAATTTACAACCATTGGTTGGGAGAAGGATAGCTACAAAAGCGAATCATTAAATAGAAATAAAGTAAGCTTAGAGGCAACAAAATAATTAGGTTGTTATATTGCTAAATTAAATATTATTTAAAAATTAAAAAATTTTATTGTTATCTAAATTAGTTTTTATTATTGATAAATAACTTTTAAATTGAGATCTAATCAACTACTAACTTTAGAATCTAAATAATTGGTACTTAAAACCTTGATAACTAATTAAATACTAATTTATAAACTATTTATCAATAATATAAATTAATTTAGATACTAATAATATTTTTAATCTTTAAAATAATATTTAATTTAATAAATATAATAGTTAATTATTTTTTATCTTTAAAATTAATCTTTAATTATGTTTTAGTAATGGAGACCATATTAGTGAGTAATGAAGATATGAATGATTGTGGTTATTGCTATTGTGAAGTTTCCCAAATTACGAACTCTTCAATTGATGCATTGACAATGAAAATGGACACGACTGCAACATAGTTTTCCTTCTCTTTCTTCTTCTTCATAATAACTTATTTTCCTACTTTATATAGATGCCATAGTTATTTTCATTATCTTGTTTCTGGATATTCGAATGGCAGGACAAACATCTGAAATATCATTCTTAATATAATTTTATTTTTTGTTGATAAAAAAAGGAAGGACAAACATCTCAAGGTTCATACAAGATGGCCAAGCTCTATCACCACTCATTTTGACAATCTTAAACCAGAATAAAGGTAATTTTTATTCTATAATTGCTAATTTTTTCTTATCATCGACTAATAAATTTATTAACAGGATACTAACTACACTATCTCTCCACTTTCTTTCTACATTTTTACCATTGTAAATTTGTACTTTTGATTGAGAATTAATAACAACTTCAAAACGATGACGCTTAAAAAGTGAAAATCTTCATTACATATATACCAAAATGTCAATATGATATTTATAGACTATTTACATATATATATATATATATATATATATATTTGTAATTAGTTTTCTGTAATGAAAAGTACAGATAAATACTTCATTAAAAAAAATACAAGTTTAAAGATTCAATTAGAAAAATGTTTCACAGAATAAAAAATTCCATAGCTTAATTGAAATTTATTTTAATTTTAAAATAATAATTAAATTCTTTCATTTTCAAATTTATTTATTATAAAGAAAATATTCATTACTGAAGTTTCAAAAATATGAAAGAAGAGAGAGAAAATTTTGTATGCTGTTACTTTTTTTCTCTTTCAAATATTCAATTTAAAAAAAAAATTCCTTTAGAGATTTATTTAAGGAAACTATGAAATGGATAAACTGAGGATAAGATGTAATGTAACTAGTTAACTTATTTTCTCAGAAAGGTTTATTCAATGGACATTTTTTTCATCATTCTTTCTTTCCTCTAAATAATTCATGCATTTTATATTTGTCAACGACATTCTACTTGTAATTGGTTATTCATAAAATATGGCAGGTATTCTAGAGAAAATAGTAAAGAAAAAGAAAGAATGGATTCATGTTAAGGATGACATAGGAATAAATGTTCTTCATTATGCAGCATGTACAAGTTACCTACATATTGTTGAGTACTTGCTTCAACATTGTCATACCTGCAATATGGAAAGAGACAACAATGGCTTTTTTCCTCTTCATTTGGCTTCTGCATTTGGACATATAGAAGTGCTAAAGAAATTGCTTGAAAATTGTCCAGATCCCAGAGAAATAGTTGATAACAAAGGTAGAAATATTGTTCACATTGCAGCTATAATGGGAGAGTTTAATGTGGTAAGGTACGTCTTGCAAGACGCAAATGATGGAGTTAAAGATATGATAAATGGTAAAGATTACGCTGGAAACACTCCGTTGCATTTGGCTGCCTCACACTCTCGTCCAAAAATTGTGCAAGCCTTAACATGGGACACAAAAGTGGATTTGCATTGCCTTAACAACAACAACCAAACAGCTCTCGATGCCTTTGAGCAATTTAAACAAGAAAATAATCCGCCCTTCCTCCAGGCAAGTATATATAGAATATTGTGTTTGCTCAAACATTCAAGATTTAAATATGCGTTTTTAGTTTATAGTGAATGATATGAGAATATATGTTCAATTGGGTTCTTAATTGATCAAAATTCATCTAGGATAATTATGTTGAGGAATGAATTTTTTGTTTTATTTCTCATTAATCCTCACTTTTTCTTTCTTTCTTAATCTGTGGTAAATTCCATGCACATAAATTGTCTAAATTGTCCAAAAGATTAAGTAGTATCATTAGTGCTCTCCTTACACACTTGGACTACTTATTTTTCTATTGCCTGTGTTGTTGAATTTTTAACACAAACTTGTATATGCAGTGGCTAACATGGTGCCAACTAAAATCTGTTGGTGTACAAAATGCTAAAAGAGGGTTACACTCTATCGAGATCCCTTCCCCTTGCAAACCAGAAGCCAAAAACACATATTTTTATAAAGATAGAATCAACACCATTATAGTGGTTTCAACCCTTATAACCAGTAGCATTTCCTGGAGGTTTTACTTTGCCTGGTGGAAATAATAGTTCTAGTCCAAGAAAACAAGGGATGGTTGTTATGCTGAATCACATGTGGTTTAAACTATTTATTTTCTGCATAACAGCATCCATGTATGGTGGCATTAGTGTTACTATTATACTCCTTTGGGCTCAATTGGGAGATATAACTTTGGCTCTTTTGGCCCTTAAAGTGGCAACGCCCCTTTTAGGAGTCACTCTCGCAACCCTATCAGTGGCATTCTTGGCTGGTGTCCATCTTGTTATAAGCGATCTCAGTTGGCTGGCCACTACTGTTCTAATTTTGTGTGTGGTTTTCATTCTCCTGCTTTTGTTACTATACACTCTTCTCTGGTTTCCCTCAGAATCAAGCAACCTAATAATGTGATACATTTCTTTCTATCCTTTTCGGTTTCTCACATGGTTATTTGAAGATTCAAGTGAAGGTATGTAGTTTCGGAAACACTACTGAAGTTTGTGCATCTTTGTTGATTTGTTTTCTTCTTTATCTTTTCCTTACACGAAAATCATTAAATAGAAACTAAATTTAAAGACCAAAATAATTAGTTACTATATTGAATAAAGTAGAAACCATTTTATAAACTAAAAAAAATATTGATATTTAAAGTAGTTTTTATTTTTAATAAAAATTTATAAAGTAGTTTCTAAATTTGTATCTAACCATTAACTACCAAGGTTTTACTTACTAACTACTTTATATTGTAATTTAGTCTCTATTAGTATTTTAAAGACTAATTTAGAATCTAAAATATTAGTAGTTAAAACCTTAGTAACTCATTTAGATACCAATTTAAGAACCATTTTATAAATTTTTTATTAATAATATAAATCACTTTAGATCTTATTAATTTTTTAATTTTTAAAATAATATTTGATTTAGTCGACATAGTGACTAATTATTTTTACTCTCTAAATTTAATTGTTATTTAATAATTTTTTTATAGTGTCTTTAAGACGGAAATTTAACTTCGTTTTCATCGTGGGCATCTTAATTGGAGTTTTGCATCTTATATAATTGCATGCTACTATAATCATCATTTTTATGTGCAAAATTATTTGAATTTATAAATGTTTTATAATCAAGTATATAATAATAATGCTCTCTGAAAAATAATTTTATATATACATGCATCATTAGAATAGAAATAAAAAAATTAGCTGTGTCTAAACAATAAATATTGATAAATATTTTTTTTATCAAGCAATAAATTAATAAATATTTAATTCTTGTATGGTGATTATGTACTTTTTTTAAGAATTAAAAGGATTTTTCTGATATGTTAGTCCTATACTGTTATCTTGTAGCATTCTTCCTGTTATAAATATACTAATAGCATGTTTATGCTGCAATTCCATGCTTATTATAATGAGTTTAATTATTTATTGAGTTTCATAAATGAATATGAGATTCCTTAATTGAAATTCAAACGGACGAAGTTGTCAATGATGCTACATTATCAATTTCATAAGTTTATAATGAATTGTTATAATAAGGTGTCATGAAATTATGTTGGTGTGATGAAACTTATTTATTTATTTTTTTATGAATGATTTGCTTTATGTTTTCAAAAGGAAGGATATGATTGATTACATTATAGTTATTATAGTTGAATTTTGTTTTTATTGATTACATATGCTAACTTTCTTTCACATGAGATGAAAGGCCCCTCAGATTATTAGAGAGTATCCATGATCAATATCTGAAGTTATGAACTGAGTTTGGTGCATGTTATTTAACGTGTTTGAGTTATTATTCGATAAAATGGTATTATTAAAGGACCTAATAAGACACTCCCTTGTGGTATTTTATCGAAGTTATTTGATGTCATCTAGATATGATTATGTGTTTGTAATAAGGACAATATATGTTGATGGAAACATGTAGTTTTACATAATCTGTTAATCTTTATACGTAATTAACATTCTATATTAATTTGGTTATGTATGCATTTATTTGGGTAACTTCAAAAGATGTATACTTCTCTGAAGGGTGTACCTTTCCTACGTTTGTTTAGTCTAACTGCTACTAAGTGTTATTTTAGAATTTTCAAAGCAAATTGATTTGACAATTTTTCACTGCTTGCCCAGTTACTTTTCTTTGATTTGATGGGAAATTTCATTATTTAAAAATAATATTTAAATTTATTGAATTTTGAATCGATGTTATTTTAAATTATTATTATTTTTTAAATATTTTTTTTAATAAGATAAACTAAATTTTTTGAATTAATTTTCTCATTTGGATAAGTATTTTAAATAGTAAATAATTTAATAATTCAAAAAATATGAACATTAATAAAAAAAAATTCAGTTTTAATTGATGCTATTCTTTTGTAAAAAATTTATTAAGATTTTTTTAGTTGAATTAACATATTTTTTTTGGGTCAATGTTAATTTATGAAGCTAAACACTAAATAATGACTTTTAATGAATATAACTATATATAGTCTCTTATACTCATACTTTAAACATTCTTACTAACTTAAACATCCAAGTCTTTTATAGATGAACTTCATCATTTTTCTTATATATACACTACAAGAAAATCATTAAATACAAATTAATTTTAGAGATAAAAATAATTAGTTACTATATTGACCAAACTACAAACAATTTTAGAGACTAATTTTTTTTTTGTTTTTAAATTAGTTTCTATTATTGTTAAATAGTTTCTAAATTGGTATCTAATTAGCTACCAAGGTTTTAACTACCAATTATTTAGATTCTAAATTTGATAGCAAAAACTTGGTAGCTAATTGGATACCAATTTAAAAACTATTTTACAATAATAGAAACTAATTTAGAAACCAATTTTTTTAGTTTCTAAAACGGTTTCTAATTTAGTCAATATAACAATTAATTAATTTTTATCTCTAAAATTGATTTCTATTTAATGATTTTCTTGTAGTGACACAAAGTTTGATACAAAGATAAATGTTCTAATTTTCATTTCGAAACTCTCTAAATCCATTTTCGGTAAGAATATTATTAAAAAAAAATTCTACCAAATGACAATTTTTTACTACCTTGATCGAGATTATTTTCTATTAAATTTTACACCATATTTAGGCTGATATCAATTAAAGTTAATGTTAGAATGTAATGTAGTTGATTTAAGATTTTCTCTTAACGTTCCGCTCTATATTAGCTTAAAAAATGTCTTATAATTAAGTTGAGGACACTCAAAATTAACTTAATTAGAGAATAGGAAGAGAAGACGAAAAGAAGAGACATGAATTTTAGAATGTGGAGATTTTTACATTTTTATTTTTTTAGTCAAATTTAAAATTATCTAATTTTAAGTCATTCATTTTAGTAAAATTATAGAATTTCATTTTTTAGAATTCTATGTCTAAATAATATATTTTGTTATAAAATATTTTAATTCTTTTTATAAAATTGACTTATTTTATTAAACTTTCCTATCAAGCATGTCATTGAAATAACTACTTCTTTAAATGGAAAAAAACAAATATAAGATTTCCTTACTAATTATGACTCTCATAGATGTGTATGCTCCTATGCATTTGTATGTAAAAATTGTCTAAATCCTCAATGAGGTAGAAAAGTTTGAGGTTAGCCTAATAAATAACATTTACAAGATAAAAATGGAAAAATAGTTCAAATAAAAAAACCTAGATGTAGACATGACAAAAAATTAACATGCTCATGAGTGCTATAGACATATTAATGATGGATCTGAAACTAGTTTGTAGAGGTAAATGTTTGCTAAATTCACTTCATCTCCATGGATAGAGTATGATTGCAATTTTAACGAAATAGAGAGAAAATGACTTGGAATTATAAATGGGAGTAAATCTCATACAACGTGTTTTGAGTTTAAATATTTGGTTCAATATTACAAAATGATGGAGAACGTAATGAAGATGTCACAGATAAGAAACAGACAAAGATGGTTAAAAGGGAAAAAGTTATCGGGAAAGTTGGTGAAAAAGAACGGGATATGGCGGATACTTAGTCTTACCGGAAAAAACACTCCCTCACCGGAAAAAACTCCCAGCCTCACCTGTTTCTCTCTTCAATCATGCTCACGAATAGGTTTGGTAAGAGATCTTTGGTTACAGGTTGAATCATATGTCAAAGGCTTTGTGCGTTTTAGAGGACTTTAATTCTATTAGACGGCAGGAGGAGAGGAAGAGTCTGATCTCTGTGTTAGATTACTCTAGAGAAATAAAAAGTTTTATCGCTTTTATTGAAAAATCTGAATTGGTGGATATATCGCTGGTTGACAAGAAGTTTACTTGGTATAAACCCAATGGTATGGTGAAGAGTAGGATTGATAGGTACTTGTGTCAAATGAATGACTCGATTTGTGGCCACACTGTCAACAATTTGTTTTAAACATATCTGTATCTGATCATTGTGCAATTATATTAAAAGATGTGAATGTCGACTGGGGTCCGAAATCTTTTAGGTGTTTGTTGGATGTTTGGCAAAAAGATGGTAGATTTAAAGAGCTGGTGAGTTTGAAGTGGTCTAGCTACGAAGTTCAAGGAGGAGGGATATATATCTTCAAAGAAAAATTGAAAAAGCTCAAAGCAGACTTAAAAGTCTGGAACAAAGATGTTTTTGGGGATGTAAATCACATTAGTGAGAACTTGCAAAAGAAGATTATTGAGTTAGATGATCGAGATGATGAAAGAGGCTTAGCCGATTCAGAAAGAGAAGAAAAAAGGTCTATGTTAGCTGACTTTAATAAGTTTTGTTTAAATAAGAGGCGATTATGCATCAGAAAGCAAGGAAAAAGTGGTTGAAACAAGGTGACCTTAATACAAAATTTTTTCACTTGTCAATTAATTGGAGGAGGGCAAGGAACACACTACATGGGATTTTCGTTAATGGCAATTGGTGCAAGGATAAGGACATGGTCAAGGACAAGGTTAGAGAATTTTTTGAAGATAGGTTTGCCAGGAATGCTGTCTGTCAGGTTAGGTTGGACAATGTTATTTTCAATACCATCTCAGAGGCTGACAATGAGATGTTGATAGGTGAATTTTCTGAAGAAGAAATTAGGGTAGCTTTTTAGAGTTGTGACAGTTCGAAGAGTCCTGTCCCCAATGGTTTTAACTTTGGTTTCATAAAATTTAGCATGGATATTATTAAAAAGGACGTGGTGTTGGCGGTAAATGATTTTGCAACCAACGGTAAATGGCCTAGGGGATTTAATGCGTCGTTTTTATGCTTAATCCTAAAAGTTGACAATCCTTAGCAGCTCGGCGAGTTTAGACCCATTTCGTTGGTTGGTTGCTTATATAAAATTATCTCAAAAGCGTTGTCTTTATGTTTGAAGAAGGTGATTAGCAAAATTATTGACCTCAAATAGTCGGTTTTTCTTGAAGGAATGGGTTTGCAGTATAGTGAGTTAGTAGCTAATGAGGTTTTGGAAGAAGTAAAAAGTAAGAAGAAGAGTTGTGTTTTCTTCAAATTTGATTATGAGAAGGCTTACAACACAATCAGTTGGGAGTTTATTTATTATATGTTAGCAAGGTTAGGTTTTTATGGTAAATGGATCCTTTGGATAAATGGCTGCTTAGAATCTGCTTCTGTGTTAGTGCTCGTGAATGGAAGTCCTACTAAGGAATTTTTTCCCAAGAAGAGGCTACGTCAAGGAGATCAGTTAGCTCCGTTTTTGTTTCTTATAGTGGCAGAGGGAATGGTAGGGGTCTCATGATTGGCAGAAGAGAAAAATCTAATAGATAGTGTGGAGATTGGAAGGGCCAAAGTGAGGGTAAACATGTTACAATATTTTGATGACACATTGTTTTATTGTGAAGCCAACAATAAAAGTGTATTCAATATTAAGGCAATTCTGCTTTGTTTCGAGCTTGCATTTGGGCTTAGGGTTAATTTTTTTAAGAGTAAAATTGGTGGGACGGGGATAGACTAGCTTTCGTTCCAGCGGTTTGCAGCAATTTTGAACTGTGACATGACGGTAACTCCTTTTATCTACTTAGGGTTGTCGATCGGGGGGGTGCCACAAGCGAGGTGTTTTTTGGAGTGGGGTGGTAGAGAGAGTTAAGTCTAGGCTGAGTAGGTAGAAGGGAAGGTGTTTGTCGTTAGCTGGGAGAATTTGCTTGATCAAATATGTCCTTTCTTCTATTCGGCTATTTTTTATGTCTTTGTTCAAAATGCCCTTAGTAGTGGAGGAGAAGATAGTAAGAATTCAGAGGAATTTTCTTTAGGGTTAGGGTTCAGAAGGAATGAAGATAGCTTGGGCCTCTTGGAAAAAGGTTTGTGAGCCTCGTGAGATTGGGGGTCTTGGAATTATCAATTTAGGGATCTTTAACTTGGCTTTGTTGGGGAAATGGATTTGGAGATTGAGGTCGGATAAGGGTGGTTTGTGGAAGGAGATTCTTGAATCTAAATATGGTGGCTGGAGAAGTTTGAGAGAGAACAGGAAAATTTGTAGGGACTCACTTTGGTAGAAAGATTTAAAGGAGGTGTGGGCTTCATAGGGCTGGGGAAGGAATTTTGAAGACACTTTCAAGTGGAAAGTTGGCGATGGAAGAGAGATCTCTTTCTGGGAAGACAATTGGCTGATTTGTGGTGCGTTGAAGAGGGTTTTCCCGAGGTTGCTTTCTTTGAGTTCGGCCAAAGATGCAAAGGTGGCACAACTTGGTCATTGGATTAATGGTGTTTGGGTTTGGCATTTAGACTAGCGAAGGTCTTTCTTCAGTCTTTGGAGTGTCATCTTCTTCAGGAGTTGCAAGGGCGCGAGGTTGGATTTGGAAGAGCAGGATAGTTGGGTTTGAAAGGTTGGAGAGCTTCAAACTTATTCGGTTAATTCTGCCTATGTTTTGTTAAGGCAGGATCGCAAGGAGGAGATGTCTTTTGTGTACAATAAGTTGTGGAGGTGTAAAGCTTTGCCTTCTGCACTTTTCACTGCCTGAAGGGTGTTGGAGAATAAGATTGCTACCTTGGTCAACTTGGAAAGGCGAGGAATTGTGGTCGACAACCTTTTGTGTTGTTTGTGCGAGAAGGAGGAGGAATCTCACCGTCATTTATTTTTTATTGCAGATTTTCTTGGCTTGTTTGGTGTCATTGCTTTGAGTGGCTTAGCGCGAAGTTCGTGATTCACATTGAGCCCGTGCCAAAAAAATTTCTGTTCGGGTTGTGCAAAGCTTCAGGTTTGGTTAATGACTTTTGGGGAGCAATTTGGGTTGGAGTGGTGAGTGAAATTTGGAAACACATGAACAATGTCATTTTTAAAAGAAGGAAAGCTTAAAGTGTTTGCAATGGTTCAAGTCAAGGTTTGGTCTTGGATTTATTCAAAAACTCGAGGTAAGTCGTTCTCTTATTCCAATTGGAGTTTGGACCCCTTAGCTTGCATGAGGTTGGTTTCTTAATGCTCTTGTTGTCATTTTGTTTTTCTTTGTATCTTTGATTTTGTCTGTTTGGTAAGTGTTTCTTGGAAAGTAGGAGGAGATTAAAGTACAATTTATATAATGGTTGGATCACTCTGAAGTGGTTCTTATTTATTAATTCCTTGTTGTTGATAAAAAAAAAAAAGGAAAAGTTATCAAGGATTAACTATGATTGCAAAGAACCAACCAAGCTTAATAGTCTTGTTATAATGCCATATGTTCGGCTATCTATACTCTAATATTGAATAGCAGGATTAGAAAAATTGAAAATGTTAAAAGGGTTGCGTAGTCACATAATAAAGGACAAAAGTGAAATAATTGTATACGAGTAATTAGGAGACATTGGTTATACTGATTAAAAAGAATAAAAAAATTATTTGAGGTGGTTTGGAGTATTTTTGTTCTCAGATTCTATTCAATCCTTTTAATCAATCAAATCAGTCTCTGGGTTTGTTTCTGAAATAGAAACTAACACAAACCAGCAATGGACATTAATATTAAGTCACTACTTTGTTTCAATCAATCAAATCAATCCAAGAGACTTGGCCTTTGGGTGTGGGCACATGGTGAGTTACTAAATTATTAGTCTCATTCCTCTTATTGTTATTATTAATTTATTATTATTATTATTATTATTAATTTATTATTAATTACAATATTTTGGAAAAACAGACTTGCAGGGAGTGTGGATACAAGAGGATCAATACTCGTCTTAGGGTGAACAGCGGGTGAATGTAATTAATAAAAATCAAGCACATTAATTTACACACTTTGCATAACATACCTTTCCAATTAGGATTCATTGTGTGGTTAAGAGTCTAAAATGAACATGCTTTCTGGTTGTATGAAGAGTACTGAAAATGTGGAGATAGATTGGCCACTTTCTCTGTATATGTATTATTTTAATTGTATTTTTCTCTCGGGATAAATTTTTAATTTTATAGTTTTTAATGATTTGATTTTTGGTTAAAAATATTTAAAAATTAAGTAAGTTTCATATTTATAGTTTTAACAATTATGTGATTCTGATTTACACATAAAAAAAAATAGTTTACCTTTAATTAATGGTCCACTTTTTAATAGCATGCTAATATGATAACTATAAGGAAATGCTTTTGAAAATTAAGGTAACACAACACTTTTTCATGTAATCAAAACTAGTTTAATTGGGTGTCTTTTCTAATTATCAGTTGTTTATCTTTATAGAGGATAATAACCTTTATTTTGTCTTGTGTGTTATGATTCTAGTATTTAATTATTGATTCTTTTCCTCTTTAGTTAAACCTAGAATGAGTGTACTACTTGTATATATTTAGACCATTTGTTTTGATTTGAATAATAAGAAAGAAGAGATATTCATTCTCATATCCTTTGTCTTCAGTTTACTCTTTTGTTCATCTCTGTTCTATTTTGTAATATGGTATCAAAGCTCTGGTTGCTACATTTATCTATGGGTGAAGTTGTTGATCCCTCACAAGATCTTTATTCACCTTACCATGTTAGTTTATCAGATAATTCATCCTTGAATAGAGTTTACTCTCTCATTACACAACAAGAGAGGCAAGTATTTGGTGATCAATCCAAGGCAATGATTGCTACTAGCAAAGGAGGTTATAATAACAATGTTACGATCTATGGCATGGGTGGTGGATATGGAAGAGGAAGCTATGGAAGAAGATATACTTCCAAAATTTGCAGTTATTGTAGAAAGACAGGGCATACCATTGATACATGCTATAAAAAGTGTGGTTTTCCATCTTATTTCAAATTTAAAAATCAGAACCATCATCAAAGTCATGCAGTCTTTCACAATACAAATTTTAACAATAATGAGCAGAATCATGAAGGTTCAAAGTCAGAAGTGGAGTCTCAACAAATTGGTTTTACTCCTGAGCAGTATCAAACATTGTTAGCTCTTTTACAACA
>Ga0123342_1007186_pt1 | contig 14903 bp, 13 predicted proteins | sample Turbeawhitnodule_FD_89960 | JGI IMG/M metagenome (GOLD analysis project Ga0123342, IMG submission 89960) | Root nodule microbial communities of legume samples collected from Mexico - Turtle bean Mexico white nodule | ecosystem: Host-associated > Plants > Roots > Nodule | place: Mexico: Nepantla...
ATTTAATAATATTATTAATATTTAATAATATTATTAATATTTAATAATATTATTAATATTTAATAATATTATTAATATTTAATAATATTATTAATAGTTAATAAGAATAATAATATTTTAATAATATTAATAATTTATAATAATATCAATAATATTTTATAATATCAATAATATTTAATAATATTAATAATATTTAATAATATTTAATAATATCAATATTAATATTTAATAATATTAATAAGATTAATAATATTGAATATTATTAATGTACCGGTAGGGTTTGTATGACTGAGATTATGACTCGACAAGCCCACCATAAAGATCATTACTATTAAGAAGGATTAATGAGACTAATCAGCGATCAAACACAAGGTAATGCATTCCTAAGCATGATCCAACTCCCTAATTCGATCTAATAACAAAGGACCCATAAAAATAATATAAATAGCAAATATTCCAAGAATCAGGTACGTCATCATACAATATTAATAGTGCCGGGTACCGAATACTGAATTTTTACTTGAGCATCGAAGTGCATCTGCAGGTACCATCTGAGTCTGGACTTTGGGAGGGCGAGAGGTAGAGCTGCGAAAGGAGAGTGAGGAGTACGCTTTGAGAGGAAGGAAGGAAGACCTAACCAACCGAACGAGGAGTACGCCATTCGTTCTCTTGGTTCCAACCCCGTTCGAGAACAATTGGCGTCCACCATGGGATTGAGAGAATTAATATGAAGAGGAAATTATATGGTATCAACCCGAAGCATGGTGAACGAAAAGATGTCTGATGCTGAACAAATGTCGCTCTTGATGTCCCTGTAGAAAGAGATGGACAAGATGAAGAGAAGGAACGATGAGACCCAGCGGAAGAATGAGGATGAGATCCTCGCTCTCCGATAGGAGAATGAAGTGATGAAAAGGAAGTTCGTGGAGGGGGGTCCATCTGCAGGACTGACCAACCTTGTTAGGAGGTCCTTGACCATCCCTACCAACCCTAGGATTGTTGAGGAGCCGAAGAATAAGATCCACACTCAGGAGGTTGAAAGTGAGTCTTACCCAAATAAGTCGGTCCCTACAACCAGTACTTCGAACTCGACCCATTGACACCCATTCACCGACTCCATAATCGGAGTGTTGCTACCAGATAGGTTGAAAGAAGTTAATAGGGGTTGTTACAATGGCACGACAGACCCTGATGAACACATGGACGCGTACACAATGCACATGAGCTTGTACACTTCGGACGATGTTGTTCTATACCGAGTATTTTGTACATCGCTGAAAGGAGGAGCTTTAAGCTGGTTTAAGAATATTCCTCCAAATTTCGTGGACAGCTTTGAGACATTGGTGTCCAAGTCCGGGATACAGTTCACCACTAGCCTACCGCATCATCCAACCTTCATCACCCTAGTCGACATTCGCCAGGAGATGGGATAATCACTGAGGAAGTTCGTTGACAGATTTGGGAAAGTAGCCATGAGCATCCAAAACCTGAGCCCGGATGTGGACATGCATCACCTGCTTACAGCCTTACAATCGGGACCTTTTGCTGGTAGTTTGTGCATGCAGCCAGCTCCAAGCTTGGACGAGCTTAGGCGGAGGTTCGTTAAGTTCATGCAGCTAGAGGAGGTGAGAGAGTTCCGGAATCAGGCCCGGGCTGAAGCAAGTGGAGATAAGGGGAAGGAGGAGATGGAACGTCAAAACCGACCCGCCATTGGTCGAGGAGATAGGCGCAAAGACAACTGGGGACACCGGTTCGTAAGATATACCCCCTTAAGCCTTGACAGGGAAAATTTCTTAGATGAGGCTTTGAGTGTCGAGCTGATTCCACCACCAAGGAGGGTTGCAAGCCTTGAGAATGCCGATCGAACTCGTAGATGTTGGTACCATAGAAACAGTGGACACACCACTGATGAGTGTCAAGCACTGAAGGATAAGATCAAGAAACTTATCCAAGCTGGGCATCTCCGCCGATTTGTACAAAGGAGTCGAGGTGCAAAGTGATCCCCACAAAGGGAATAGCTGGCGAGACAGAGAGACCACACCCGTCCCAGAGTGCGAGAAGATGACCGTCGACCCGAGCATCGGCCAAGGAGGGAGGACCCTCCGAGAAGGGATGGAAGAAAGAGTGACCAAGAGATCATCAACACGATTGTTGGGGGATTCGCTGGGGGAGGTAGCTCCAACAACACCAGGAAGAAACACCTAAGGGCAGTGCACCAGACGAAGATTTCAAAGGTGTCGACCCTTCACAAGACAATTTTATGGTGATATCGGTCGATATTGACAAGTTCACCATCATGAAAACACTGATGGACCAAGGGAGTTCGGTGGACATCCTCTACTGGAAGACACTCAAACATATGAGATTAGCCGAGGAGGAGATGAAGTCGTACGACGATCATGTCGTCGGCTTCTCAGGTGAAAGAGTGGCACTCGAGGATATGTCGAGCTTTATACCACCTTCAGCGAGGGAGAGGCGACCAGGACAATTAAAATTTGGTATCTGGTAATTGATGCCAACGCCTTTTACAACATTCTGTTGGGATGGCCGTCCATCAACAAGTTGAGGACGATCGTTTCCACACCTCATTGGCGTCGGAAGACATTCTCACAGTCCATGTAGATCAGAAAGTGGCACGGGAATTTTACACGGAGAGCTTAAAGGTGGAGCCTATACGGCAGGACGCCTGTCGTGACCAGACCCTTATGCAGAAATCTTCTCGAGGACGAAAGTCCCCTCGAAGAGAAGCCTAGCCTGCACGAAGAGAGCACACGGTCTCTTTAGTCGACCTGGATCCCCGAACGGTCGAGCCAAGGGTCGAAGCTAAGGAAGAACTACGCCAAGTCTCTCTCCTTGATGCGAAACACAACACCTGCGCATGCACGACCATAGCGGTACCCGAGGCCGAGCTGTTGCACTAGGCGTTGAAGAGGAACGTTGATCTCTTCACCTGGACAACAATCGATATGCCGAGGGTGATCCTGGATATCATTATCCACAAGCTCTTGGTCTACAAGGAAACGCGTCTAGTAGCTCAGAAGAAGCGTAAGCTCGGCGAGGAGAAGAGATTGGCAGGAAAAGAAGAGGTCGAGAAGCTCTTGTCGGCCAGGTTCATACGTGAAGCCTGATACACTACTTGGTTGGTCAACGTAGTCATGGTGACCAAGGCTAACGACAAATGGAGGATGTATGTTGATTACACGAACCTTAACAGGGCATGCTCAAAGGATTCATACATGCTTCCCAACATCGATCAGTTGGTAGATGGCGCATCCGACCACAAAATTTTAAGTTTCCTGGACGCATATTCTGGCTATAACCAAATAAGCATGCATCCAAGGGACAAGGAGAAAACCGCCTTCATGATGGACGGTGCAAACTATTACTACGAGGTAATGTCGTTCGACCTGAAGAATGTCAGAGCAACATATCATAGACTCATGGATAAAGTTTTCAAGGGAATGATCTGTTAGAATGTCGAAGTCTACGTGGACGACATAGTCGTAAAATTGAACTCGTGTGACCAACACATCAAGGACTTAGAGGAAGTCTTTGAGGCTCTGAGGAGGACGAACATGTGCCTCAATACCGAGAAATGCATGTTCGCGTCGAATGAGGTAAATTCTTGGGTTTCATATTGACCCACCGAGAAATCAATGCAAACTAGAATAAATGTAGGATGATAACCGAGATGGGAAGTGTACCTAATGGTCTTCGTTTTCATCCTCGTGCAGCCCTTAACGTCGAAGCCCGGAGTTCGTCCACCTTAGAGAAGGTCACCAAGCAACCTTCATACACGTCTTTATTGACATCGAAGTCACCCTCAGTAGGGGGACCCCTATATAGAATGTGGGCCTGTCGGACGGGCTTATTGAAGGTCTCACCCAACATGATGAGGATGTTCTTCTTCTGAGTGGAGAGCTCGTCCTTCAAAGATGTCTTATTGGCTTGCAAGGCTGAGTTCTCCAACCTCAACTCTTCCATGGCGTTCTCCAACTCGACCATCCTTTTCTTCTCAACCTCTTTCCTGGCCACCAACTCGGCACACCGAGCGTTGCGTAGCTAAAGCTCAACTTCTGCCTGAACTGCCCTAGACTCATTATCCGACACTTGATCTAGTGCCGACTTTAAAGAAGAGGTAGCCTCAGACAGCTCATGATCGAGCCGAGTTATGTCTTCCAATTTGTGGTTATGGGAGTCAGCAACCAACCGTGCCAGCGCCACATCTCGGCAATGCAACTCTATTGATGTCGAGAGCATCTCGTCCTCTGGAACCGAGGGGTGAAGATTCTCCTTGGTAAGTATTAAACCAATACGAACACCCCTTGAGAACTAGGAGTCTCCACCAAGTACCGCTAATGGGTGGTTGGCAGCAACATCGGCAACCGGAGCCTTGATCGGCGAGGGGGCCTCGAGATGGATGGGAGAAGGGAGTGGAGGTCGTCGTGGAGTGCCACTCGACAACTGGGTGGTGGTGGCGATGTCCCTTCTCTTTCTCTTCTTTTCTTTGGGGACGGTGGACGACCCGACTCTTGAAGCGGACGGGTTGCCGACAACAACCGTCTCCAAGATTCCCATGGCCATACCGGCCGACTTCCTGCGAAAAGTGATCAAGATGTCGGCCACTTGGGGAGCTTCCTTTGACATGATTTCTGCAACAAAGAAAATATATTAACGAACAACATATACCGAACAAGCGTTAAAGCAATAAAGAATACAAGCATACCTTGAAAATCAGTCCACCTCTGGGACGACTTATATACCGAGAGGATCTTGTGGGTAGGAAGCCTCCTTGAGAGGCTATCAAACAAGTTACAAACCTCCCGTTCCTCGAAACTATCGATCGGACGAGGTCATTGCTTGTCATTCCCAATACAAAGAATTTTAGGACCACCTGAGTCCGTAAAAAAAGAGCCCCCTACCCTCGGGCTCTATAAAAATTTAAAGAATTTTCCCTTGAAATTTTTGTAAGAGGTTGTGAAGGGGGGAAAAAGAATACTACTTGGTCGATTGATAAGGGATAACCAACTAACTGGGTCGGACGGGTGCGATGTGTAATAATGCAGGAAGGTGGAAAGAGTAGGCAAAGACGAAGCAGGTCACACATGAGTCGAAAGGCTTGGAGGGAGGCCCATGTGTTGGGATGAAGTTGCGAAGGGGCAACGTTGAGTGTCTGAAGGACACTCATCGTGAAGTCATCAAAGGGCAGGGCGACATGGAGACCAGAAAAAAGACAGGAATATACAAAGAAAAACGGACCATCAAAAGACGACCGACCCATACAGATGGTGTGGGTCGATTGACAGTAATAAATGGCAAAGATGCTGTAAGAAGCATCTAGCTTTAACAAGTGGTACTTATCCATGAAGGAGTCAATGGAAGACGAGTCCCTCTAGACAGAGATAAACTCAGTTACCTTGGGATCAACCCAGTCAAATCCCAGACTATGGGATGACTCTTCAGGGGAAGCCGACTGATCGGACCCACTGTTCGGGTCATTAGCCCTTACAAAACCCTCCAAGAGGGGCAACGTTTGAATTGCCCCGACCGAAAAAGGCTAGGTCGTGGAGGAGCCAGAAGAAGAACAGGAAGATGAAGAGGAAGACGAAGAGGAAGAAGAGGAAGACATGAGTAACCTTTGGGAGTGTAGGTAAGCAACGTGCCAACACGATTGATTTCAGATGTCGAAGTAAGTAAAGCAGTAACTCGACACTATAGGAGACCACTATTTATAACCTCTGTAGAGGTCGGGAAACGTCATTTCCATCTCAACTCTTAGATTTCCCTCGATCCAACGGTCCACGACAAACGGTGTCAAAAAATTCCGTCATTAATGCGTGCCACGTCACGCACCCTACGCAAAGGTTAGTCATGTCTTCCTCTGCCCTACCCTGCCCAAGGCTATCCTCCACAAGATTGGGTCTTCGTAACTTGGATTTGCAACGGTAACCTATTGTAGTTCTCACTTTTCCCAACCAGACTTTTAAAGTCATTGCTTGGAAGCGGTGCTCATACTCTCTTCTTGACATGTTCGCTTTTTATTCCTATATGTCAAATTTATCATTCTTTTATTTCCTTTTATTTATTAGTTCCATTAAATTGAAAATTATTAATATATAAAATATTAAATTGTTTTTTTATTGTTGTAGTAATATTATGACTTTGAAAATGTTAATGATAAAAATAAAATAAAAAATGTGAAGACAGATGCGCATGATTTTTTATTGAATCAGGAAAATTGTGAAGTTTTACCCTGAATGGTAAATTGAAGCAAGAATAGATGAGAGAAGAGCAGTGTTATTTTGATAAGTATCCAATAATGTAAGTTTGAAGATTCACAGCGAAATGTGCAGTTAATGCACATGGCCAAGCTAACAATGTCACTATGACAGCCTATAAAACACACCATTCCACTTATGCTATCAATTCATTCAATCATTCTTCTGCTTTCATTGCATCACTTTGCCAATTTCTTTCCATTTCTTTTAATCCTACTCTTTTAAATCATGTTCTCATGTCTTTGCATTAGACTTTAATATACCAGAGTTAATTTCATGGTGTAAATTATTTCAGCCTTTTGGTATCATAAAATTTAAATTAGTTTCACGATAATGCAATATTAGTGTAATTTTGTTTTATTGTCAATAAATTACAAGAAACTGTTATTATTATTATTGGTACGAGCTTTAGTATAATTATTACAAAAGTTAATTGTTCTTATTATTTGTTACTTTAGGTTTTAGTATAACTTTATAATCATTTAAAATTATAATATCAAAGTTATACAGAAAATATGCATATAAATGAATTATGATTTTATTTAATAACATGTAATGTTAAAATTAAATTATTGAATAAAAAATATATAACCGTCTTATTTATATTAAGTAGATCATTTGATCAAATTACGTACCTATAAGAATCAATTTGTGGTAATGAATATTGTAGTGTAGAGAGTGATAAAAAAAATAATATGGTTGTTTGTTGTAAAGGTATTTGACAGAATGCAGAATACAGTGTGTAAAAATAAGAAATTAATTTATGAGTCTAGATATATTGACACCTTCTGATAGTAACACACATTTGACGCTGTAGACATGCCAATGACGTAACAGAGTGAGATTATGCGCAAATGAGCAACAACGAGCTTCAAAATAGGATAAAAAAGAATATATTACACTGGTTCATAGTAACAACCGATGTAATATACTTTTTTATTCAGAATGACCCATATTACATCGGTTAAGCCATTTCACCGGTGTAATATATGGCCATATTCAGAAGACGTGGAAGGTTGTTCCAATTGGAGGTGATGTTCGATCGGAGAGTTTCGCCTTCGATCCTCGTGACGAAGGGCCTTACATCGGCGTTTTCGACGGTCGAATCATCAAATGGAAGCTTTTTGAGAGTCTTGTGGATTTGTTTCAATGCCGACCAGTTCCACGCCATTGTCCAGTGATCGCACGCGATCCTTGCTGTTAGTGGCGGAGTTGTTCCCGGTGCGCCGTCACGTCAAGCGTGACAACGACAATCTCGGCGAGGCGCTGGAGGTTCTTGACGGCGTCGAGGCCGAGAGCAACGATGTTGCAGATGTCGAGTGATTTGACGACACAGTCGAGGAGCTCCGAAAGGAGCTTGTCGAGCGGCGGCTTGGCGATCTGAGAGGGGTCGCAACCCATGAGAATGACAACTTTCAACTCGACCTCGCAACAGAGGAACTCGTCGAGGAGGCGATAGAGCCCGGATATGGACAGGAAGGTCACCAAAGGAGTCCTCGGTGGTGGTGGATAGGAGTTCAGAAAAGCGGTCTCCGACGTGCTTCTGAAAACATTATTGTTACAAAATTGCCCTTGCCACATCATCATTTTTTACCACATTGGCAGCATCAAATGTGTGACATGGTGTAGAGGGTGTTAACAAAACATTTTTCTTAATTTATTGGGTGTGAGGAGATATACCCCAATTCTTCTTCTTCTCTCTCATTAATTCATTTCTTCATTCAATCATTTCATTCCCAATGAGTTATTACAATCAGCACTAGCAACCACCGGTCGAAGTTCCACCACCGCAAGGTTCCTCCTTCCTTCTAACTCCTTTTGTACTATTGAATAGTCGAAAAGGTCGACATGACCGAATGGTCGGTTAAGCTGAATAACTTTTTTAATCCAAACACAACCCATAAATTCACAATTATCCATAATTAAACCAGGTTAGTGGTAAATCATGATTAAGGCATGATTGGGTCCTTTCTTGGACCAACAAGCAAGCCCATAACAATTGAAGGCCCATAACAACTGAGGTCCATTCAAAAAGTATAAATATCAAAGGAGACTTAGCACCAAAAGTAATTTTTAACTCTTAGCTCACCTGCATATTATTGTACTCAGATTAACTTGATCGTGAAAATAGTTTCTCTCTCACTCATCTCAATGAAAGAACGTGGACATCACTATGAAAACCAGAAGACAGACAGAAGAAGGAGTCACTTTATGAGTAACCAATCTTGCAAGAATACCTTCCTTTTATTCTTTCAAACTTTCTTTCGGATTCTTATTCTAATTCACATCCCTAGGTTATTCACCAGAGGGCTACGGAAAGGAAGGATATCCACCGCCCGGATACCCGCCTCCCGGATATCCCCCACACTAGGCTATCCTCCACTGCCCTACCCTGCCTCGGGCTATCCTTCGCCCTACGCTCCTCAATATGCTCCGCCTCCGTCTCAGCATCCACAAAATTCACAAGGCTCTGGTTGCTTGGAAGGTTGGTGCATCTCTCTATATTTCTCTCTCTCTCTCTAATTTTGACTGTCGAGTCAGATTTGATCCGGATCTTTCCAAGTTGACTCGGTGATCGTTGTCGACGCAACGTTACACATTATTAGCTATTGTGTGCACCATTCGTAACTACTTCTTTACATGCTTTTCTTGAAGACTTCGTCATATTGTGTGTCTTTATATAAAATACTGTGTTGTGTTTTAACGTTACATTACATAACATCAAAATAACTAATTTTCAATTATCGCTTTAAATTTTCATGTTTTATTAATGTTGTTCTTTTAAATATTCATTAGCATGGAGAAGAAATGGGATATGGAATTGCATTGTATTTGTATGGTGATGTTCATTTTTTGGAATTTATGAATTGTACAATTTGGCTACTTTATGCTACTGCTGCCTATTGGATGCCTGCTTCTGAGATGACATTTGCTTTGCACAAGCTGGACTTCACAACATTCAACTCAATCAAATTTGTGTTTCGTTCTCTCTTTCCTTTGCTTTACGTTACCCCTTCTTCACTCTTATTTTTATTAAATAATATGAACTACTTCTTGCTTACAAAGGTCGAATTGCTTCATTCACATGCTTTCTCTTGCTAAGAAATTTAGATCTTCCTGTTTGTTTCGTGCTCTTTCCTTCATCCATCATGAAAGCATAAACAACAGATTGAAAAACGAAAGCACTAAAATAATTTCAATTGCAAATTTGCAACCATAACTTCATATTATTTAACAAAAATAAAAGAGTGAAGAAGGGGTAACGTAAAGCAAAGAAAAGAGAAAGAGACTCAAATTTGGTTGAGTTGAATGTTGTGGAGTCCGGTTTGTGCAAAGCAAATATCATACGAGAAAACTTATGAATGTTTGGCATTTGTATTTTTTATTTTTATAATTATTATATATGTATTTGTATTTATCTATACCTATATATAAAAGGGATTTTCCTCTAACTTTCATTTTAATTTATTTCAATTTTATTTTCTTTATATTTTATTTTGTTATTTTAAAAATATGAGAGGAGATATTTTTCATTTTGTGACTTCTTTATTTTTAAAAACTAAATTTTGAATTTTAAATTTTGAATTTGTATTTTAAATTTTGAATTATGAATTATGGAGTAATTGTAAACATAATTCAAAGTATTTTGAGTCACTCATCTTTTCACTTAATCAACCAAACATTTTCCTTCCAGCCCCATTCTTCTTCCTTTCTTTCTTCTCCAATGGTTGAGAAAAGTCACATACACCATCCAAGAACCTCTCTTCGCAATGTCATTAAACATGTAACTTTCTCAATTAACGTTGAATCTAAGAAGTGAACATGTTTTGCCAAAAGTGTAACGGTGTGTAATGATTCAGGACAAAAAAGAAGAATAAAGTTTCATGTTTTCAACAAAAAGAACTCTTTCATTATTCTTAGGTATGCACATTCTCTTCTTCATTACCCAACTTCTTTGTTGCACTTTTTATGATTATCACTACAAAGAAAAGTGTATATTGTGGCGGTTATTTTTCGTATAAACTGGCTTTTATAACTGCCACAATATATGTTTGTGGCGTTTTCCCAAACCGCCATAGAACTGGCCGCCACAAAGTTTAATGTGGCGGTTTTACGCTACCCGCGGCAACACCCGCCACTTTAAACATAGTGTAAGTAGTGACGGTTTTTATATGTAAGTAGTGTCAGTTATAATTGTCGCAATTTACATTCATTAAAGAAGATTCTGACGCCATAATATACGTAAGTAGTGACATTTTTAACTGACGTAATTTTAGTTCTGAATAAATAAAATTTTACCACTCTTTTATAATCTTTTTTATAATCTGTTTTATACAATTATAAAATTTAACCACCACTTTTCATAATAAAATAAAATAATGTATAAAGTTATAATCATCCATTCATTTAATTGAAAATTAAAGCACACATAATAATGTTCAAAAGTTTATATGTAATTGAAAATTAAAACACATAAAAAGTTCATAATATATATATATATATATATATTATTTATCATTATATTTATTTGTCTCTCATTTCTCCTCTCTTTTCTGTGCAAATTTGTTATTCTTTTCTTTGCAAATTTGTTATTTCGTATATTTGTGCACTTTTTTCCTCTTTTTTTCATTCTCCCTATGTGTGTTTTTGTGTCAATATTATGCAAGTACACATTTGAATATTTTTTGTTCTTTTTTGTTTTTGATCTATTCTCTCACATTCTCTTTGAACTTTTATTGAGTTTCTTTTAGAGGGAGTGAGAGAGTGTGTAACATCCTTAAATTTACCCATATATAATAAATAATAGTAAAACAAGAAATATCTAATTAAAAAATAAACATATACTACTTTCTCATATTTGTATCTAAAAAAGATATCCCTCTTCATAGGGATTTAATATATACACAAGAGTTTACAAACAAAAATTCAACATAAAAACATTTGTTCCTCTAGCTCACTGAGGAGCTCTATTACCTGCAACTTCATCTGCTCCCGTGTAAATTAACACGATCATCACAAATTAAAGAAAAACAAACACAAAACAAAGCACAGGGTAAGCTAGCTATTTTTAAAATTCTAATATAAATTTAACTTTTAAGAACAAACATAATCCATCAAATTCTCATAATTTACACAAATTCATCAAGTGTCTATCACAACTATCATCCACATTATTCATGTCAGATCTTTATTGACTCACATACTCAGACACTTGACTCTACTTCCAGAAGACTTGTATATTGAAATTAGAATCTTGAGACCTGCAAGTGTCATACTACTCGTTGTGAATCCACACAACCATGCACATAAACATCTCAATATCTCATCATCTAGTATGACAGGGTAAATTCATATGACCTGAAAGACCAAATTATATTTCAAACCATAAACAAAGTCATATGAACCTCCATCAACTCTCACCAACTGAATAACTTCATCTATGTGATTCCATTATATTAGTAGAGTCAGAATGTCTCATTACGGGCCTAACATATCAATATACCCTAACAACAATCATAACACGGTATTTCCTTTTCTGAAAATACTATGTTTGATCTCACTTTCACATCATTCCATATCTCATGTAACACATCAATGCATCATTCAATCATATCATATTTTAAACTTTTCTAAACAATTCAAATATATCTCAAAATCCATTTAAACACATAATAAGTTCTAAATATATGCTCTCTAAATCAATCATCATCTAAAATCTAACAACCACTTTTCAACAAATATCTCATTTAAGTAATTCAACAAAATATTCAAAAACAGTTCAACTCACTTGTATTCATTCAAACACTTTCAATTTTCAACCACAAACACTTTCAACAACTTATTCAGCTTAAAATCAATATAAAATATTCCTAATCAACCATTTTAGTCGATATATTACTTTACTCTTCAAAAGAGACAATCCAGCAAGCAAAAATTGGAACTGGTAACCACGTCACCCTCACATTTAGATTTTCTAACCTAGGGTTCTATTTAAAAGAATAAGACTAGCTTCCCTTACCTTTACTTGAGCAAATGCTCACTAAGAGCTCCAAATCTACCAAAAGTTTAAAGATAATTAACCTGCACCACAAAGTCCTGATAAAAAATCTAACTATATCACTGAGACCCTAAGGTAACAGAGATTCACCCTTAAGCTAAAAGATTTACATGCAAAACATAGACATAGACAATCTAACAAGTTCAAAATTTGACTAAAAGAAAAGAGCAAAAAATTGAACTTACTTTATTTGAGATTTTGATCGGGCAATCTTGTAGTGTTCATTGCCATGATTCCAATGGCAGACTCTGATCGTCAAACTGATAATCAAGAAGGTCAAAATCTTAGAAAGAAGGGAAGAAAGGAAAAAGGGACAAAAATGAACTTACTCTATTATAGATTTTGATCGGGCAGTCTTGTAGTCTTTGCTGCGAGGAGTCTAATGGCGTACTCCGATCGTCAAACTGATGAGCAAGGAGGTTAGAATCTTAGAGAGAATGAAAAGGAAAGGGAAAAGAAAACTTGTAGATAGATGGTGGTTCTTTTAAAATGAAACCTGAATAACTGAATTTTCTATTTATATGCTCTTTTCATTTTAATAATAAAATATTCAGGTATCATTTAAAATGTATCAATTCTACTCTAAGGTTATTTTCTAGATCCTTACAGAGAGAAAATCTAGAGCGTGAGAGAAAACATTGAAGATCACACATCATTATTGGTGCTTAGATGCATAGGTGAAGGTTATGATCCCATGATTCTCGCGAACGCTTCCGACAATGAAGATCACTTGGGCTACTCCCAACACCACTTCGCCCTACGCTCCTCAATACGCTATGCCTCTGCCTCAGCATCAACAAAATTCAGAGGGCTCTGGTTGCTTGGAAGGATGGTGCGTCTCTTTATCTTTCTCTCTCTCTAATTTCAACCGCCGAGTCAGATCTGATCCAGATCTTTTCGTGTTGACTCGGTGACCGTTACAAGCACAATGTTACACATTATTAGCTATTATGCGCACCATTCGTTACTGCTTCTTTACATTCATTTCTTGGAGACTCCGTCATACTGTGTGTCTTTGAATAAAATATTGTGTTGTGTTTTAACGTTACATTGAATAACATCGAAATAACTAATTTTGAATTATCGCTTTGAATGTTTCATGTTTTATTATTGTTGTTCTTTTAATATTCATTGGCAGGGAGAAGAAATGGGATATGGCACTGCATTGTTGTTGTATGGTGATAATCATTTTTGCGAATTTTTGAATTGTACAGTTTGACTGCTCTTTGCTGATGCTGCTTATTGGATGCATGCTTCTGAGACGACATTTGCTTTGCACAAGATGGACTTCAGAGAATTCAACTCAATCAAATTTGTGTTACTTTCTCTCTTTCCTTTGCTTTACGTTACCTCTTTTTCACTCTTATTTTTATTAAATAATATGAACTACTTCTTCCTTCAAAAGGTCAAATTGCTTCATTCACATGCTTTCTCTTGCTAAGAAATTTAGATCTTCCTATTTCTTTCCTACTCCTTCCTTAATCCATCATGAAAACATAAACAACATATTGAAAAACGAAAGCATTAAAATGATTTAATTGCAAATTTGCAACCATGACTTTATATTATTTAACAAAAATAAAAGAGTGAAGAAGGGGTCACGTAAAGCAAAGAAAAGAGAAAGAGACACAAATTTGGTTGAGTTGCATGGTGTGGAGTCTTGTTTGTGCTAAGCAAATGTCATATTCAAAACTTATGAATGTCTAGCATTCGTATATTTTATTTTTATAATTATTATATATGTATTTGTATTTATATATACCAATATATAAAAGTGATTTTCTCTTAACTTTCATTTTATTTTATTTCAATTTTATCTTTATCTTTATATTTTATTTTGTTATTTTAAAAATATATAAGACGAGATATTTGTCATTTTGTGACTTCTTTATTTTTAAAAACTAAATTTTAAATTTTAAATTTTAAATTTTAAATTTTAAATTTGGAATTTGAATTTTAAATTTTGAATTTGAATTTTAAATTTTTGAATTTGAATTTTGAAATTTAAATTTTAAATTTTAAATTTTCAATTATGAATTATGGAGTAATTGTAAACATAAATAAAAAAGTTTTGAGTCACTCCTCTTTTAACTTAATCAACCAAACATTTTCCTTCCAACCCCATTCTTCTTCCTTTCTTTCTTCTCCAATGGTTGAGAAAAACCACTTACACCATCAAAGAACCTCTCTCCGCAACGTCATTAAACATGTAACTTTCTCAATTAACGTCTGATCTAAGAAGTGAACCCTTTTCCCGAAAGTGTAACGGTGTGTAATGATGTAGGAAAAAAAGAAGAAGAAAGTTTCATGCTTTCAACAAAAAGAACTCTTTCATTCTTCTTAGGTATGCACATTCTTTTCTTCATTACCCAACTTCTTTGTTACACTTTTTATTATTATATATTATTTATCATTATATTTATTCGCCTCTCATTTCTCATCTCTTTTTCTCTGCAAATTTATTTTTCTTTTCTTTGCAAATTCTTTATTTCGTATCTTTGTGAACTTTTTTCCTCTCTTTTTCATTCTCCCTAGGTGTGTTTTCGTGTCAATATAATGCGAGTTCA
>Ga0123342_1007187_pt1 | contig 14902 bp, 7 predicted proteins | sample Turbeawhitnodule_FD_89960 | JGI IMG/M metagenome (GOLD analysis project Ga0123342, IMG submission 89960) | Root nodule microbial communities of legume samples collected from Mexico - Turtle bean Mexico white nodule | ecosystem: Host-associated > Plants > Roots > Nodule | place: Mexico: Nepantla...
TTGATTATGCTTTAACTAATAACTTGTAGGTTTTTGCATGGAGTCTGTCTCACTGAGGAGAAGGAAAATGTGTATGGATTCTTAGATCCTGCATATACTAATCTCGTTGGACCAAGGTCATATGAGACCCAAGCATACATCACTAACACCCTGGAAAAATAGGAAAAACAAATTTATTTATACCCTTATATTAATGAGTAAGTTTAATTATATGTCATCAATTATTATTATTTCATGTTTTAAATATTTACTAACTATTTTCATGGATGAAATAGGCATCATTGGCAGTTACTTGTCTTATCAATGGTTGATAAGACTGCTGTATGGTTTTTTTCCCTGTACAAGAAGATACCCACAAATTTTAAGAATATCATTGATACGTAAGTACACTATAAACTTAACTTCGTATGTTACTAATTAACCATCTACTAACGAGGTTTTTTCTATTAACCAGTTCATGGCGTGGATATAACATCCTAAAAGGTCGATCCAGTTCAAATAATTTGAACTGGATAAGAATAAAGTTTTGTAATTTTTTCTTTCTCTTTTCATTGTTTATCAATATACTAACTTTTACTTTTTATTGAATTATAGTATAATAAACAACCAGGAAGCTATGAGTGTGGCTATTACGTTATGCAATGGATGATTACCATTGTAAGACTAGGTGTTAAAACTGGTTGGAAAGAGGTAATATAATTCTTGAACATATATGTATCTTAAAACTAATTTATGTCAACTATATTTTGAAATGCAGTTATTCACAGAAGAAATACCAATAAGTTCTGAAGCCATATCATATGTGAGACATTCTTGGTCCACATATTTCATAAATTTTTATAACTCTAGGATAGTTGATCAATAGTGTAGGGATTATATGTAATTTGATTAGTGTTTCTAATTTACATTTTGCTCAATATATATTTGATTCTCTGAATTTATGTATTTTTCTGACTGGGTATATATAATTGAACAAGTTAATTTATATGGGATTAGCACTAAACAGATTGCACTAAAAAATAACCATTATTTACAAATGCGGCTATTTACCAAAGTCGCATTTGTAAATCCAACGCATGATTTACAAATGCAGCTATTACCAAAGCCGCATTCGTAAATCACATTTACGAATGCGACTATGGTAATAACCTCATTTGTAAATGTTATATCCCTAAACCCTGTCACCTGATTCAGAAGCATATACAAATGCGACTACCAGAAATAGCCGCCCTTATAAATAGTATTTACAAATGTGGCTATATACCCGCATTTGTATCTCTTTGATTTACGAATGTGTGCTATCAAATGCGGCTCTATACCCGCCATTATAAATATAAAATAGCCGCCTTTGTTTAGCATTTCTACGCTAGTGGAACTTTGGAGCATGTGTTATTTTACAAGAGGAAGGTGTGTACTAATACAAATAAATTTCCCTGAATTCTATACTAGATGGATGTCAAAGTTAGTGAAAGTAAAATTGCATATACTTTCAATCAAATTTTGGTTAGTTATTTGTGTGAATTGGAACTTTTAGCCAATTTGTCTTCTTGTTCTTGATGTAATAATGCATTGATTTTGGTTGTTTGTTGTTATTTGCATTAACTTGTCATTGTTGAGTTGTGTGCATTAAACAAAGAGCTTTGTCATGAAACTGTAAAAAAACCTTTTGAAGAAATTGGACCTGAACTTAAGGAGAAGATATAGACACAATATGATGTTGCACAAATTGTTGCAGAAAAAGATGAAATGGTTCGTTGAGTTAAGGAAAAAAAACAGGGATTGAGATGCTTGTGAAAGTTGTTACCAAGTTATAAGATTTGTTAAGTCAAAGGACAAATTGTGTACTAGATGATATTCCTTCACCATCTTCCAATCAATGTTATACAATAACGTAAGAAGGTCATGAATGATATTAATGTAGGCAAAGACAACAAAAAAAGTGATAAAAAAAAAGTAATATATACTCCCAATAAAACATGAACTCAAAAAGTGTTAAAAGTGATGTTGTGCAAACACCTTAGACTAAAAGAAGGAAGCATTGTTAGTGGTTGTTAGTGGTTTAATGTCCCATAACATCACCGCTTCACCATAAGGTTCGATATTTTCATTCATGACACATGTGTAAAAACCTATATTAGGTTAACTACTTACGTAAACATAGGTTAATTACCACATATTCTCAAATGAACCTATGACTAACCCGAAACTTGTTCACACACTAGCTGATGTTGGTGACAACCCATTCCTTACAAACACAACATGAATGAATGGTCATCCCAATCACGTTGACCATAATAGGATACATTAGCTGAAGCAAAGAAACACAAGTCTCACATTGAAGAAAACACTAAATTACTTAAAAAAATCTTACCAAAAAAAATCATTATGTGCACACATTAAATAAACCTAGATCATAAACTACACAACTGTGCAACTTTTAAAAAATTACAACTGTGCAAAAAATGCACCCAAGTCACCACATACACAAATCCAAATTATCACGTATTTTGATAATCACAACCATAATGTCACACCATTTGATGATATCTAGTGAAAAGAAATAAAAAAAATTAACTTTTACGCACAACCAAGTACATAAAAAAATTACATTTATTTTATTAATTTTTTTTTTGCAAATAAACACAAACAAAATTGTTCAAAATATGAAAAAGATTATAGTAATAACATGTACAAAAATTAAAATTTGATAATAAAATATGAAAAAATCGAATACCAAAATATGCAAGATTCAAAAATAGTATATAAATAAGTTTTTTTTTCCACATTATTCACACTCAAATTAAGCAAGATTATTGGGGAAGAGAGTATGTGGTAGTTGAGTTTTAATACATGTTTGAGCAAATATAGATAACCTCATGGTTCTCAAAAACTAAACCGGATTGACAAATTCAACCGAGAAATAATCATCTAATTCAATTAAATGGTCCTCTGTCAAATTCTATTACGATACACAATTACTAATGTAAATATATATGAAACAAGTCAATTTGAATCAAACTAATAAAAAACAGTTGAATAGAAAAAGACAATTTTAACAATTTTAACTTTTTAAAAGTACATAGAAATGAAACAAAAAAATATCCGTTATTTTTTATACATAAACCTATTATCATTAATTAGTATTAATATTAAACTTTCAATTTAAATTTAAATATAATCACATTTTATTTAAACTTTTACATATTTACTAAATATTAAAAATCTATAAATTTGTTTTTATTAAATTGTAACTTAAAAATTATGATATTATATATGTTAATATTATTTATATATTGTTAGCTATCAAATTAGTTTTATTAATAGCAATTCTAACTCAATTAAATACCGTTTTAAATATAATACAAAAGTAAAAAAGCTAAACCAGGTTGGAGAGAAATAAATTACCTGAGTGTCACACACTGTTATTTTAAAAGCAGTTCATATTTTATAATTACAGGGTTTCAAAACGATAAGAAAAGTCGACAAATTAAAACTTTGCTTCCAAGAGACTAAGCTCTCTTTGTCACTAACAGCATTTGCTTCCAAGAGACTAAGCTCTCTTTGTCACTATCACCATTATCACCAACACTGCCAAACCCATGAAGGTTCCTCCCATTAAATTTGCCTTATTGTTCCCAACAGCATCACCAGCCATTTTCTGAGTATCAGGTGACGGGAATATGTTCTGAAGGAAATCAGACACACTGCTTACCAATTCAGTAACTGTGAGCTTTAAGTTCTGCAGAAAACCAATGAAATCGGAAAACATGCTTCCCAAGTCAGACTCGGCCGTGGCTTCCCTTTTATCAGGTGTTTCAATTTCTTCAGAAGCACAAGTTGATAACTTTTCCACTTTCTCAGTAGTTTCCACTTCTCCAAAATCAGCCACTGCAACACAATTTGCATTAACATCCAGCACATGAGAGTCCATCATATCACTTAGAGTATTCACATTATCGTATAAACTTAAAATTGTGATTGTTCTCTTCTTAATGCCCTGTTTAGTTATATTTTAAATTGAAATATGACTTCGGTTACTAAACTTCTAGGAGAGAGATAGAGACAATTTTCACATTATATGGTTATGTAAAAATTCAAAATAATAGGATTCATACCCAAAAGTTCTGAATTTAAAAAAAAAATCTGTTTCAAGTTTTATTTAGTTTTATAAGTTTTATCCTTTAAAATAACTATAATCAAATAGGATTAGGATTACCTGTCTGCTGTGATTGGAAGAACCTGTAGACAGCAGGATTTTCCATGACTGCATTCCAGACATTTGGATCAGAAGCAAGTGAAGCCACAACAGCCTGGTTGAAATCAAATTCAAGTGAATTATATACATTAACTCAATAAATGAGCCTATGCCTTCATTAAATAAGCATTTTTAGATAGTCACAAAACGAGATTGCTCAAGAGACTGTAAATTTGAGTTAAAACAACATCAGATCACCTGCGCTTCATGACTTGTGCTAAGCAAATTAAAAGCCTGAATAGCATGGTTTGGAACTGAAGGATTTGAAATAGTATCAAAGACACAAGATCTGTTCACTGGCTCATAAAGAGTAGGAGACAGAGTAGAGACTTCATCGCCAGGAGATGAATATTTCGAAGAATCGGGAGAAAGATATACTCTGAAAAACAATAAACATGATCTCAGGATCTCAGGATAGAGATAAGTATCACCAGATTCTATATATCTCACAATGTTTGTGTATGTGCACATTGGAAAAATGTCCACTAGAAAAAAAAGGCAGTACGGTCCAAAATACAAAGCTAACATTGCACTCTTGACGCAAGAGACGTAGTTCGCATGATATAACTATCAAGCAATAATTCCTTCAAGAACATAACATGCTGGGATTGAACTGATGACAGACAATGAACAAGAACATGTTTGGATAACTGTTGCACTCATTCCAAAACTACATTCAGAACAATAGATGCAAAAAGTATTTGTCTTCAAAAGTGTGTTCAATGTCCAAAGTAGGTTCAAAATAGTGCTTCAATCAAACATGCACTACACTTCCGAAAGCCAATACCTTTAACATTAAAGAAATTTACTGAGAAATAATCACATCAATAAACAAAGATAAAAAGAGTTGAAAGAATGAGTTAAATTAAAAAGGGACAATTACTCATTCAGTTCTTATAGTTGAAGGAACTTTAACTTCTAGTCACTATACTGAAAAATTATCTTTTTAATCATTATACATATTATTTTCATCTCTTGTAGTCCCTATAACTTTAGATGGTATACACAAAGAAATAAAAATGATTAATTTAATTATAAGAACAAAATGTAAAGTTTTAAAACAAATAAATACGAAATGAGTGAATAAACCTAAAACACCATAGGAGTAATAGGCAAATATAACAAAGTCATCAGTGTGTATACCAAGAAAAATCAGCGAGATAAGATACATGCATTTCCTAAAATTTATACACTCATCATGTTCAAAGTTACTTTACAAAGGTGACCAAGAGCAACAACAACCGAAGAAGACACCATTTTCAACAAGATGATATATGTTTCTTTATTAAAAAAATAAAAAGAGAACTACGTATAAAATTTAATTTCAATCCTCTTACAGTGCCGTTTACACTATCAACATGAAGAATATTAAAGAATTCACATTCCATGACAGATTGCCAATAAACCGTGATGAAATTCAGTTTAAAACCCTTAATTTATTACCAGCCAAAAAAGTAAAACCCACACTAAGAGCATATAAATGAAACCTCTAGAAAAAAAAACCTAGCACAGTAAAACCAAAACAGACTTCAAAGCTGAAATTGAAACCAAAAGTACACAAAATCAGGATAATAAAATCAAAGAAATTTCTAGCACAACTATCGTCATCAATTAAAAAGAAAATTAGTATACTGATCAATAGCGTCCTTCAATTCAGTGGTGGCTTCCTTAGCTTCCTCGAAAGTTGGGGCAGAACCGAACACCATCCTCGGGACAACCAAATCACCATCTTCAGCGAAGTCCCAGTCGTCCCAAGGTGCCGCTGCGTGCAGCGGCGCAACCTCAGCGGTCTTCACTCCCTGCGCGGATACTCCGGCGACCGAGGATCGCGACGCGTTGCGGACCGATTGCTCGGTCGGGAGGGACGCTGTCGAGCCCCGGAGACCAGACCTGGATACGCCGACGCCGGCGATCTTCGCCGCCGTCCTCATTGCTCCTCCACCGCCCATTTGTTCGATTAGAAAAGGCCGTCTAACGCGAAGGAATAAAAACCGACTATATAACTGAAATAGCTTCCTTAGTTTACAAGTTTAAGCAGTGCTGTAGATAAGACTAGGGACACGTGGCATTGCCAAAAAACATTACATTGAGTTTTGTGCCAAAGAGTTAATAATTTATCTCTACGCAATAAAAATATATATATATATATATATATATTATATATATATATATATATATATATATAATGTAGGTAATGTTATCACTGATATTTTATCATCTCTTTTATTTTATAAAATTTAAATATAAATTTTGTGTACTGGTGAGGAGGAGTACGTCCAAAGATTTAGGTATAGTTAGTTCGGTTGTATAAGTAATGCTTAGTTGGATCTGGATCAAGTTTGACCCAATAACTTGTTGCGACGGTTCTTTTTAGTAAATTTATGTGGAAAAGATAATTAAAAATAACTGAATTAGTTGAATCAAATTACTAAATACAAGTAAAAATGGTTAAGAAGATGGGTACTCGAAAATAATAGGTACACATTAACCAAATATTGTTGTTGTTGAATTACATTGTTACTGTTGAATTATATTTTGGTCGAAGATCTATTCTCTTTATTGAGATTATATTCTCATTGATGAAAATTGTTGAAAAAGGGATTTTAGATCCAAGGTAAAGGTGGAGTCCCCCTCGTTGTCACAAAGTGTTCGTCTAGATCAACCTTAAAGCGAAAACACTCACTTCTAAGTTCAACCAATGTGAACTAGCAAGAACAATTTTAAATTTTATATATTTTTAATTTTTATATATTTTATATGTTAATTTTAAGATGTTATTTGAGAAATTTAAATTTAAGATTAAAGAAATATAAAATTATCAATTAGAAAGAGAATAAATGAAATCTAAGGAAATAGAGATTTCGGAAGCTATAAAGAACATACGGAATGTGAAAAGTGCAATATTAACGATTTTAATGGTTACTTTTGTTTTTAAATATATTAAAAGAATGTATTAGAAAGTAAGATATGTGCAAAAGAATTGAAGGAATCCAGAAGTGTATATATATATATATATATATATATATATATATATATATATATATATATATATATATATATATATTGTAACTAAAGAGAATAAGTTGAAGAAATAGACTTTAAATATTGTACTTAAAACGAATAAGTTTATGGGCTAGGTGGATGATGATAAGGTAAAAAAAAAAAAGTAATTTTGTAGATATTAAGGTATATTGGAAAGTAAAATGTATTTGAAACATAATTACTTCAGATTTAAAATATTCGAATGTTTATATGGATGGTTATAAATATTTAACTTTTGAATACAATTATTTCTTAGTTAATGATCCAACATAATTATGTTGACCTTAGAAAAAAAATTGATAACAAAGTATCATTCAATAAACTAAATATATTTTATATGATTTAACTTTATTATGAAGATAAAAAAGTATCATCCAATAAACTAAATATATTTTATATTATTTAACTTTATTATGAAGACCAAAAAAGTTATAAGCACATATTAATAAAAAAAATCAGTTATTTAATTTTTCATTTATTCAGTTTCAGTGAACATTTTGTAAAAAAAAAATTTCGTTTTTCAATAATTTAATTGAAGATATTATTAGGAAATCTATCATCTTAGAGTGAAGACTTCTTTCTTTTCTTGTCATCGATATTTTCTCTCCTTATAAGAATATTTAGTATCTAGTGTTAGGTTTACGTGAAATTTTATCTTAAGTCACTCGTTTATAATTCTTACTACGAGTCGGGCTACCATTTATTTTTTTTCAAAAAGTGAGATGAGTCTAATAACCTAAAATCACGCATAGAAAGCATTTTTTGAAAAAAATAATGATGAAACCATGCAAAACAAAATCACCAACGTGCAACATCAACATATTGAAGAAAATATTTAAATTCAAGCACAATTTCTCAAAGATTTGAAACTTGTTTGACAACAACAAACTTCTATGTAACACAACTAGAAATACTCCTGATCAACAAACACAAAATTGAGAAAGATATTCAAAATTATAATACTTATCCAACCAAACAAGATTTTGAATCCTAAATTTGAGAAAAAGCTCAAATACAGAAGTAAGTCACTCCCAAGCAAACCTCAGAAGTGCTTGACTCAACCATCTCTTAAATCTCTTGGGCATGAGTTTTTCACTTATGACCTTATTTAGGCTTTACTACAATTGTCTCCAACAAAGGTGAAGTAGACACTTTGTTATACTAGTGGAAGCAGAAGGAGAAATTGTTTCTTCCGCTACATCTCCCTCTATGGAAAAGGAGTCAATATGACTCTCAGAAAAGGTTTCTTCTTCAATGTCAATAACCTCTTTGCTAGTAAAGGAGCTACCACCACAAGAAAAATTAGAATGAAAAAGAAAGAGAAGAGAGGATGGAAAAACATGGCATATCTAATAATGGAGAAGACGATCGGAGAACATGTTAGAGTAAAGTCCAACAATCCTAATTTTGATTAAGTATTTTTCGAAACAAAGTATAAGACATGGACATGCTTTGTCTATAAGATTATGTGTTTTATAAGCAACAAATCATGTAATACGTAAGTGCTTCATCTAATAGATGATACAACACCTTGTAGTCTTTGCTTCGTTTGATGACAGAAGCCTTCATCAAACGATTAACACATAATTTTAAAGCTTACGTTGTACGTAACGAAAATATTCTCCAAGCTTATTCTATGTTGAAGGGAATATTTGCATCTTCTTTCTACCAAAATGATTCACACAAGTACATATGATGCGAGTTGATTTTAGAATTGTCCATTTTAGAAGTGACACTTTACTTATGATTGAGATTTTAGCAACAACTATGGTGAGAACCCAAAAAAGATCCCCACTGGACACGAACTTAAAGTGTGAAGGTTCACTTCTAGAGGACTAAAGGAAAACACAAGTATATGGTGAGTATGATGAAGGTGTAGAACTTGAAAGAGCATAAGAGGAAGCAATTTAAATGAAGATGACCGAATAGAAAATGGAAGAAAGATAAGAATATAAACACAAAGAAAATGGAGTAATGGAAATGAAGGAAAAGGATGGAAGAAGAAAGCTTATGGTGTGAATTGAGAAGGGACACGTCGCTTGGAGTATGGTTTCCTCCAAGATGAGTGCAGAGGGTCGCCACTTGAGAGCTCTCAAACTCACTCAAGATAAGACATAATTCTAAGAGAACGCAAGCCTTACAAACACCTCACACAAATTGTGCAGAGTAACTTTACTACTCAAATTCAACATGAAAATACATGGAGTAAAGCCCCCTATTTATAGGAATGGATGCCTTGGAAAACAATAAGAGCAAGGGCATGTTTGTAAAAGTGTGAGGCGCCTTTAGGGTTTGACTAAGTCAAAACCGCACCCTAGGCTTGTTCTTCTAAAAACTAGGTCAAATTTCCTTCCTAAAGGGCTAGAAACAAGCTAAAATGATAAGTACACCCTCGTATTATGCTAAAGATACCTTATTTTAGCGTATCTTGCTATTTGGACCCACAAAGTGAGACAAATTATTTACATAACTTTTCTCTTGTGGAAAGACCAGAAGGAAGAACTTATGATATTCTGGTATATAGCTAGTTCTTCTTCTATTGATGCGTTCTCGATGTTTGGTGAGGCCCGAGTTTGTATACTGAGATGAGTGACCTTTTTGTGAGTTGCTTGATGTGTATCAACATACCAACATCAAGATCTATTGGGATATGAGCTAAAGCTATTTTTTTTCAAGAATCACCCCAACATAAGCACATGTGAACTTTGGTCCAACTATATGTTGCCTACGGTTTTCACTTTTAGTCTTGTTTAAGTAAGAAGTTCTCTAACCTAGTGATGATAAGTACTGCCAATTATCGGAATGTTACTTCAAGAGAAGAGTAACATTTAGTGATGCATGGGTGAATTTAATGCATCTCTATGTTCTTTTTCTTCAGACGCATGAAAATGTGATATATGAGTTTGAAGCTCTCAACAACCAGATAAGGATTTGCAATGATTCTTTCTTCTATATATAAAGCTACCCCTTTAAAAACAAAACAATAGAATGAAAATTACTAAGTGTTGAAATGCTATTGGAAAAAGTTTTGTGCTTCAAAACCTTTGCAAAAGATTGTTATGTTCATTAGTAATCTAGAAGAGTGTTTGTCCATTGTATATGTCAAAAGATGTTGATCCTTTATCTAGAGAGTGAATCATGTGATCATTTAGATCACACCTTTTTATAAACCTTATTTGTGTTAGTCATAAGTGATTGTTGTTCAAAATATACTTAGTTTTAGCTAGGAATGGTTGTTGTTAAAAAAATACTCTAACTTTTAGCCAATAATAACTAAGTTCAAATAATATAGGTGTTGTAACATGCAGCGAAAGTTTGTGTAGTGAAACTTAATCAGTTAATTGATAATTGGGCGTAGTTTACACTATTAGACAAACCAATATAAAAATTATAAGCGTAAATCTTTCTTTCCTTTATCTCTTATTCATTGCATATTATAACATTGCACTACAAAAAGAAGGGGAATTTTATTAACTAAGTTGTTGAAAAGATTTTGACAGTCACCTGTCAAGTAAATCTATCATCTTATTGCAGATCATCATATGATATCCTGCAAAAATTTCAAAAGTCTTAAAAACATAGTTCAACCATCCCTTCTTGTGTATTGGACCTATTTTCACATTTGGTATCAGAACTCAACCTCTAAAGGGTGTAGTGCCTCATAGTGTTTAAAGGAGAAGATCCAACAACCATGGTAGTAATAGAGCAACAACTAATAAAAAAAAGAGTGTTCCTTACAACACCTTTAATGGAAAACGCTCTTCTTCTAGTAGATATCTTTGTGGTTTCTTCTTTAGATGAAAGATGAATGGGAGTTGACGAGCGAAAACATTCAGAGAAACTTAAGAGGAGTTTCAATGGTTTGAAATGAAGTTAGGAATTTGTGAGAGTGAGAGGTGAGGCCAACTCACTAGGAAATAGTCTAGGTTAAGTCTTCAATGAGACTAACCTAGAGAGAACTTAGGAATAGGTAGAAGGGCAAAAAATGGGCAACATTTCATTAGTAGTTTCATGTTAAAAATTACAATAGAGATGCACTCCTATTTATAGGATACTTTTGCTAAAAACTCTCCATTGGCATTAATTCAAATAAGAGGTTGACAAGTGTCTTCCTCTCATTGGACAAATTCCTCTCAATGAGAGAGGTTAACAAATGTCAACTCTTAATAGTTGTGGATCCTCTCCATTTAGGAAGAGCCATGTGGACGTTCATGCTTCTCAAGCCACGGTCATGCTTCCCATGCCAAGTGGTGAGTCACTTTACAATACACACCCACTTTATTAGTATACGCACCCACTCTTCTATTAGCCCAAATACAAGGCCCAAAATTAAACCAAGGGCTATAACATGGCCCAAATAAAATTATAAACTACTTTATACAATTATTTAAACTAAAGTTTGGCCCAAAAAAGATATTTAATTGGTCTTGCTGAAGCCAGTTGAGTTCTAGTCTTCTTCTAGTCCTCTGACCAATGCTCAGGTTGTGGCTGGATGGGTTTTCAACTTTCAACATTCCTTGGTGAAGACTTTCCTTATTGGAAAGAAATTACGGAAATTTATGCAAATTCCACACATGTTTAAAGTTTGGGAGCCTAAAATAATGACCATCAAAGAGGCTCGAGACTTGAAGTAGTTGATGTGGGATAAACTTCTTGGAATCTTGAGAGTACATGGGGTACATATCCAAAGAAAATTCAGGTTAAACACAAGGGGATGAAACTCTCAAGGCTGTTAAAGAAGAGGGAGATATATCTGAAATTGAGTTTGAAAACTCAATTAATGAGGAAATCTTGCTCATGTTCTGAAAGTTTTGGCAAATTCTTAAATGAATAGGATATGGAAGCAAGAGGTTTCCTTAAAAAAAGAAAGTGAGTTTTGTCTGGAAGAAGAAGGATGAATATTCTTAAGAGATTATCTGCTACTAGTGTAGGAAACCAAGTTATATGAGGACAAAATGTCCTAAGCTAAAGAAAAAAACATGAGTATAAGAAAAAAAGTCTGGTGGCTTCATGGGAGGATTATAACTCTAGATCAGACTCTTGGTTAGATGCATAGTACACAAATTTGTGTCTGATGATAGATGTAGAGGAAGAGCTATCTTTTAACCTTAATGTTTCTTTTGCTTCAACTTCATATTCATCTTGTTCATCATGTGATGAAAAGGATGAAAATGATATTTCTTACGAAGATCTTCTCACGAGTTTCTTTGAACAAATATTTTAAACTTAAGCAAAAGTTCAAAGCTTTGATTTATGAAAGAAAAATGTTTAAAAGAGATCCAATATCAACTGATGAAAATATATTTACACTGGAATAGACACAAAAGTCAGATGTTGAAAAAATTATGTCTAAAAGATTCTTTTTCAAAAAGGCTAAGGGTGTTTATCTTCATTGTTTGGTCACAAAAGTGTCAAATGTAGACACAAGAAACAACTTCCTAGAATTAATAGGAAATGACCTAAGAAAGTTTGGGTACCGAAGATATGAAATATTGGTTATATTGGAATCTCTTCCCTTATCTTTATAAAAAAAATTGTATGTTAAAGGACTGAAGTATAACCTAATGAGCATAAGTCAATTGTGTGTCATTGGTTATATGGTTTCCTTTAGAAAGGGAAAGTGCACAATCTCATCATTTGATGGTCAGACTATCTTTTTTGCTAGACGGAAGAATAATGATGGAAATACCCTTCAAACTTTAGCGGAAGAGTAACAAAGAACTTAAAATTTTTCCCAAGTTTCAAGAGAGAAAATTGAGATGTACCCACTTCTAGGAAGGTTCCTTGGTGGATAACCTAGGAGAAGAATATTCCCATTTTTAAGTTACTTTGAAGAATAAGAAGACAAGCTTTAGGCAAGTTCAATTTTCATTCAATTTCAAAGTCAATTACAAGTGAGGGGAGATGGGCTTTATTTATGGCTAGAGGAGCTTCTTAATACTCAATGGACTAAGAGATATAAGACTAATTATGTAAAGTGTAGCTATACTTAGAATCTGCGTACCCTCCTTAAAACCAAGTCCTACATTTCTCATTTCAAGCTCTTTCATATGTTTATAAGCTCCAATGCTCACTAGTTGCATAGCCGTGTGGACTTGTGTAACGGGCCGTGGGACACTCTACTTGTCTCTCCAATTACGGTTTTGACTTCCCTAATGCATAGGGCTGCATTTTTTTCTACTAATATTTAGATTTTACAAAATTTAGAAGAAAGGATATGATTTTAAAATTCTTCAAATGTTGATTCTCCTTTTAAAGAGGCTTGTTTATCTTCTCCATTCCTCTTAACTAATGACGTAGTAGCTAGATGGTCTTCCATCATACCCTCCCTCCTGAGAAGGATATGTCCTCATATACAAATGATGCTAAGGGATCGCCCCTTTGTTTTTTTGTTTTTTCATTTTCCTTCTGGATCAAAGATCCATCGATAGGAAGCAACAAACACTGTTTGAATACTTTTCTTTATTAAAAGAAAAATGTATTTAAAGAAAATATTAAGGAAATAAGGTCCTTTATTATTCTTATCAAAATTTTGATGAGAAAAACTAAGACCTTTTTCAAAATATTTTTGTTCACTTTGTGTTGTTCATTGCCCAGGCCAGGCAACAACAACACAAAGTGTTGTTTTTGAGATTTTTGGGAAGAAGAGTCACCATCACGATTTCAGTAAAAGAAGGGTTCAAAGTATTACAATCTATTTTTAAGGATTCTTTCTCAACTATGCTTGTAGGGGGTGTTATAAGAGACTCCTCATCCTTTCTACATTTCTCTTCTTCTTTTTCTTCTCTCTCTTTGTTCTCTTTCTCTTTCTTTTCTTTCTCCTCTCTTTCTTTATTTTCTTCCTCCAATATTTTAATCCTTTCTTGATCTTATTTTTCTCTAATAAGAGCTTACACTTTTTTCTCTGAACTCATTTTTTTTTCTTATGTACTTTTTTTCTCCTGCTATAAATTGCTTGAATTTCACTACAAGCTCTTTTATTATTATTTTTTTTTATATTTTTCATGTTTTCTTTATTTTCTCTATCCCTATCAAAATATGAGGGAACATGTCATTTCCTTGTCCTCTCTCCATGTTTACTCTTACATTTACCCCGTTGATGCATGTACTATGAAAACATGGCTTTTAGCTCTTCCATTGATATTTCCTTTTTCTTTTTTTAATTAATCCCTCACATGTTCACTCTCTCGATCCCTATAAATGAAGATATAGTTGGATCTAGAAGGAGGGCTTGAATGGAGCCTTAACTATTTTTTTACTTAAAAAAGAAACAAACACAGGGTCTAAAAAATAAAAGATAGAGATACATAGAGATAGAGAAATGCACACCGAATTTATACCAGTGCACCCTCATAACAAGCGCTACGTCTAGTCCCCTTGAGAAATTCACTCGATAACGTTTCACTATCTGATATGATTCCAATAACATGATAGAGATATTTCAAGGACATGTTATGGATTCAACTTGAGTTGGAATATGACTAGGCACTTTTCTAGAATTGGATCAATGTTCTTTCATTCAAGAACTCACCAAATCATAAGCAACCAAGCCAAAACTCATATGGAAACCCATTTTATGTCAAATGAACCGATTAAAATGAACAA
>Ga0123342_1007188_pt1 | contig 14898 bp, 3 predicted proteins | sample Turbeawhitnodule_FD_89960 | JGI IMG/M metagenome (GOLD analysis project Ga0123342, IMG submission 89960) | Root nodule microbial communities of legume samples collected from Mexico - Turtle bean Mexico white nodule | ecosystem: Host-associated > Plants > Roots > Nodule | place: Mexico: Nepantla...
TTTAAACTAAACATTTTAAATTTATTACTTTTTTATTTTTATTTTGTAAAAACTCATTTCTTTATTCATTAATTATATTTCTAACTATTTTAAACATTAAAAATATTTATTTTTTAATGCATTAAAAATTAAAATTATAAAAAAAAAATTAATTTATTATTTATTTATTTATTTTTGAAATGGTGCTAGATAGGGAAATAAAAAATAAAAGGGTGTTAGATAGGGAAATAAAAATAAAAGGGTGCTAGATAGAAAAATAAAAACAAAAGAGTGCTAGATGGGGAAATAAAAGTGTAAATGGTGCTAAATAGAAAATTTACTCCAATATATATTGTAGCCATAATGTAATAATATCTTCTTTCCTTATGAATGGTATCGTTCGACCGAGTTAAAGATTAATCTCTTCCAATAAAAAAAAAAATGTATCCAAAATATTAATCTCCCCATAAATATTCACCGCGTAAATAAGAACTTAATAATAATTTTAATAAACTGCATCCATAAATTGTTTGGAGATGTATAAATTATGACATAGTTTTTTAGGGTTTAGGGTTTAATTTTTTTTTTTTGAGAATTTTTATCAATTACGTTTTTGATATTATAAGGAGGCATTGAAACTATATAATTAAAAATATATAGGGTGATTTTGTCGAGTATTGGTATTTTCAAATGTAAACTTAATTAAATACTATTACAATGTATTATATAATTTTTATTTGATAATTTTTATATAATAAATTAAAATTATTATGCAATATAAATTTTGTCCGTAGGTAATCTTACATTTATCAAAATGTCTATTCATGCATTTAAATTAATGTCTTTTTTAATACTGGTATAATTTAACATATCCAACACGTATATAAGATATACTAATTGAATAATCTATTACCAAACATTATCCATGACACCTAACATAAAATAAAAAACACATTTAATTTCAAATTCAAACATAACATAATTGAAGTTTCATCATATGATGATAACATAATACAAAAGTCAAGTCAACTTAAAATATCTAAAAATCCAAACAAACTTGAAACATAACTAAAGATCCTATCTAAAAATCCAAACAAACTTGAAACATAACTAAAGATCCTTAATTCAAAAGTCAAGTGAACTTGTTTACTTCCATGGCTTGTTAGAGCAACTTTGCATATGAACAAAATAGTCTACAATCTAAACATTGTAACATACTAACATTTGACAAAAAGAAAAGAAATATATAAAGACCTGAAAGAAAATGTAATATATTAAGAAATATATTGCTACAAAATTCCATGCCCATACATTGCTCTTGTTCATCATGTCATACCCTTCCTTATGGTAAACTAGTGCAACTGCATAGCCAAATATGAAGGAGCTACTAGGAATGTTGGCCACCAAATTTAAGCTCTTTAAAAAGAAGACTTACATCTACTCAAATTTTGATCCTCCATGATACAAAACTAAACACCAACTTCTCCGCTTCAAGGTCCCACTTATATACAATGAAAGGCTCTAATCTCTAGTCGATGTGGGATCTCCAACACACCCCTCTCACGCCGAGACTACCAACTCGTGCGTGGGACTATATATTATGGGTGGTCCGATAGCGGGTGGCACGATAGGCCCAACACAAACACTCACTAGGATAGACTCGAAATGGCTCTGATACTATGTTACGAAGTGGACTTTAAGCCTAACTCAACCCCATAAAACCGGCTCATGAGGTTGAGGTTTGCACCCACTTATATACAATGAAAGGCTCTAATCTCTAGTCGATGTGGGATCTCCAACAGAAGCCTCCGTAAATCTCATTTGAATCGTCTATGCTTCTGAACACCACGACGGAGCTTTCCATTGGGTTTTTCACTAAATTTTCAAAGTCAGGATTCAAGATTTAGGTTTACAATTTCGAACACTAGATTAGGGCTTTCGATTTCACAAATTGAAACCAAAAATTGGGAATTTCAATATAGATTTTGGAAGACATGGGATTTGAGTTGCAATTTTGGAACGAAAGAGAGATTGGGAACACATTTTTCAAAGGGAGAAAGAATGGAAACTTCAAAGTTCTTTTGTTTGGACGTTTCGGAACTCTGAAGGTGTTAGAATTTCAATTTCTCACATCCTCATGATTTGGATTTGAGAACCCACCATTGATATTTTCTAAGAAAATCTAAGAATGTTTCAGTCTAGGAAGCAAGAGAGTGTTTCGATGAGAGTGGTTCAATGGTGGAGGAAAGTATATTAGTGTCGAGAAAACCAATTTAACATAATATTCTTTTCTTTTCTTTTTTTAAAATACTTTACCTATCACCTAACCTTCATACGTAATGTAATGTGCCCAATTTCAAGTTTTTTTTTATGTTTAATAATATTACCCACAAAATTTATAGTAGGTACAACTATAGATAATTATTCATCGGAAATACAAATTTTTTTTCTTATAGTGGAAGCAAGTATTTAAAAGAATTTATGTGTAAAGAAAAATGGTGTATGTTTGTCAGTATATTTTAGTTACATTAGTTTCATAATTACAAAATATTTTAAATTCAAGAAAACTTTTAAAGTTAACTACCACTATTATATCAGCAAACTTATACCACACAACCTTTTTTTTATAACTTTTCGTTCACAATAATACAAATAGTAAAATACATACATTTTATACCTCTTTATAATAATAATATAATAATATTTTAAATTAAAAATAAAATTAAAAATATTAAAATATTAATTTATTGATATGTAAGGTGTATGTTTTTATTATTAATAGTGTTAATATATCACATTTTTTTTAAATAGATCCTTCTGACCCTGGTTTCTAGGTTGTTGCCCCTGTGGGGTAGGCTTTGGGTCTATCTAGTTTTTTCACATCTCAAGACAAATTGAAATAGGATAAAAGGACAAAAGGATTGTAATTGATTATTTTTAATTTAAATATTTTTTTAATAAAATGTTCACATGTCTAGTAATGACTTAAACTTTGGAGGAGAACGTAAAATTATTTTACATTTATATACAATAAACTCAATTGATAATGTACAGAATATTGACAAATAAAATTTATGCCATTTAATAAATTTTAACCAATTCTTTTCATTCTATCTTATAATATAGTTCATAAAGTAAATTTGAATCAATCACTTTATTTTGTCTTAATTAAAGTAATAGTACATTTTTTTTAAAGAGAGACTAGTTTAATAAAAGATTACTATTTCATTAAAAAAAATTATGAATTGATTTAATTTTTTAAAACTAAAACAACATACATTTTTGAAGGGAGACACTAATATTTGTTTTATCTGTGTTAAAATAAATATATATTCAGAATTCATTAAATATGATAATAAATGGGCATGAAGCATTAAATAATATGAATTAAGATAGATGGGTTGCTATGTATGATTAGGTCAAGTTTGAAGTTGATGCCAAGCAAAATACTGAAAGACAAAAATGGCATTAACTTCAAGGCAAGGGCGAGTGCGAAAAGGAAGGGTTCTGCTTCTGCTGTGGCTCTCTATGGCAGTAAGTGGTGGGCTGGGAAAGTCAGACATGAAATGACATTCAAAGAAATCAATGCTTAACAGACATGATTTTGACGTTTCAGATTCTCATTGTCAGACTGACCAACATAACTTAATACTATAATACTCCTTCTATCTATAATACTCCTACTATTCAAATACTATATAATCAAATTTATATAATATATATATTACTAATATTCTCATTTCTTACACTCTATAGTTTACTTCCACTGCTATAACTAAGATACCTTACTTTTTGAAATAAATATCTAATTTTGTATTTTTCTATCAGCATAGAGTCTAGAAGAAGAATTCTTATAAACTTTTTTCTAGTATACAATATAATGTATATATATATGATGAGTGTAGAAGTTATCTTATATGTGAAGCATGTTTCTTCTATTCCGCCAATGAGATTAATTTTCCTTGAGATGATTAACTTTTTGACAGCTTTTATAGAACAAGTTTTTAGTGATATTTGTGACCATCAATGGCGATCTCATTTATGTTATCTGTTTTTTCTTTTGTCCGCAAGTAGTTTCTTAATGGGACAACACAGAAGCTGGTCAATACTCAATAGTAATAAAAATTCTGCCAAATTTTTTAAGCAACCTGCAAAAGTAGCTGCTTCATTTTTAGTGCTTTCATGGAGATTCCTATATGTTTTGATGGAGATGCCATAAGCCAAAATGGTGGTCCAAAAATTCCTTTTCGAAAAGGCCTTTGTTAATTTATGAGTTGGAGTGTGCTTGGTACAGGACCAAATCTTGTCTTAGATATTTTACTTTGAAAAGTAAAAAGAAACATTTATTTTGGAGTCTTTCCCGTCCATTTCATAAAACATCTCACACTCACAGAAATTACATTACATATAAATTAAAGAAGAGAAAAAAGAAACAAGAAAAAAAGTATTTTGTCCTCAACTCTCCTAGTTTGCTACTAAATGTTTGTTTGGATTTTGAAGACCGTGAACATTAAAAATTTGTTGTCCCAAGATGATAAGTTGGCTACTAAAAAGTGCATTCCACCTTTCTTTTAACATCAGGTGACATTCAAATAAATCCAAAACAAATAGATGCTTTGATTTGTTAGGTTAGGGCATAAATAACTAATGAATAAATTAGAAAAAAAATTCAAATATTTTTTGAGTTTCTTTTTTTAATCAACAAAAAACTTATAAAAAATATTTGGGATATATCAACCTTAAATAAACCGAACAAATGCACATATGTATTCACATTAAGACACACAAATATATAATAATTATTTAATACCTAATAACACACTACCTATATAAACTAGGAGTGATGACATTCAATTGTAAAGAGAAATTAGAAACTAAAACATAAAAGTTGTTGCAGCAAAAATCACCATTAACTTATGAAATTATATGGTCCTAGGAGCTGGATATACCGTCATGTGATTTTGATGACAAAACATATGAAACGACTCTCTTCTATGGTGGTTTTGTGTTGGAAAACTTGTTAATACCTTGTTTATGTTATGTAGCTATATGTGTATCAGTCTATTTTGCAAACATTTATTTTAGAAAGAGGACTATTTTGGAATAGGAAGAGAATGATTATGTTACACATGAAGACTACTGTATAAGGACTAAGATACCCTATTATCTATTATCTAATGTATATAATAATATGTTTTTTTTTTTATAAAAAAAATGAAATGATATGCTCAAATTCTTTTTAAGTTTAATCTATATAAAACTTATTTTTTTTCTCCTTTTATATTAGTTTCTTAATTACTACATTGATACCTTAATTAGCAATCACAAACTTCAAAATCAAAGAAATGTCAATTTTTACCTTTATGATTTTTTTAATTTATCAAACAAATCTTTAGTGGTTTTTCAATTAGGTAATAGAGGCCTTTAATAAAGAGATATTATAAATTCTAGATAGATGAAATTAAACGAGAAAGGTTATGAATGCAATCTTAAACACATCTCTTTTTGTTAACTGTTTAAATTTGATAGGAGTATACTGAACGAGAGATATTACTAAAATATTAATTAACATTCCTTAATTTATATATATTGCAGAGTTTTATGTGAGTTCTCAAATTACTAGAGATTTAAGGCTAAATTCTTAGTTTTATTTGACTAAAGAAGATCAAGATATACATTCTTAATTTGTTAACAGGCAACCTCGGGTCTTCTTGTGAACGTGTCAATAATACTCTCTATTTTCTCTTATGACCAAACCATTAATTTACCAATACTAATAAAATACATATTTATGTATATTTTAACCAATGACACTAACTTAATCACTCTTAATTCTAATATTCAATTTTTTTCTAACAAATAACTTAAACATATTTATGACTGCATCATTGAAGACGAGTAGTAGTTAAGCAATAATAATTTGACAATCCATAAAAAATCATTTAATAATTAATCATATTAATATTTTAATCATATTTTCTTAAATATATTATTATATTATTAAAATAAAGTAATTAAGTGAGTGTTTATTAAATAAAGGAGTTAAAATATAAATTTTCATCTTAAATTTGAACCTAGATCTCCCAACAAAATGATGTAGTAGATATGTAATAACTAATACATTTTAAAAAAATAATATGTCCTTTATACATAGTTACCCTATGATAATTTAAAATATATTGTCCTACAAATAAAGGATTATATATATATTTACTATTTATTGATTAAGGTTAAAAACAGTAGTCAATGTATTTTATTTTATACTTATCTTAAACAGGAAGAAAATAGAAATTATTAAAAGATGACAAGAGAAACTAGCATTCGTGCTTGAAATTAAAGCATCCATTGAACAAGTAATAATTAAGTAGTAACAAGTACATTAACAAAGAAAAGTGCAGATTGTCCTTAGAACTCATTATAGGTTGGACATTGTCTTCTTGACAGACTCAAACGAAACTCAGGTCCCATAGTATGATATGATGATGAAGATAGCTCTCATTTATTCATTAGCGCAGCCCTTGACATTAAATGCTTCTCAGAAACCTGAAATCAAATATCATATCATCAAGCAAAGTTTTGTAACAATGATCCTTAAACTTAAACGAGAGTAGTACTTTCCATACAAATAGAATATATGCATCAAGGTTTCACAAATACTGAAAGTACTTATTAATTTAATAGCTTGTTTTTTTTCTTTTTCTGGAGCTAGTTTATTTATTTATCTTCTTAAGATGTGCTGCTTTCTGTTCCTCCAGTTGAACGTTTGATGCTATATTAAAAACTAATATTCATTCTCTTGATATATATTTTTTGCTAAGTGCTGTATTCTTTAATGGAAAAAATGGAAAAAGGAAAGAACAAGGTTTTTTGTTACCTTATGTACACATGATCAAATATGCTACGGAGGATCATAATTTATGTAAAGATAAATATTTGCTTAAATATACTTACATTTTCCATCTTAGCTTGGTTGTTGCTGTCCAGCATCAGCCCAAAGTGAATATGGGGAAAATGTGCCCACTAAAAGGAGAAAATTCCAAATTAATCATACTTATGAAGAAGACATATATTTAATTAGGGTAAAATATTTCCAGCAATTTTTATCTGGTACATACGTTTTTTGCAGCTGTACTGAACGCTTCTCTGTGACTGATATCAGGATTATTGGCTTTGATCCTCTGAATCTCTTCCCTGCATAAGAACAAAGACATTTCAAAGGGCTTTATGCTACCAATTACATCTTATATATACAGTAAAATTATGTGTAAAGCGTTGCTTACTTTATAAACTGATTATAAGCAGAAGGTACGCGCTGCCTCTTCTCGGGAGCTGGAAAGAAAATAACAACTCAGATCAGATCAATATTGTCAATAACAATGTGGATTATTTTATTTTATTTAAAGAAAGTAGCTAGCTCTATATGTGTGGTTATGATGGTTTTGAGATTGAATATTATTAAACTTGGTAAAGCCAAATATATACTCACGCCTATTCACAACCCTTTCCTCAGATACATTAGTGGTGGGTGCACGCATTGCAATCCTGTTGTTGCATTTGGAGGTGGAGCCAGTGTCAATCCTGTACTCTGGGTTGCAGTGCCCAGGTCCCTGAAAGTGAAAATGTTAATTAGCTTCAAACATCAACTTAGCCATGTCCATAAACACCATGATGACTTTAGCTTGACCAAGTTATACATGAAGAATTCTTTACTTTTAAACCATTAAATTTAGTATTAAATGTTCTTTTTGAATAATAAATTTAGATTAAAATGTATATTTTATATTACAATATGTGAAAAGTAATTTTTGAGTGTCAAAACCAGACGGGGACCAGTTAGTTTGCATGAAATAAAATGGGGTGAATAAATTAGCTGACTAGGTATCTGGCAGCAGCAAATGTGGGTTTACTGTGATTCAGACGTGTGATTCAGACGTGAAGAAATAATGATGGCCTCTCATAGAGAGAAAGGAAAGTGCCTTTAATATCACTGAGCAATAAGACAGGAAATGCAACTAATCAGATGAATGAAAGTACTTACAGAAAACCCAGATTGACAGTTGTGGAAATGAAGGGCTTAGATTTTAGGGATTTACAACAACCAAGATACCATTTTTTAAATTGAGAATTGAGTCCTCTGATCCACAGGAGTGTGCTTGCCTTGGAGAGGACAAGGATCTTGAAAAGAAATCATTAAACCTAGCTAAGGCTAACACTACATACTTCCCACATATACATATACATACATAGATACATGTCAATCAAATCGATACCCAAGGTATATCATCTCGAAAAGCCATGAAGAGAGAGAGATAGATTTTCAGTTGCCTTGATGGGTTAGGACAGAACCTGACGCCTCTACTAAAAGTGCAAAAAAGAAAACGAATAGGTTTTGCTTATGGCGGCTGCAGGTAGCTAGGGCTTTCAGTACTCTTTCTCAGGTAGAAATAACAGACATGCTTGCTTTGAAATACTCGATTTAGCACACAGAACCTACCACAGGGGCTTCGATTTTGTCAAAAAGAATAACTCCCACAAACCCTACCCTAGGATCCAGAAATCAAAGACCCTATTTTATTTATATTTATATTATGTTAGTACTTGTGAGCATTCATCATAATCAAGTACTAATTAGTTGGAAATGTGGTATTATATTGCACCTTACCTGAACATCTTGCCATGACAGTGACTGAAACGCGGCGGCCATGTTCACGGACCATAGATTGGTGCAGTGCCCGCATCGAACGGTCACAATGTCAAACAGGCTGCTGCATGGAACACTCACCTGTGCCCATAACACAATATTATTCCATTATACAAGGAGAAAACTTTATTAAAAACCCAGAGAATGACAGATAAAATAAATTAAACTAGATCGCATAATTATTTCATACTTGAGATCATTTCATCTCGTTAAAAGATAAAAAAAGTGAGGGGGTGAGGGAATAATAATAGTAATTTGTGGGGTTTGAGAAAAAGGGTGCAGCTTGGTTTTACTTGAAAAAGAAAGAAAAGTTGTCAACTTGAAAGGTGCTACGATCCAGGGTTTCTTCTTTATGTGTTAGAACTGGGACTCCTCAAGAAATTTACATTTTTGTTTTCCTATGTACAAACTTGAGAAAGCACCTGGATGTGTCGCAGAAGTTGAGTTTAGCATAAGCTAGAGAGGTCAATTAGGTTACAGGTTAGAGATAGAAAATCAAAGGGTGGAGAGGACTTGTCCTATCAACAGTTTTAACATATAGTGTCTGTTTTGGCGTTTTCAAAAGGAAACCACCATATTTCTCAAAACAGCTAGCTAGTTAGCTAGCACAGTTGGCACAATTTGCCTCACCCGCACTTGCTCAGAACGAGAAAGGGAAAAAGCCGTGTGTGTATGTGTTTGTGTGTGACCTGAGGTCCTCCAGGATATGACTTTTATTTGACTGCAAAAGAAGAAAAAAAGAAAAGGTCCGGAGATGGAGACATGACTGTAACAACAACTAGGAACCCAGAAAGAGGGAATTAAAATAGCACACCCACTGGTTCATAAAAGCGAAAACACACACACACGCATAGTAGTGGTAGCTTCCTTTTCAGCATCTGATTGAATTCTTTTGCCCTCGGATGTTTACAGGAGAAGGAAAAGAAAGAGGCAAAAGAAACCAACCAGGTATGTGTGTGTGTGCTGCACAATAGTTTGGCATTTGAAAACAAGAAGATATTATATGAATTAGGTAACATGCAAGAGCCGAAAAGCAGATCTCCAACTAAATTATAAAAGCTAGCTTTCAAATCAAAGATACCGCAAGAACAATATTGCAAAAGTTGCAGGGGATGTAACAGAGTTGCTCAGGCGCAACATCGATGCCGCAGCTTGTCATGGCTGATCTCAGGTTTCTTAACTGAAACAAGGAGGGTGAGAGGAGAAGAAGAAGAAGAAGAAGGAAGAGAGAAAGAAAGAAGTAGAAGATGGATGAAGCTAATTGAATAGCTGGTCCTTCTCTCTTGCAATACCAAAGGTGTGAAGGCAAAGGCCTTTAATTATTCTCTCTCTCTCTCTCTCTCTGGTTGGATACTGAGCAGTGTATAGGGGTGTATATATAAGTATATGAGGACAGTAAAAACTGAAGGAAGGGGTTGTATAAAATAGAGTAGAGAGAGGTAGAAGAAGGGGTTGTTTGGAATCCAAAGGAAGAGTGAGGAAGTGAGAGTAGGGTAGTATGGCAATGAGATTAAAAAGTAGTTTCAGTAGTGCCCACGGCAGTCAGGGAATGCTGGGTCCCCCTAAGGAAAACAAAGTGGTTTTTAGTTCATATTGGAAAACTTGCTCAAGTGCCCAATAATTATTCTTCCAAAAATTCAATTTATTGCAACTCTCCAAGGAGAGAATATAAAGTAATCTTTGCTTATTATGATCCCCTCAATATTTACATAGAGTATTATTCTTTGTTTAAATTATAAAAATTTAGTATGTTTCCTTAAATAAACCAAAATGAAAACATCATGAATTAACTTTTCTAAAAGAATACACTTGACTAAAGTGTTCTTCTTTGATCAATAAGTAATAATTGGTGGAATACATTAATTTTAAATGTTTGGAAGCTTTTTTTTTTGAAAAAATAATACATTTAATATTATAAACCAAATTAACTTATTTAGTCAGATCATTTAGTTAATTGGATTTTTCTAGAAAGGACCATAAAAAGTATTAGGAATTAAAGTACGAGGTACTCTACTCCGACAAACAACATCTTACATGGTCAATTCAAAAGTATAAAACGTAACAAGTAATTATGAAATTGATATACCAGGAATAAAGTAAGCTCTAAACGATATTAATCTTATGATCCCAAACCATGTTCACAATCTAACATTCATCAAATCTAAAATCCCGTTAAAAAGAACTTGAAATGTATTTCTTTTGTTCTTTTTTTAAGTGTTATAACTTTGAAAGATTTTTATTTTTATTTAATAAGTTCAAAGTAATATAATTTTTTTATATGCTTATTATTCGCCTAATTTATGATCACTTTACATATACAGTACAGAAATAAATAAAAAAGATAAAATAGAAAACTTTATAAATATTTTTTTTAAATAAAATAACTTTTTTTTATGTATTTACTAGTTCTCCAAAAAAATTAACACGAAAAAACGGAGGACATGATATTATAATTCAGCTACATCATCTACAACTTGTCAGACAAGATAATCACACAGGCTACATTTTTCTCCCTATTGGGCATAGTGAATAGAAATATTATAAGAAAAAGTTTGTTGAATATCCAAAATATGCATAAACATACTACATTCAAAACAGAACTATAATTTGTGAACTTCTATTTTGAGTAATTAGATTAACGAGACTCGTGTAGGCCTGGGTTTATTGTAACTCATGAAACCTATATAAATTATTTCAATTACATGCTAATAAAAAACCAGAAATATTGAATAAATGGGTATGAAAAAAAAGGAGAAACAAAAGCTATAATTTTTAAGTTTACCTTTTTTTGCAATATAACAAAGATTCGTTATCAAACGGAAAATAAAAATCTATAAATGGTAATTAGGATAAGTGATGGTTTGTTGAACAGAAAAATCATGTAGCAGTCAAATGAGTCACAAATAAATAGTTAAATATAGAATATAAATTTTACTGAACTATAATCATTTTATGTCAGATTTTGAGGCTAAAAAAAAAAAGGAAAGCAAATACATAGTTATGTTTGAAGTAATTTCATTTAATATGGAATTTTATAAAATCCAGTGTATTCAAGCATCAAAAGTTGAGAACAAAGCAGAGGTTTTGGCTGCATTACCAAATCTGTACAATATTTAATAAGATATATTATATCATTATGATAGATTGAGAGTGACCACTCCATTCTCAGACAAACCTGCAACTCCACAGCGGACGAGGGGGGCGATCAAAAATTTACTATTAAATAGTATAGTGGTTTCTTCCATAAACACTCCACAGATTTTAACTATACCTGTTTAAGTTTTTTTTACTGAACAATATATAGCAGATGGTTTTATTAGGAATGATACTGGATTTACTAATTATGCTTTGCTCCTTCCCGATAAAAAAAAAACAACTAATTATGCTTGCTCTATGAATTTTCTCAAGTATGAAACTTTATATTATAATTGTTATACATTTTCTTAAAACGAAAACAAAAGATAAGAGAAAAACAGGTAATAAAATGATTGATGTGACATGAAGCACAAAAAATAGTACTAATATATATAAATTTAAGAGTACCGCTAACAAGTGGACAACAAAATGTCCTTTTCTTATTTTAAAAAGAATTATTTGAATAACTTTTTATTTTTACATATGGTCAGTATATAAATTTTTGACTACCGATTTAAATTATTATATTTCACTAAAAAAAATTATTAAATAAAAATCAATTTTTAGATATCAAAATAATCATTAAATAAAAATCAATTTTTAGATATCAAAATAATTAGTTGTAATAATAACTAAATTCGAGATTATTTTAAAAATTAAAAAAAAAATTTAAATTAATTTATATTATTGTTAAATGCTTTTTAAATTGTTATTTAATTAGAAACCAATGTTTTAACTGTCAATTATTTAGATTCTAAATTTGGTAGAAAAACTTTGGTTTCTAATTAGATACCAATTTAGAAATCACTTAACAATAATATAAATTAATTTAGAAAAAAAAATTATTTAATCTCTAAAATGGTCTTTAATTTAGTCACTATAGCAACTAATTATTTTTGATTTCTAAAATTAGTTTTTATTTCATGATTTTCTTGTAGTGTTTGATTACAGAATATAAATAATGACTACCAATTTAAGTGAAATCTTAGATACAGCTATTATAAAAACTAACTATCATTTATTTGTAATTTAACATATTTTAGTTGAATTCATTTTTAAACTCATACGTGCAAAAAAGATAAAATGGTTAGGGGAAAAAAGGAATAATTATATACGATATTATACATAATGTTAATTTTGTTATGTTGTTCAACTAACCAAACTGAATATATAAAATGCAGCTGCAGAATTTTGAATATATAGGATACTTTGAAAGAAAAAACGCATTATAGACAATTCATGTATTTTATATTATGTATTTCTTTTGAAGATACATTAAAGTAAAATAATATATGACAATTACTTAAAAGTTCCAATAGTATGCATCCTTGAGATTTGATAAGATAGATGACACAAATTAGAAAATGATTAGCTCAAAGAAAAATGTACACATAATAATCACATTTATGTGTGTATTCTGTTTAGATACTCCATAGCATGCACTCACACACTGGTATTTCTTTCATCCCATATTATATTTAATCTACTATATCTAGTAAATGTTGCTGTCATTTTGGGTGGTAAAAAGTTAGCTAGTGATGTCTTTCATTTTCTCCAAACGACTTTTTCTTGCAGCTTTTGTTTCCAAGGGCAAAACAAATCAATCATAAAACTTCAAAACAGTTACATCAAATATGACAGTTGAAACCCTAGGAGCCACTAAAATTGCCCCCATATGCTTTTAGCTTTTATAGCTTTTTTGTTTTTATTTTTTTTCCATTGAAAAAGATGAACCATGTGATTTACACTAGTGTTTAGACTTACATAAAACCATCCTCATTCTGCAGTTGAATGCTTGATATCGGTAAGATAAAATGGTTTTAAATCTCTGACCCTATGATGATCGAACTTATTAGAACTTAAAATGTGCTAGCTTCAGAGTAATTATATAAAATAATAATAATAATGCTTTTGAGACTAAATTATTGTAAAAGACAAAGAAGATGTATATATACATATAAAAAGTCTTGGAGATATAAAGGTACTGAAGAAAATGAGAAAGTCACAACAACATTATTAGGATCTCTTCTTTGTCGATTTAGCCATGTTAATAGCACTGTTCCATTGCTCATTTAGCTCCAGTCCCTTTCCATGTCTGGTGTAATAAATTCTACTTAACTCGCTTTGCTTCATCACCTCCTTTTGTAATTATTGATAAATGCTAACCTGCATATCTTTTTCATTTTCTTAATGTCTTTTCCCATTGACTGCTGGATCTGATCATGTTAATATTGATAGGAGTTTTCGTATAACCTTGCTGAACTTACCATCAGATCTGTCAGAAAAAGCCCCAATTCTTAACTCGTTCAAATTTTCTTTGTACAATAACTTACTGTTTACTATAATAACCAATTAAAAACCCCTTAAAGGTGAATTAATCAAAGTGTTGCCTACACTGCATATTTTTCTTTTCTTTTCTGGCATTTAGCTTCTGATGATAGTCATCATAATCTTTTAGACTTTTGTCTCGTCCTAGGAGTTAATAAATTTTGGTATTTGTAGTTTATGATATCTTTCTTTTCTAATTCATGGTAAAAAGTAAGGATTTATTGGCTTCAAAATCAAATCTAAAATCTCTCTCTCTCTCACACACATATATAGAGAGAGGATGCTCATTCTTCTTGTTGTTTGTTGGATCTTGTGAAAATGGTCTCATTTCGAGCTTTGAATTGGAGATTTTTTTTCCATTGTAAGGATGAATTTTTAAATATCTCCCAAAATAGGTTTATGAAAGGAAGATATATCCATGGTTGTTTATATATATACATTGAAAATGATATGCTGAAAAAAAAAAAACATTGAAAATGATATAAATATCACTACAAGAAAATCATGATATAGAAATCAATTTTTAGAGACTAAAATAATTAGTTGCAATAGTAACTAAATTAGAGACCATCTTAGAAACTAAACAAAAAAATTAGTTTCTATTATTATTAAATAGATTTTAAATTGATATATAATTAGCAACCAAGGTTTTAGAGACCAAATTTAGAAACTAAATAATTGGTAGTTAAAACCTTGGTTGCTAATTAGATACCAATTTAGAAACTATTTAACAATAATAGAAACTAATTTAGAAA
>Ga0123342_1007189_pt1 | contig 14888 bp, 17 predicted proteins | sample Turbeawhitnodule_FD_89960 | JGI IMG/M metagenome (GOLD analysis project Ga0123342, IMG submission 89960) | Root nodule microbial communities of legume samples collected from Mexico - Turtle bean Mexico white nodule | ecosystem: Host-associated > Plants > Roots > Nodule | place: Mexico: Nepantla...
AACAATCGGTTGTTTATACCAGTTCACAAATATAAAACTGAAATTAAAGAGTTTAAGGATAGAGAGAATGCACACAGAGGTTTATACTGGTTCACTCTTAACCAAGAGCTACATCTAGTCTTCTCAGAAACCACTGGGAAACCACTAAGCAATCAATCCTAGATCACTTACAACACCACCAAAGAAGTGACCTTGATCCCCTCAAGACACACACTTCCTTTGGCTCAGCACAACACCACTAAGAATGTTGATCTTGATCCCCTCAAGAACACACAACACTTCTCAGCTATACACACAGAGTTTCTTTCAAAGTACAAAGGATTACACTTGTTACAAAAAAAATCTGAAATCAATACAAGATGAAAATCCTATCTCACACTTTTTGATCAATGCAATCTCTAAGCAATTCTCAACTTTTCAAAAAGCTCATTTAGTGAAAAACTCAAATCTATTTTTCTATGATTAAAGCAAAGTTGTTTGTTGCATAATCTGAACAAACTATTTATTGCAATTAATGATTGGTCAAAACATTTAAAACTGTAAACCCTAAACCCTAAACCGTAAACAGTTGTAAAATCATTTAATGCTCAGTCAAAGCACAAAACAGTTTTCTGTTATGGTCCCAAAACAAACAATCCGTTGTTTTCACGAATCAATCGGTTGTTTTGGTTTGACAACAAGTCAACCATCAAAAACAGTTTTCAACCTTTCTATAAACACCTAAGTATAACACAATCGGTTGTTTCGACAAAACAACAAGTTGTTTTTCACTCAGTTTGAAAAACATTTTTCAATTAAAAGGTTTGAGAATGCTTATGCTTTGGATTCAATCAAGAGTGGATTTACACATAAAGTCTACCCAGATCCTATCTAAAGACAGCTCAGCAACACCAAACACATCTAGCCTTTCATCAACCTTCAAAGGGTTTGGATTCTTCAAAGCTTGAACACACTTGGTTCAACACCCTCAGCTTTATAAGTCATGACCAATGACGACGAACCATGCGGTCTGCTGCCTCACGGTTTTTTCCTCTTGTGCTCCATGCTCAACACTCTCTAGGAAGGGTTAGATAGGTGTCATCCATGTTTTTTCTTTAGTAACGAGCATGCATTCGTTCGTGCTGACACTAGGATTCTTGAGAACTACATAAATCACCAAATGGTGGAGCCTTTTCTTTTTAGTTGTAGCCAACTTGGAAAGCATGTCGGCCCTCACATTGTGTTCACACTGAATATGCTCAATTTGAACACTCTTGAACTTGGAGATAAGATTTCGAACGAGGTGATAATATTTTTGAAATAGAGATTCTTTCACCTCGAACTCTCCTTTTACTTGATTGACTACTAGTTGGGAGTCGCTTTTACAAAGCACCTGGAAAACTTCCATGAAATGTGCCAATGTCAATCCATCTAGAATGGCTTCTATTCTACCTGGTTATTTGAAGTTTTAAAGTCAAACTTCAAAGATTGTTCAAGGAGGATCCCGCCCGAACCCTCTAGGAATTCTCCTGCCCCGCATGATTTGTCATTATATGACCCATCCATATATAGTATCCACGGTAATCTTCATCTATGACTGGTTTAGGTCTTAGTTTAGCCATAAAGTCAGCTAGGCTTTGGGACTTGATTTCCCTCATCGGTTGATACTAGATTTGAAATTCAGATAATTCAATTGCTCATCCGATCATTCATCTAGCTAAGTTTGGTTTAGCTAGAATCTTGATGATGGGCGATAATAACGAGTGTCAGGGACACCTTATCAATCATTTGATATTGACCTCGACACCATGTAAAACTCGAATAATAACGTAGATCGACTGCTTCTCTTTTTCTACCTCTTGTACTAAAGCAACACTAATGACTTCTTCGGAGACTAAAAGATACACCATTATTGGTCATTGTGCATCCAATATTTGTATGATCCGAGGTGCTGCCAAAAACGTTTTGAGTTGAAGGAACATTTCTTCACATTCAGGTGTCCAGTTGAACTTTGCTGCTTTTCATAAGAGTTGGACGATGGACTTTGATTTTTTCCAGTTTAGGCACAAATCTAGATAAGGTCGTTAATCAACCGATTCACTTTTGAATTTCCTTTATATTTTTTAGGGTTCACATTTTAGTGATAGCCCTGCACTTCTCTGGGTTTGCTTTAGTGCCACGGTGAGTAAGCATGAAGCGAAAGAATTTTCCACCTTCTACCTGAACGCATACTTGTCGAGATTGAGTCGCATACCATGATATCTGAGAAACTTCCTTGAGATCTTGAATGTGCTGAGCGCATGAATCAAATTTTACGACTATGTATTCGACATAGACCTTGACGTTTCAGTTGAGCATTCCTTTAAAGATTTGATCCATCGGTCATTGGTAGGATGCTCTGACAATTTTTAGGCCAAATGGAATGATTTCATAGAAGAAGTTATCGCAATCAGTCATGAAGACAGTCTTTTCCTTAATGCATCTAAGAAACTCAAAATGTGGTGATCAGCTGCCCCATCAACCAGGTGATCGATGCTCAGCAAAGGGTATGCATTTTTCGGACAAGCCTTGTTCAGGTTGGTATAGTTCGTTCACATCCTTCATTTACTGTTGGACCCTTTTACCATAACCACATTTGCCAGCCACGTGGTATATTTTTTCCTTTATGATGAAACTGGCTTTCACAAGCTTGTCGGTTTTATTTCCGTGCAGTGTCGCGCTTCTCTTCGCCCATTTTTTTTCTTTTGGGCGATGTTCGTGCCTCTTTATAAACTGAGAGGCGATGTGTGATAATATTAGGACTTACCCTTGACATGTCAGAGGCAGTCCAAGCAAATAAGTCAGCATTTTCGATAAGTGTTTGACTTACCATTGTGTTATCGGTCGGCGTAGGCGATGTCCTCATATGCGTTCAATGTGTATCATCTTGTAGGGGTATTGAGAGGAAGTCTTCGCCCGGTTCGGTTCGAGTATCATTCAGTCGGGGATCCAGATCCACTAAAGCAACCACGTGCTCCTTCCTTGGAGTTTTTGTTTCTCGAGGCCGGTCTCTGCTCGGGCCCCGAGATCTTTGCGATTGTTCTCTTCTGCGACCGCGTGATCATCCCTTTGGTGACTCTCTATAACGGAGTCGATAGAGGCATGGATTGATAAACCTCAACTAAAGCAATTATTTGACTAACAAATATGGTGGAGTAAGCTCATCAATGATGATTTGGTCGTTGTAATGCACCAAAGCCATGATAATTGTCAAGGTCATTTTGTGATAATGGTAAATATGTGACAATTGATTGGATGTTTTGTGTAGGTGTAGGTAATGATCACCTACATTTATAGTTGATAAGACATGACACAAATTATCAAAGAAAGAAATTTATGTCATATTTAATATACATTATTCAACATATGACTCTTTTTAATTGTGTAGATGAGAATGTGTACGTACGGTAATAATGGTTTTGCATTAGATTCCTTTGTACGAAACGATAATGATGTCTAAACCCTTATGACGCCCTAGACCCATTTATGTCTCCATATTCCCCTTAATTAGTTTAATTTGACTTGTACTCATACACATTAGTTGAATATTTGGGCCTTGATGAGGCCCATTCGCAAGGGGACGTCACTTGGGCTAATTCCTTTCACATAATTTTTCTATTTATGAAGTGAGTGGAACCAGTTTTGGGACCCTATTATATTCCTAAAAAGTCCAAATTGTTTGTTCAAAAGGTCCCTTAATTTTTTATTTATTTTTATGTGTAGTCCACATTAGCTGAATTTTTGGACCTAGACGAGGCTCATTCATAGGGGGATGTCACTTAGGCTTATATCTTTCCCATAGTTTTTTTATTCACAAAGTGAGCGGAACCCATTTTAGGACCCAATTATATTCATAAGAAATCCAAATTGTGTCTCTAAAAGGCTCCTTAATTGGTTTATTTTTTATGTGTAGTCATACCCAATAACTGACGTTTTGACGAGGTCCATTCATTGGGGGACATCACTTGAGTTGATGTCTTTCCCATAGTTTTTTTATTCATGAAGTGAGCGGAACAACATTTGAGTCCCAATTATACTCATAAGAAGTCCAAATTATGTCTCTAAAATGCCCTTTAATTGATTTATTTTTATGTATATTCATACACAATAGCTAAATTTTTGGGCTTGGACGAGGCCCATCCATAGGACGACATGACTTGGATTAATGCCTTTCTCATAAATTTTTTATTTATGAAGTGAGAGAAACCAATTTCGAGACCCAATTGTACTTCTAAGAAGTCCAAATTGTGTCTATGAAAGACTCCTTAATTTGTTTATTTTTAACGTGTAATACGCAATAGCTGACTTTTTGGACCTAAACAAGGCCGATGTTAAAGGTAGATTTGACTTGGAATGATGCCTTTCCCTTAGTTTTTTATTTATGAAGTGAGCACAACCAGTTTCAGGACCTAATTGTACTCCTAAAAAGTTCAATTGTGCATCCAAAAGGACCTTAATTGGTTTATTTTATGTGTAGTTATACACATTGGCTGACTTTTTAGGCTAGATGAAGCCCATTCATAAGGTTCAACATATTTACGACTTCATTGAAAAATATATTAGGGGTATCATCTAGAAGGTAAGTGAGAAAATGTATAGAATATTGTAATGCTTGGAAGATTGACTTGGGATAGAATTCATTCCTCGATGAATTCAATATGCTTTAGGGATGCCAACTTATTCTTTAGTTGCAAGAAAAAGGGATTCCATCATTAAGGTGTTGGAACATTTTTGAATACGTACATCTATTTTTAATCTCTCTTATTTATTTTTTTACAATACGAATACATTTATATATTTTTCATTCTTCTCATATAAATTGTGAATGATGCTTGGATGGAACGTGAGCATTGGATGAGTTTTGTGCTCAGGGTTGCTTTACAAACATGTTAACCTTTGACCATGTCCTACTACCATGCGTGGAAGAGCTATCAACGTCACCATTGAACTTCTAATGACATGAACAATGCTTGGATGGAACGTAACCATGTGACAAAAATTTAGTGCTTAGGGTTGTTTTGGAGACATGTCAACCTTTTACCTTGTCGCACTGACACGCGTGAAAGAGCTATCAACCTCACCACACAACTCATGATAACACATGCATGCAATTATAAATAGAAATCATGTTTTCTTATGTATAACTTACCTAATACTTCACACGAAATCCTAGTTTCGATATCTCCATCTTTTGTCTACAATTACACCCAATTCCTGCTTTTGATTTTCCTATCTTTCCTGGTGTATTACACCCAATATTCTGGTTTTTAGGAAGCGAATTATATATACGTCATTGTCCACTATGCTGGACCGATGAACGATTGTTCCATTGAAGAAGTTATTGCACTTTTATATCACCAAAAGTTGTTGTCTTCAAAAGTAGCATCATCTACAAAGATGACGATGCACTTCTGCTACCTTACTAGACTTGGTAGAAGGATAAGTCACTACACCATCATTGAAATAACTAAGGATGGTAATGTTGAGACGTTCTTTAGCATCTACGATTTCATTAATTTGTATGTGACATTTAAAAGGGTTGCATTCTTCAACACAATCTCAACCCACATACTACTCTCTTTCACCATCTTTTCATTTTGAACAATCACAACATGTTCGACCCTGGTACAACCACCAATCATAACTCTTGTCCCACCAAGAATTACACCATCTCACATTAGACCTAAATGAACCCCAATCAACATCTTGGGATTAGGAAAACCACCTTCAATCATACATCCAACTATTAAGTGGTTTGTATGTAAGTGTAGGCAAACATAAAAACCAATAACTCTCATGTATCATCTTTATAATTAATTAAATATTTTTTTTTAAATATTTGTGAGTTTTGTAGAAAAAAGAATACTTTGATTAATTTTATTAATTTTTTTAATTTATTGCATATTAAAGGATTTAATAAGGAACATCTTTTATTTTAATTTGGAGAATGTTAGACTAGCAATTCTCTTGTAAAAATGTATTTTTGAGAAATTGGACAAAGAAAACCATTAGGAGATAATAACATTGTTTGCAGCAAATATTTTTAAAATTTAAAGTAAATAAGAAAACATACTTTCTCACATATTCTTGGGAAACTAAAAATTTATTGTCTATAGCTTGTTTAATGATTTAATAATGATGAAACTAATTTTAATAAATATAATTATACACGATTATTACTAAATAAATATAATATAATAATTTTATAATATTAGAAAATAAAATAAAGATATCATTTTATTACTTCATTTTAAAACTGTATATAATCATCTTGATGAATTATTCAAAAGTATTTTAAAATCAATTAATTTTATTATTATCATCATAAAATTGCACAGGTCAATTAGACGGTCTCATAGTATAAAGACATACTAAACGATCTGGTAAGAAGTATTTAGTGTATTAAGATGCTAAATAATCTACAATATTAATATGATAGATGATCTCATTAGGCTAAACATGTTAGACAATCTAACGATAAAATGTCATACTAGAAGATTGATAAGTGTCTAATTTCAGTAATATTTCATATTAAAATATAGGCACTTATGAGGATTTATTGCTAATTTACATATAAAATAATTCCTAATTTATGAATTTATATTTTTTTACATTTTTTATGAGCTTTATTTGAATTAGAGCATTTTATTCCAAATTTGGTGTTAATTGCTGATTTTTAGGGAGGATTGAAGATTTGGAGTAAAGGAGAATAATTTGAGCTAAAAAGAGAAAGCTGAAAGGTCCCAGAATGGAAAAAGATGTAGAAAAAGACTATTTCGTAATAGGAATACGATATTCTTGCTTGAGCGATAATGCATCAGAAAGATTGGCATTTTTTATGTTTTATCACTTAGCCCATTAGCGCGACACAGGAAGCGACCTGACCCTAGAAAATTAGGATAAATAGAGGGCTAGAGGCTCAACCCTAGTGAGCCAGATTGAGAGGAAAACACCATTGAGTGAATTGTAATCCAATTGGGATAATAGAAGATGCTAGAAGTATGCGTGGCTAATTCTACAATTTGGGATTGGGAGTAATTTGCTCGAACTCTTATGTATTGAGGTGATATCTTATATTAAAATATTCAGTTATTGATTTATTATTGGTATTGTTGTTTTACTTCTAAATTTTCGTGACAAATTGAGAATCTTAAATCTGATCGAGAGGTATTTTTAGGGTTTGGACCTAAACAGTAATACTTAACATATTTGAGTGCTAGAGATAGACTTGAAATGTTAATTGCCATTAACGTCTGAGTGTGATTCTAAGTTGTTTTTATAAGTATGCCCGAGATCGATATTTAGGAAATATTCTTAAGGATTTTATATGAGAGAGATCGATATAAATGAATTTTCTACGGGCATCAATTTCAAACAAAGACTTAATATTGACATGCTAATAAAAATACATGAGAGTGAGAGAGATGAAATCTAATCCCTATTTTTCCAATTGAAGCAACCACTCTTTGATTTGTTTTCTTGTTAATTCTTGCCATTATAACAATTCTCCAACCAATTGATCCCTATTATTCTTGTTCTTGCCGGTTGACTCGATTGCCTTCGTACGTCTACAACGATCACACGCCCAATTATCTCTGCCTTTGCTCGTGCCTTTCTTCGATCAAACACCTGAAAATGCAAAGACAAAGGGCGCCCTTGAGGTCGTTTGCACTTCGACGCTCAAGTCAGTATAGGGCTAGGAAACACCGAAACTTAGCTATAAAAAGCTCTCTGTGTAATCTGTGTGTGTTAACACAAAAGCTGCGTAAAACTTGCGTAAGATTTAGCATACCTTATTAGGTTTGATACTACCCTTTATATACTCTAGGGTTTCCGCTGTTTTCTTTAACCGCAATTAGGGTTACTGAGGATGTGCCTTAGCGCCGCTATCACCCACTCTTAGGGCAATCTAGCACGTAAGACTCCCTTACTAGAGTGCAACCTCTAACAGGATGACCACCTGGGTACCAACTTGTGCACCTAATCTCTGGGGCCATTCGTCCTGGGAGTGCCCTAGCTGCTCACGTGCCATGCATGTAGCTTACCCCTAGAACGTGACCCTCACGGGTCGTATCTCTTCCAGTGGCTCTTTACTTGTGTTACGCCTGAACGCGTCATCTACACTGCACGCATAGGCCCCTCGTGATATAGGCTTCTCCCTAACTGACAACTGATGTGTGGTCTGGGATCTACCTCTCGTGGCCCAACTCTGCTGTTTGAGTCATCGATGTCCGATGTCTCATCGCCCTCACTATATTGCCGAGGACACATCAGCACATCCGGGCGCTCGACGCCTAACGACTCTTTGGCACCTTGTCTCACGTGTTTTGCGAGACAACGACCCACGCCGCTTGTGGGACCCAGCTTACGTGGCCCCATCATTACTAGCGGTCAACGACCCCCGAGGACTGGTCGGTACATAAGCCCCCTAGTCTCGAGCTGTAACTTGTTAAGCGAAGAGACTAAGTCCTCGCCCCTGGCGACCTACGTGGCTCTGTGTGACGGGATGTGAATAGTGCACCGAAGTGACGCTTCTCTGTGCCCGCTTTAATCTGCGCACACGTATCTTGATCAACGGCGCTTGCACTTCTTAGTTTACGATGAGCGTTCACAAACGCGCGCTTCGATCACTATTCCATCATTCTCAAAAACTCTTGCGATCACTTCATCTTCTTCTTCAAGCGCTCTCACTTCTCCCTTGCGAAAACTAGAACTTTCAACTCTCATCAACCAAAGGTATGGTTTTTATCCATTGATCGCCCTTGTTTTTTGATTGCGCACTTTGATAACTGTCTGGGACTGTTTAAATTCCTTGTGTTTTAGCTTTTCTCTTCTTTTTCCTCTGTTCCTCTATTTTTCTGGGTTTTTTCTTCGAGTGTGGGGTTTTTCTGTTTTTGTTGAGTTACGCCATCATCTTCTTCTAAACCTTCGTTTTCTTTTTTTCTTTTCTTGCTCTTTAGCTTTCTTCAAGATGGCTCGAACAAAAACCACCTCCAACCCTCCACCCAACATAGATTACAGAGCCTTGTACCCCTGGGCCTCTGCTGAGCTTCTCGCTGAAACCTCTACTCTCAATTCTAGCGAGGATGTGAGGAAACACTGGGAAGGTGAGCCCGACTGTAAAGGGTGCGTCTTTGGGCGAGAAAGTGATGCTTATGTCTTGGTTCAACCCTGTGCTAAGGGCGAAACAATGTGCGCCGATGACCGGGCCAATGAAGGAGAGGCCTTCTTCTTCCTTTATCAAACTATCTTTAAATGGATCAAGCTGTATCTCCCCCTCATCGGGTTCGAAGGGCGTTGTTGACGGAGATCAACGTGGTCCCCGCCCAGCTGCATCCCAACAATTGGGCCTTCATGAGGGCCTTCTCTATACTGTGAACCATTTTGGGCACCCCCCTTCGGTCGACGTCTTCCTCCATTTCTTTGAAGCTAAGAGTCCCGGGAAGAACCTCTGGGTGAGCTTCAACGGCGTGGCAGGGACAGTTCTCCTCACGCTCTTCCAATAGTTCTATAAGGGCTTTGAGGGGAAGTTCTTTAGGGTGTGCTGCATTGAGCACGACCCCACTCTGCTGGACGAGTACCCCTTATATTGGGTGAGGGAACTAAAATCGAAGAAGCCCAAAACTCTCGAGGAAATGACCCCTCCCGATCACGCATAGGAAAGGGCCCCAGAATATCGATTCCCCATGTGTGAAAAGGCCACGGTCTGTAAATCGACCTCAGCTCTTCTGGTGGCGCCTTGTGCCAGTCGGCGTGCTGTTGGCATTGCTTGCACTTCCGGGCGTACCTTGTGCAATCTTCTCTCATTGGCCAGTAATAGCCTGCACGAACAACCTTTGATGCCAAGGACCGACCTCCAACGTTGCTACCACAAATCCCCTCGTGGAGTTCTGCCATTATTCGTGTACACTGGTCTCCACTCACACACACCAGAATCGGGTGGGTGAACCCATGTCTGAACAACTTTCCATCAACGAGGGTGTATTTAGCGGAGTTCCTCTTTATCTTCTTGGCTTTAGCGGGCTCCAATGGAAGCACCCCATCAGCTAGATAGCGCCTATAGGGTGTCATCCATGTTTCCTCCTCTACAACCATGCATATCTGAATTGGTTCCCCTTCCAAGGCCGGGTAAGCACTTACATTGGGCGTCCCTAGCGTCTCCTGAGTCAACGACCGATGACTCCTTGACCTTCCACTAGTCGTACTGACCTGATGAAAGCCCACCCTATTATCAACAACAAAAGTTCGCGGTTCCTTGAGGGTTTCCTGTATGACCGTCCTCTACCTTCCCCCTTGCCCGAACTAGCGAGCTTGGCCAGGAAGTAAGCTCGGGAATTCTGCTATCTTGGGACGTGCACTAGCTCGAACACTACGAACGAGCCCTTCAAGATCTGGACGTACCCTAAGTACACGACAATCTGTGGATCTTTGGCTTGATATTCCCCGATCACCTGACCTGTGGCTAAAAGGGAATCGCTCTTTGCCAATAAGCTTTGCGCTCCCATCTCTTTAGCCAAGAGCATCCCGGCTACGAGGGCTTTGTATTTTGCTTGGTTGTTGCTGGCCTTGAAAGCGAACCTTAGTGCATGCTCAATCAACAACCCGTTTGGTCCTTCCAAGATCACACCAGCTCCACTCCCTTGTTGATTGGAGGACCCATCCACAGAGAGCACCCATCTAAGCTAGCTTCCTCCAGTTGTTGTGCGTCCACCGAGAAAAGCTCCACCACAAAGTCCGCAAATACCTGGCCTTTGATGGGGCCTCGGGGCTCATACTGGACATCAAACTCCGAAAGTTCCACCGCCCAACGCACCATTCTTCCTGCCATGTCCGGCTTCTGCAGCACCTTCCAGATAGGTAAGTTCGTCATCACCACCACTGTGAAGCTCTGGAAGTAATGACGAAGCCTCCTAGCCGAGAACACCACAACCAGGGTTGCCTTCTTTAGGGCTTGATACCTCACCTCCGGCCCCTAGTAATACTTTCCTCACAAAGTATATCGGTTTCTGTACCTGGTCCTGCTCTTGGACGAGGACCGAACTGATCGCCCGCTCCGTTACAACAAAGTACAATCGAAGCGGAGCGCCCAACTGCGGCTTGCACAACACGGGAGGGGTGCCCAGGTATTCCTTTAACTTGAGGAATGCCTCCTCGCACTCTGCAGTCCACACGAACCGGCTATTCCTCCTCAAACACTGGAAGTAGGGGTGCCTTTTTTCCCCTCCAGCCGAGACAAATCTGGACAGGGCGGCCATCCGCCCTGTCAACTGCTGCACCTCCTTCACCGAGGTCGGGCTTCTCATGGCAAGGATTGCCGCACATTTCTCCGTGTTCGCCTCTATCCCACGCTCGGTGAGTGGGAAACCCAAGAACTTACTTGCCTCGACCCCGAACACGCACTTCTCAGGGTTTAACTTCAACCTGTACTTAGCTATTGTCGCAAACAGCTCTTCCAGATCAGACACATGCTGACCCCTCGCTTTTGAGGTCACCACCATGTCATCCACGTAGGCTTGCACATTCCTTCCTAACATGGGTGCAAGAACCCTATCCATCAGCCTCTAGTAGGTGGCGCCCGCATTCTTCAGCCCGAACGGCATCACCGTGTAGCAGTAACAAGACGTCTCAGTCATAAACGTCGTCTTGCACTCGTCCCTCGGGTGCATCTTAATCTGGTTGTACCTTGAGAAAGAGTCCAGGAAGCTAAGCATCCTGCAGCCCGAGGCACTGTCCACCAACTTGATCTTGCTCAGCTTGGTTCAACGACTTACTAAGCTTGAACGTTCTGCCCTTGATCTGCCTCTCCACGATATCCCCTGCTGGCTCGGGTCGCCTCTCCCGAGCGCTTTCTGCGCGGGCGTCCCCGTCTCTGCTAGGTGGGCGCTCGGTAACCATGAACACCCCCCTCTTGGTCTTGAGGTTGCTCTCGTAGCACCTCTTAGTCTCTTGCTGGTCCGACTGGATAATTACCACCTTCCTGCTCAAGTCTGGCAACTTCATCTTCATATGGCATGTTGACGCTACCGCCCTTAGCTTATTCAAAGCTAGTCTTCCCAACAGAATATTATAGGTCGAGACAGCATTAACCACCAAGTACCTTATACTCTTCGTGCGGGAAGCAACACCATCTGTAAAGGTGGTCCGCAGCTCCAAATGCCCCCGCACCTCCACCTACTCTCCCGTGAAGCCATACAGGCACCCATCATAAGGCCTCAGCTGGTCGGGAGATAGCTGCAGCTTGTTAAAGGTGGACCAAAACATTACATCCGTCGAGTCGCCTTGGTCCACTAACACTCGGTGCACCTTCCTCCCTGCGCTTACAATATAAATCACCATAGGGTCGTTGTCATGGGGAATGACATCTCGGAGATCAGCCTTTGTGAAAGTAAGGTCGATGTCGAGCATCTCATCCACCATTTGTGCTTCTATTGACATCACCGACCCTACGTACTTCTTGCGTTGAGAGGCGGTGCACCCTCCACCTGAGAAACCCCCTGAGATGGTGTGGATCTCCCCATGAACGGGCATCTCGTGCCCCTGTTCCTCTTTTGACGTTGCTGGAGTCTCAGCCCTCCGTGGCTCTGCCAGGTAGTCGTTTAGGAACCCACTCTTCACCAGTTCGTCCAACTGGTGTCCCAACGCCAAGTAGTTGCATATGGGATGACCAAACGACTGGTGAAACTCACACCAAGCCTCCTTGTGAGGTCCCAACTTCTTGTCAGTCTTGGGCGGCATCTTCAACCTCTCTGCTATGTTGGGCACAACTATCAAATCCTTCAGCTCTACCACAAAATTATGCCTCAAAGGCTTATTTTCCCTTGCACGCCCCCTAGTCTGAGGCTTCCTAGGCTCGTAGGGCTGCTTCTTTGCGGGGGTCCTCTTCTCTATTGCAGCCTCATGCACTATCACGGGCTGGGCACGTGTCGGTGCTCGTGGGCGCGTGGGAACAACACATGCGCGCTTCTCCTTCATCTCCTCTTTTGCTGCGATGTGAGCCACCGCTCGACGCCTTACCTCAGCGAAGGTTTTGGGACGACTCCTGATGAGTGATTCACTGAAAGGCCCCAGACAAATCCCCTTTCTGAACACGTTAACCATCATCGTTTCATCCTTGGTGTTAAGCCTCACCACCTGCGCCCCAAAACGGTTAACAAACTCTTTCAGTGACTCACTCTGGTACTGTCTTACATCGAAGAGATTGTAAGAGTTGGGTGGGGGAGCGTGATTCGCAATGTACTGCTCCCTGAACAATTTTGACAACTGTGTGAACAACGTCACATGGCCATCAGGGAGGCTGATGAACCAATCCATTATCGTCCCTACCAGCATGCTCATGAACAACTTACACCTTACTGCATCAGAACCACCAACCAGCATCATCTGCGTGTGGAAAGCTGTGAGATGGGCCTCTGGATCCTCCATCCCTGTGAACGTGACTTTCGGTCCCATGAACGTAGCTAGTATCACAACATCCATAATCGCCTGCGAGAAAGGCATGGGAAACTCCCTGGGAGGAGTAACACATTCTTGTTCCTCTGTTTCACGATCCCCTGCCTGGTTACGCAAATCACGCCGCAACTCTTCATTGGTTCGATGTAGTTCTTCGTTTCTCGCTTGTGACGCAGCCAGATCAATCTGGATGCGTTCTTGATCAGCTCTTGACGCTGCCATCGCTTCTTGAAGGCTTTGCATCATCTCCATGACTTATTGCAGAGTAAGACCTTCGCCCCCGATTGGTGCAGCAGATCCTTGCCTCGTATTCCTCATCTTGATGAATCTTGATGAATCTTTCTCAGTTCTTGCGGCTGGGACAATCGTTTTAGATTGTGCCCCACGGTGGGCGCCAAATGTTCCCGCTTGATTTAAAACGTCTTCGTGCACTTACGATAACCTTGCGTCCAAGAATCCCTTCGTCTCTACGTGCCTTTCCCCTGATGGAATCACCTGAAACAAAGAGACAAAGGACGCCCTCGCGGCCATTTGCACTCCGACGCTCAAGTCAAACTCTCGGGCTAAGAAACACCAAAAAACACTGAACTCTGAGAGCTCAGTGTGTGTTTTCGCGTTAGAACTGCGTACCTTATTTTGTTGGTTGTTACCCTTTATATACTCTTTAGTGTTTTTGCTTCCTTCGCTAACTGTGAGTTAGGATTACTGTAGGTGCGTCTTAGCATCACTATCACCCACTCTTAGGGCCATTTAGTGTGCAAGACCCCCCTTTACTAGAGTGCAACCTCCGCGGGATGACCACTCGGGTGCCAACTCATGCACCCAATCTCTAGGTCATCCGCCCTGGGAGTGCCCTGTCTTATTCACGTGCCATGCATGCAGATCACCCCCTGGGACGTGACCCTTATCAGTCGTCTCCTTCCCAAGAACTCTTTGATTGTAACGCGCCCTACCACCTCGCCACACCCCATGCATGGACCTTCTGTGACCTTGACTTCTCCCTTACTGAGTGCTGGAATGTGGCTTGGAAACCACCCTTTTTCGGTTTAGCTTTACTGTTTGGATTACCGATGTCTAAGGCCTCCACGCCTCGCACCTTGATGCCGCTCCCTCCTCGGCTGCTCTTACCCGCGAGCTTACTGAGACTCTAGCCCGTCCTGCTAGCCTCCCAGTGGACCCAGCCTTCGAGACCCCACCAGAACTTTGGTCAACGCCCAAGTCCGATGATTGGTAGGTACAATTACAATAGTTTTTTATACTATATTAAAAAATAAATTTTAAGTCCAACTCAATATTAGAAAACAAATTGTAAAATGATGTTTGGACTCTTTTATATACTATTATTTAAACTTATATTTAATCGGTATAGGAAATTTAAGACACGTTTTATGATGATAGTGCAACATTCCTTCCATTAATGT
>Ga0123342_1007190_pt1 | contig 14887 bp, 13 predicted proteins | sample Turbeawhitnodule_FD_89960 | JGI IMG/M metagenome (GOLD analysis project Ga0123342, IMG submission 89960) | Root nodule microbial communities of legume samples collected from Mexico - Turtle bean Mexico white nodule | ecosystem: Host-associated > Plants > Roots > Nodule | place: Mexico: Nepantla...
ATCCTTCACCTTTCCTTGGGCTGGCCGAACCTCCCAATGTTCATACCTATCATGCACCTTCAAGATCAACATCACTCTTAGGAGGATCTTGCACACACACCTCCATAGCTTCCGCACCATTTTTCTTACATGATTCAAGAAGACCTTCATGAAATTTGCCATCACACCCTTATAACCTCCTATTCACTGCTTTTGCTTGTTCTTACTTAGTGTATGACTTATCTGCCCTTCTTTGCATAGTAACTTAACTTGTGCCTAACCCCTACTTCATTTATCTTCTTGGTGCAGATTCAAAGATGGACAAACAACGAAGGTTTAGGCTCGCCCAAATCTTGAAGTCCAAAGGCGAGACTTCGGCGAAAGGAGTTGGGGATTCCCTACCTCCAACCTCCGAGACTGCCCCTACTCCCCTTAGCCTTCACCTTCAAAACCCACCTACAGCATCGCCTCCTCCATCTGCATCCTGTCCAAACCACCCCCCACACCCACCGTCCCCTATAGTTGCCATGCCTCTTGCGCTGGCTGAAGTCGCTGCCGTGCCAGCCCCCCTTGACAAGGGTAAAAGGGTGGTAGTGGTACCTTCTGATGACGAGGAGGACTCTGCTAGAGGGCAGGTTTTCAAAAGAAGAAGGACCACTCAAGCTGCTCCTCAAGCTGCAACCTCCGCCATTTCTTCCTCCTCCAGAGCTGAATCTCTTAGGGAACACCCTCCGAGTGCCAACTCACCCCCTCCACCTTCGGCCTTGAGAGTGGGACTGAGACTGAGCCCACTTCTGCCCCACCACCTTTTCCAGAACTCCCTCCTCCAATGCAAGACTCGATGAGGGGTTATCGGGATAAGATGTCTCCGCGCGACCAAGCTGAAAGGCCCTAAAAGGAGGACGTGTTCTATTACATGGGCGCCTTCATGGCCTGTGCCAGCACCTGGCGCGAGCAAGCGAAGGCCAAAGCCATCGAAGCCTCCAACCTCCAAGCGCTAGAGAAAGAGGTCGCCTCCCTGAAAGAGGAGAATGAGAGGTTGGCACGCCACTGGGAACGTCAAGAGGAGGCCTACAAGGTCTCCTTGAAGGTGGCTCAAAAGTCCAAGGAGGAGGCTAACAAGCGACTACACGAGGTGGGGCAGGCGCATGCTGAACTCCTTAACCAAGTTGTGCCCCTCCGAGTGAAGGTTGCGGATCTTGAAGATGCGGCCAAGGCTTCTAAGGCACAGCAGAAAAAACTCGAAGCTCACTGTGTTGACCGGGAGCAAAAACTTGGGAAGACTGAGGGGGAGCTAGCTGCGAGGATCGAAGCTTTCAACCTTCTCCAAGCTGAGAAAGGCAAGCTCCATGCTGATGTAAGCAAGCTTCAGGTGGAGAAGGAGTTTTTGGACAAGCAGCTAGCCACCAAGGACTCCAAGATTGAAGAATTGGAGAAATCCAACAAAGAACTGCTCGATGACATGGCTGGCACATTCGAGGAGGGATTTAAAGAAGTCCTGGCCCAAGCCACGTGCGAAAATCCAGAGATCAATACCTCCAACTGCGACCCCGGCAACCAGATCGTCGATGGGAAGGTGGTGCCCCTCGACCTTGGGGAATGAATCAGCTCTTAATAGATTTCCATCTTGCTTGTAAATTTGTATTCGTAATATTTGAACTTTGTCTGTAATTCTGACTCTTGACCCTGTTTAAATGTTATTCGAGCCTTTATTTTTACACGTCTTTGAATGTGCTTTTAGCTTCTCTTGCACTTCCTTCCGCCTATGCTTTCTTTACTATATCGAGTGTGTTACCTTCGATACATCTTTTCACCGCGTTTGACTTTAACTCTTTAGGTAGCACGTGACCTTCTCTCTTACTCTTCCTTTCTGAGTCACGATGCATACCCTTCTCCTGATCTTTTCACTTAGAACTTCACTTGGCCTTCTTATCTGCGAGGAATCTTACTCATGAAGGCGTCGTCTGCCTCGTCATTGCCTAGGGGCAAAGGAGGATTTAACTTCGCATATTTTCTTGTCTCTGAACTCAGAAAAGTTTTCAACTTGATCTTTACTTACTTGTCTTGAGTCCCCATGCACTTACTGCGAAAGGCATTGCTAGCTTTATCATCGCTTAAGATGAAAAAGGGGTCTCATCTCTTTTCTGGCCTCGACATCGCTCAAGGGCGAGGGAGAACTTGATCTCTTCTAACTTATCTGTTCTTCTGGGGCCTCGACATCGCTTGAGGGCGAGGGAGGACTTTATCTGATCTGTACCGTGTGCCCACGCTCGAGGAGAGACCTGCTGAACGCGAGGTCGTATCGTCCTCAGCATGTCTAAACACTTGGGACAAAAGTCGCGCTTTGGTGCCCACGCCCGTGGAGAGGCCTATTACAGCAGTGTCGTATCGTCTATGGGGTGTCTAAACACCAAGGCAGCTTAGCCCTTATCTCTGCGCGCTTGGTGTATATATCTACTCAAGTCTTCTTTACATTGTAACTTCTTCAATCTTTGTTCCATTCTCAAATATGATTTCCATGGTAGCCTATTTAGGCTATTTATTCTTACCAGATATTATTTCCACAATAGTCTCTCTAAGTTATGTACCTCATTAAGTAGTTTTTTTCATAATAGTCTCTTCAAGCTTTGTACTTTCACAAGTATTCTTGTGCATTGGTGATGTGAACCTTAGAAGGTTAGAAGGATCTTGATCAGCTCAAGATGTGTTTGCAAACTTAAAACCTATGAAAGCTCAAGTATTAATGGTGGAAGACAAGAGATGGGAAAAAGAATATGCCACCTTCAATTAGAAATCAAAGGATAAGTGTAAGAAGATTCATCAAGTTTTTCAAGATAAGAATCAAAGCAGTAGAAGAGAACTCTTGAGACTTTCAAATATAAACTCACAAAAATATATTTTCATTCAATATTCAAGGGTGAGTTTACAAATAAAGGAGACTTTCTTTTATAAATGGGAAAATCGACCTAGAGGAAAAAGAGAAAACAAAATTGAATTAACTTTTCTAATTGATAGTTAACTCCTTTAACCATGATTAGAAATTAGAAAGTGCACTTGGATAGTTCCTTGACTCTAGGAAAAGTAATGATGACTCTTCTAAGAGTCACATGATAGGTGCCTAAACTACTCCCCAATGGTCACAAGATGGTTCTTGGAAGCTTGAAGGGTTCAAGTGAAAGAGTCAAACTACCATTACACTTGAAAATGAAATGTGGAAGTTTAGAATCTCTCCAAAAGAAACTTCTAACTCTCTATAATTCATCCAAAGCTCCCTCTCTCAAGTTCTAAACTTCTCTCAAGTTCCTCTATAAATCTACATGTCTTCTTATCTCCACTTTCATAGCTTGAAGTCTTCCTTGGAATCTTCCATTTGTTTCTTCTTCTTTATTGTTTCTTATCATGCTTCTTGTGTTTTATTTCCTCCTTTTCTCTATCTTTAAGAAACTCTTCATCATCCCTAATTATGTCAATTAGTCTTTCCAAGCTTTTTCACAAGTATTCTTTTCATTAATTACATCTTTCGACTTTATCCTCTTAGGTATTCTTTATAGTGTAGTCTCTTATGGTTTTATACTATCTCAATAATGTTTAAAGGTCTTGATCAATATAGGCTTCATACAAAGAAGGATAAAAACTCTAGTGCTCACTTTACAAAGAAGGATAAAAACGCTAGTGCTCACTTTAAAATATTTATCTGAGATACGATCTTAGTATCTTACAACATGGGTACATAAAAATTTCTATATATTTTTTAAGTGTTTGTTGAGTTAAGTTCTCTTGTTTGAGTTTTACATTCTCTTGTTTGGATTCTACAATCATAAATATCTTATATATTATAACTTAAAAATATGGTTGTTACTACAAGAAAAATTATTAAATAACAACTAAATTTAGAAACAAAAATAATTAGTCATTATATTAAATTAATTACTATTTTAGAGACTAAAAAGTTATTGGCATCTAAAGTGGTTTATATTATTAATAAAAAAAATGATTTCTAATTGGTATCTAAATTAGTTATCAAGGTTTTAGCCACTAATATTTTAAATTCTATATTAGTTTATAAAAGACTAATAAAGACTAGTTTAGAATATAAAGTAATTAGTAGCTAGCTAATGATTAGATATTAATTTAAAAACTATTTCATAAATTTTTATTAATAATAGAAATTACTTTATATACCAATAAATTTTTTTAGTTTATAAAATATTCTCTAATTTAGTTAATATAGTAACTAATTATTTTGGTCTCTAAAATTAGTTTGTATTTAATGATTTTTTTCTTACCATATTTAAAGACATAAATAAATGTTAAGAGTTATTGAATCTTGTTCTATTTGACAGTATACCCAACTTGCTTCGATATTAAGATATATAGTATGCTTATTTTTCTTTAGTTAATTAGTTTTTTTCTCACTTATTATTTTTCTTTAATTAGTAGGTTTTTCTCACTTCTAAAGTGGATTTGACATGATTTAGAAAAGAAACATTTTTCTTTGTATATTCATACTCAAAACTTGTCTTTTTTATAATATTTTTTAAACTCCTACTAGGTAAAGAGACAATTTCTTTATAATTGTTAACTAGATAATAAAAACTTTAAAGAATAATATTAAATAACATTTATAATTAATAAACTAGTTTACTCTACATTAAACTTAATTTCGTTAAATGCAATGAATAACTGATGTATAACATAGTTCAATTTGCTATTTCTTCAAATACAAATATTTGTCTAATGCCTTAAAAACATGTATTTGTTATTCATCAAAATAACTATTTTGGTCCAACACTGTATTTAACAATGTTTTATCACTTACCAGCGGAAACCTATTACACCAATTGTAATATCTTGTCAAAATAATTAAAAAAAATAAAAAAACACACTTTTATAATAGATAAAAAAAGTTTAAATTATTATTTATTTGATTTTATAATAGTATTTATTTACAAATAGTAAATATTTTTTTAAGTATACTTTTCATACATATATAAAGCCAATTAGTATCTAGTCATTTTGTGTCTTACTAAAAGAAGTATGAATAATAAGTTCGAATCATACTTTGAAATTTACTATTAAGTTATTAAGTTAGTAAGAGTCGAAGAAGGTTTATTTGGGTGAGTTTGAGGTTTGAAAGAACTGATCGGAGTAAATCAAATGGATTTACCTGTCATATGAAATGATGAGATATTGAGATGATTATGTGCATGACTGTGTGGATTTCACAACGAGTAGTATGACAGGTGCAGGTCTTTGGATGCTAATTTCAATACATGAGTCTTTCGAAAGTAGAGTCAAGTGTTTATGTGTTATGAGTTAGTAGAAGTTTGACATGAGAAAGATGAATTGTGAATTTTGCTAGACATTTGATATTTATGTGAAAATACATGAGAATTGATGGCTTTATGTGAAGATTTAAAGTTATATTTATATTAGAAGTTTTAAAAATAACTAGCTTGTCATTTGCTTTGTTTTATAATTGTTTTCTTTAATATGTAATTATCATGTATTTACACGGAAACAAATGATGTTATAGGTGATAGAGCTCCTAAGTGAGAAGCGGAATGATAAAAATGTTTATTTTCTTTTAAATATATTTTAATTTTATGAAATATTTAAAGTCACATGAAGAAAAATATGTTTTGAAACACTATATAAAAGAGTTATAAACATATTTATATTATGTTTATATATTTATTTTGATATTATATTATGTGTGTCAACATATTAATGATAAATTATATGTTTAATTATATTTTATTAATATGAAAATTGTATTTGAATAATTAAAATTAGAAAGAATAAATTATCCTTTTGATAATAAAGACTAAAGACATAAATTTATATAATAAATATCTAAGACAAAACTCACTTAAAAGAATATAATTGATTGTTAGAAGAAGCAATTCAATATTAAATGGTCCTATTAATATTATTAAAAAATGTCCTATTTCGTAAGACTGCATATGTTCGGTGAAACTTTCAAAATTTATATGAAAATATGTAAGAAAGTAATTTCTTATGAATTTTGATTACAAATTTATAGAAAAATTCGAGGAAATATAAAAATTTGTAATAGTGAATTTACTTTCAATTATAGAAAATATCATTTTGTGAAGAGTACCCCACTGATACAGCTATATTTTTTCGTACACGTGACTATATTTATTATCAAGTATAAACCTTTTTTTAAGTTTACCCTTATGTCATTAAAAACGAATATAGATATACTAATTATTAACATTAACTTGGTCGGTGCTAATAAAGGTCAGAATTCATTAAATAGTTTGAATATGAGCATATTATTCAATACAGCTTTATTTTAATTCTAGAAAATATATTTTCTTTATTTTCCAAAACTTGAAATCTTAACTTTAATCTCAACATTCATTTTAAGCTAAATAAACAACAATTATTCTAAAATCAAATTGGATTCCTTCTACACATGTTTATTTTTAATAAGAATGATGAAAACAAGAAAAAATTGTCAACTGGTTATGGGAAAGGAAACAAAAGATCATGGATAAAAAAGGATGAAGATGATCAACTTTTCTTTGAAGAAAACAATTCTTCTATTTAAGAAAGAATATTTGCACCAGTCCTTGGCGTTATAATACCAAAACCCACTCTTAAATTACTAACCAATATCTGGTCAAATGAATCATTTAATTTAAATTTTATAAAAATGCAAAATTCTGTTCTATTCATCATAGAAACAAGAAATTTCAATGGAATGCCTTTTTCTTCTTGATTTGCCACATTTACTTTATAACGGCTCTTATTATATACATATTAAATTATTTTAAACCTGGGTGTTTCCATAAAAAACCCTAATTCTTGTGTTTTCAAAAGAGTGTCTGTCATGAGAAAAAGGTAGAAAGGAAACAAAAGACATTAAAATTTTTGTTAAATTTTGTGCCTATACGATGAGACATTTGAATTGCTTGAGAAAGGAGAAGCTTAAGCAAATTTGGCATTTTTTTCTTGTCATGATACACGTCTTCCCCCACAAACAATTAAGAGTTCACTACAATACAAATGGTTAGCAGATACATTCATTGATCTATCTCATTCAATCATAAAAAGTAAAGGGTCCACCCTGTACATGATTAGATACAGGTCCATTTACAGATACAATATTCATTAAATAACCCTGCTAGAAAATAGAAGCAGAGACAAAATCCAGCAAGACAAATTAAGTATTAGGATAAGGATATCAAAAGATTTGCATTCGTAGGCAAGTTAAACATCGTAAGACATCAGGGATACAAGGTATAACTATGAGTGTAGCAGCAAGCAATACAAGTGTGAAATCAAATGGTAATAGGTAGCAACTCAATTTCCTTTATTATGTCTATCTAGTATGGACATAGGGGAAACAAAAATAAAAATATAGAACAGGACACATCATATGTATATACAGGCATCACATGATCACTTTGGCAGTGCTGCTCATAACAAGGGAAAACGATACTAGTACAGATAAAAAATGCTCATCAAGCTAAAAAGTTAATCATCCTTGTAATCTTTGCAAGGTTTGGTTTCAAAACCACCACCTTCCCTCTCCTCCAACGTGTATGGCATGTAGGTACCCAAGATTTTGTCCCACATAATGAAGAATGGCTGTGAGAAGTTGTACTTGTTTCCATAGAGCTGATGGTGTACATCATGGTAGGCCGAGTTGTTTTTGAAAAATATATGGAAAAGGTTTCCAGGGAGCAATAAGCCACAGTGATCATCCACCGTTTTAATGGTAGCAAATGAGAAGAAGAAGATGGAGGCTCGAGGACTCATCCCTGAAACTAGGAAAGATAAAGCCCCACCAACAGTGTCATTCAAAAGCCCCTCAACAGGGTGATTGTATAGAGCTCCATATGAATAGGGTACAATGAGTCTGTGATGCAGAGAGTGGATATGTTTGTATAGGAACTTGTTGTGATGCATGTATCTGTGCATAAAGTATTGCCATGCGTCCATTACAAGCATGGCAGTAACAATTTGTCTTGCTAAAACAAGTAGAGAAGTATTCTGGCTGGTAGTGTTTTGGCTATCACTTCCTGTCAGCTACACAATTAACAAAAATCAATTACAATTGTCATCCAGAACCAATCACATGTCCGATATTAAACACAAAACCTACGATTGGATCAATGAGTTACATGATAAAATTATACAGAATAGAACACTCCATAGTTTGCAAATGCAGACCTTTAAATTGGTTCAATTGTTTTAGCATAGTCAGTTAATGTTGGTAACAGTTCACAACTTTTATTTCAATATTAAAAGGGACGAACAGCTTGTAGTAACCATTAGAGTACCAAAACAAATCCTTATTTACATTTTTTGGGATACTTAAAAATGCAAACCTCACATTTTTAAAGTTATCAAAATGGTATATCGTTAGACTTGGTATAAACGTAGGCCTTTTCATTTGGTGCAAGGCCCATGGCCTTTTCGACAGGTCCGCCTATCAGATATACTAGGTTGGTCCAATGATTTCCTCCTTTTTTACTGTTGTTTTGTATGGTGTCCTTATGGTCAGGTCAGGAGGATTCCTCATTCTTCCATCAACTGGTAATTTTTCTGTCCTAGTGAATCTCTTGTAGTATCAAAGAATATTTTAGGGATGAGACCACAAGAAGCAATACTACTAAAGCTAGATATGAACAACAACATTTCTCTTATAAGTGTTCAATGCATACATACCAATGCTCGGATAACTTTGCAATAGGCAAACAGTTTCATTAAAGCTGGATTATTTTACTTAATTTGTTTCTTACTCAAGAAAGATTAAGGTTACCAGGGGCAGAGGGAGTGGGGAATATTTTAATTCTGTTCTATATTTAACATTGTTAATTATAACATTTTATTTTAAAGCAATACTTTAACTTTCTTTAATAATACTTTATACAATTATATATTTCTTCTGGCTTATAAGAAAATATATTAAATTTCTTACAAATGTCATGCATGTGAAAATTTAATTATTCTTTTCTTGGTCATAACTTATTAAGTCGGTCCCTCTTTAAAACAATGGCTCGACATACTTCAGTCAAACAGCAAATAAGTGAAAAATCCATTAGGATATTATTTTTATATTAGGGAAACAGAATACTACTATTAGTATATATTCATAATACTTTTCAACGTCCTCTATAGTCAGGGGAAGCAAAAGAGGAGCACTTAAAGAACTATAAAGATGAAAACAAGAGCATATGTCTCTTTAGTCAGGGGAAGCAGAAGAGGACACTAAGGAGATATTTGGTACAAGAAAAATATTTAGTTTCCCAGGAGTTAGACGTTGAAAATGTTTGTTTCTCATTTTATTTATTATTTAAAAAATATATAATTACTAGGAAACATTGTTTCCCAAGAATTTTTTTACATGTTTCTCACAAAGTAATTCTAATGTGATAGGAATCTAACTTTCCCAAGCTGGGAGATAAGTTAAATTATTGGATGTGATTGGGACAGTTGTGAAAATTAGATAATTTCAATAGTTAATTATAATAAAAATCAGTTCGCTAGGATAAGTTTGCTAAAATTGTAGTTCTAAAATAATTAATTTTTTATTAGATATAAGAAAAAAGTTCAGATTTTACATAAGAGTGTGTTTCAAGCTAAAAGGGAAAAGCTGTTAGAAAATAATCATAAGCTACAAATTTTCAGATCATGAAAAGACTTTATTTGTCAGAGGAAAAAAATTATTACATTTCAACTAATGTTCCAAATATGCAGCTCATTTTATTTTATAAAGAACTTATTTTTCATTAAAAAAACAGCGGAAATTTGGAAAGGAGCTTTTTTCCAAACTTGTTATTTATGCTGTAAAAATACCACATTATTACATTACCTTATATGCTCATTCAATACCACAATAAATAATTTCCCATGTTAAACTTAAGACCAATCAAATAGAGATTCTAACCATTGAATGAATTTTTTTTCCTTCCACCAAACACCCAACAACTATTAGGCCTTAACCCAGTTTGACATGGTTGAAAGCCAAAGCTTCAAGACTTGTTATTTAGCCTAAGATTTTCCTCGCCAACTTCTTCCAACGTTTGGTCTCTCTCTTCTCCTTTTCACTGGACTAAAATCATGCAATCTACTTCGATCTACCTTTACCGATTTTCTATACCTTTTGCTCAATCGGTGCAAAACAAACACCATCCACCCCTCAAAGAAACTTTATTTCTGTGGAGATCACCACACGTCACCTTTTTTTAAGGGAAGAAACTCGTTTTGGGGTAATAGCATATTTACTACCATTAAGAAAAGGCAACAAGATCAACCCATTAAAGTATCTATAGCCACACACTATCCCTTATGAAGTAGCCTGTGATATAGGTCAAACAACAATTCAATCAAACACGCACTACATTTTCAACCTCCAATGGAGAACAGAGTACTAAACTCACATATGGGAAATAGCAATCAAACCTTACCATAATCAATAATAAAAAGAAAAAAAAAAAAGACATCAGTATTACACGCCATACTAGATCAAGCACACAAAATCTTTAAAAGTATTTCTTGAGACATAATAAACACAACCCAACCAAAAAGTAACGAAAACGCTTTGCCAGGTGTATGGCGTGTAGCATTACCCAAAAGACATAAAGGAGCCAAAACATAAACGTGTTGAGCAATTAAACATCTTAAAAGCCGTTTTGGGAATGCAAGATTGACTTCATTAATGCATCTTCTCGTAAAAAATCATTCACATAAAAACAAAGCACTAAAGAAACTGCCAACTTATCACACCTCAAAAACCTTACCGCAAACAAGACGGTTGCAACCACGGCCTGAACTAGTTGTTGGAGGAGAACACCTTTAACCACAGCACCCTTTGACACCAAATTTTTTTCGTCCTCTTCCTGCTTCGAATGTAACCGATAACTCTCAGCAAACGACCCCAAAACAACGTAAATCCCAGAATAAATCCAGTAAACCGCTAAAGGCACAAAAGTGCCTAACATCTCATCAGAAACACCCAAATCCATTCCACCGCACCAGACGAAGAAAAAAACAATATTTTTCGTCGATTTGATTTAACAATCACCCACCAGACCCAAAATTTGCATCAATTTCAGAGAAGCAAGAAATAACAGGAGCGGCACGAAATAAAGAACCCTAATTAAAAATCGTAAAACTGAACCCCTCACTCCTCTTGCTCCTCCAACCCCAAATGATTGATTGGTTAAGCCGGCAACCCCAATTATACAAACGACCCAATTAAATAATGGGTAGGTACATAACAGAGTTAGGGTTCCGCGCAGAAGGAAGATTCCAAAGAGAGAGAGAGAAACGAGAAAGAAAATGTCGAAAAATGCTTGCAGGGTCGTGACTCTTCACGCTTTGGGAAAGAAAATATCGTGCGATCTTGTGCGTGGGGGTGTAAGAGGTTACAGTGGTTCCCCCGCTCATGTCAAAAAGCGAGTGGAGTTAGTTAGAGGAGACTGTTTTTTAATAGGTTTGGAGTAGGAGATTTGTGTGGGCGCGTTTGCAGAGGATTGGAAACTGGGCTTTATGGGATTATCGAAACGACGCCGAGTTTGACCGGTTAAGGTGGGGAACTTGTTTTGAATGTGTGGCCGTTTGAATTGACAGAGAGTCAGTCAGTTATGCGCGACAAACGACGAAGAACAATCAGAATTCACAACGGATGCTGTTCCGTTCTTATTTTCCGTATAAAATCCTTTAACTAAACAAACATACTACTTCCAAATTAAGAAAATAGTTTATTTTTTAGACAAAAAAATCATTTCTACACATATTATAATTATATAATTTCTATAAATATACATATATTGCACTTTGTGTCTATATTTCTATAGTTATTTTGGTATGCTTAAATTATGATAACTTATATTTTAATCTGTTTATTTAATCTATACGCCAATATCCTTAACGGGTCAACGTATACTTCTTTTTCTCAAAATCTGCAAGATCAATTACAACTCTACTGAATATAAATGCAAAAATCTGAAACATAATATTCAGCAATAAAATAACTATCATACCAAAAATAATTCTCTGTCAATATTTATTGTGGTGCTTCATGGCATAATATTTTCATTTTATAATTAAAAACTATAATTCAAAAATAAATTTACAAATAAAAAGTTGCGAATATAAGAAGAGACAATTTATTTCAGTATATGTTAAAAAATCCTTCACCACTTCGAAAATGTTTTGCTTCAGATTTAGAAGCGTTACTATCAATTGATATTAACCCAGCGTAGAATACTATAAGAGAGAAATTATTATTGCTTTATATATAAGTATGACAAATTTCAAAGATTTTAAAAGTAAAGAAAAAGAAATAGAGAATTTTTTTTTTTTTTACAGGCGTAAGTATGATTGATTGAAAATATGAGTTTTGAGATTATATTTACTAACTTTCAATAATCTAAAAAATTATCTATTAAACTTTTATTTTAAAAAAATAAAAATTCAATATTTATAGTTAATGAATTACTCTTCCACACACTTATCTTTACTCATTTTAATTCTAATTCACAAACACTATTATTATGTAACACTCCAAAAGTTAATCACCCACTATAGTATATAAATTTAAATATACACTATATTTAAAAAAGTAATTATTTTATTTTTTTTCAAAAAAAAATTATACTCCATTCATCAATTATTGCAATGTGACGTACTAAAAAAATGAAATGTTTCATTTTAATCATTCAAAAAAGTTAATATTCAGAGTGACGGTAGATTTAGTTTTAAGTAAAGTCTTATATTTAAAATTTGTTAATAAAAAAATAATATAAAGAGAATATTTCAATAAGATAGTTAAAAAATTAGTCATCTTCATGAAAATATTTTGTAGCAAAACTTTGATAAGATATTTACATACATATATAGGAAAAATAGATGCAAAACAAAACTTTAACTATTTTTAATCAAGTCTTCTAACAACCCTCTTACTTGAATTCATATTTTTGTCTCAACTGCATGAATTGAAAGAGAGATAAATTTTTAATTTTTCAACCGTATGAATAAGTTTTATAATTAATGAAATTTTAATTTAAAAAAAAAAAAAATCTTATGCGGGTTGACTCGCAAGTCTGCGAGTTACCTCTTATGCGGGGCGGGTCAGTGAAATGAGCTCGCACTCCTTGCAAGGGACGGGTCAACCCAACCCACATTTTGCGGGTCAAACGCAGGACGAGCCTATGCGGGGCGGACCAACCCACATTGTCATCCCTACTCAATACAATGAGAAAATTCTCATTCAGAAAGAACACTGAAAGTTCACAAGGAATACTTCACCCTGGGAAAGGATTTACAATGGTTTCTCACACTACCCAATCTTAAAGGTTGCTCTCAAACAGTAGATATAAAATGTATACTCAATACTAAGACACAACTACAAAAGTTTTTTGTACACTTGAGTATTTCATATTTTGTTGTTGTGTTCTTCATCCTCGAGGTCTTTATATACACTTCTAAAATATGAACGTTGTAGTTTTAAGGTTTCTTCAATTCTTCATCTAGTCATTAAACGCTGGATATAGAAACTTCTTCTCTAAATGTTCTTTGTGTTTAAGGCTCTTAAAAACTTTCTTTATGTTCTCTAAATATGAACGTTGGCATTTGAATCTTTATTACTCCAACATCTGCTCAATCTGTCACGTTTTCTTCTTCAATGTGTTAGACGCTAGATATGAAAACTTTTGTTTTGGTGTTATTTGCACTTTTTTGAATCTCCTAAAACATTCCAAAATGTTTCTTTAATTGTGTTAGATGTGAACGTTGAGGCTGAATCAATTATGTCTTTTGAATAGTCTTTTCCTTGTTATGTTCACTATCTTTAACGTGCTAGATGCTCAATAAGAAAATGGTTGCTTCTTTGTGATTTTCACGTCTTTAACATTTATTTGATTGTCAAATACTTTCTTCATTAATATGAACTTTGTTCGTTGATCTTTGACCAACTCTAGACTTAGATATTTCTATTTTACATTGTTCATATGTGCGTCTTTAATGTAATTTCTTAACCTTTTCAAAGTTCTTTGTATGTTGTATTCCTTTGAATGGGTCTTCATTAAGCTTCTTGGTATTCTTTCATTATTGATTAACACAAATCTTGTTTGCCAACTCTATTATTCTTCTATCAAGACACTAAGAAATGAAACTTATGTTTTCAACTTTGTAAGCGTCTTCAAGTCCCTCGATAATTTATGAGAACAAAATAAGTATTAGTGAACAATATAATTTACATATTAACTTATGGGTATCATCATTGAACAATATCTTTGAATATCTGCTTATTACATAAACTTTATATTCACATATTCCACAATTAATTATGTGTTCAAAAACTTTCCAAGTTAATATTGATTTAGAACGTTGAAGCGCAATTAGTTTTAACTTAGATATTATCTCATTAATTATATTTCGTAAAACCTTTGATATAAAAACAATTCAACTTTGTTTTTCAAAAGCTCTTAGAGTGTTATATTATTTACTTGAATCCATTAATCTTATTTAAAAATAATGTTTTATATAATTCAAAAATACCAAATAAGATTTGAAAAACATAAACGCAATGTCATAAAATATTCCAAGAATGTAAAAGATTAAGTATAGTGTTGACCTAATTTGGTAAGTATACTAAGTCAAAAGTAATAATTTGTCTCAAAAGACGGATATTAAACCCACAAAGGACAGTTACATTAAAATCTTAATGTGTAATGTACTTGAGTGGAGAGATAGGGCCCAGGCACGGTCGGTTGATGTAGTGTAGTTGCTGACGTGTCGGTCTTCTTCTCTTTCGGTCGGTCGTTCCTTCTTGGTGTCTCCTTCGGTCGGGCGGGGGAGGGTACCTGCGAAGGCACTCCGACGCTCAAGTAAGTACGGGATTCTAAGTGTGGTCTAGTAAGTG
>Ga0123342_1007191_pt1 | contig 14887 bp, 8 predicted proteins | sample Turbeawhitnodule_FD_89960 | JGI IMG/M metagenome (GOLD analysis project Ga0123342, IMG submission 89960) | Root nodule microbial communities of legume samples collected from Mexico - Turtle bean Mexico white nodule | ecosystem: Host-associated > Plants > Roots > Nodule | place: Mexico: Nepantla...
AGGTAGGATACTAATCATGAGATTCTATAATTATTAAATTAATTGCATATAATTGGGTACAATATCGTCAAATATTGCATACAATAATTGCATATAATTTGATAATTATTATTTCCTTAATAGAATCCTCTAAGAACTTATTCAACTTTCCTCTCTTAATGAATTTGACATAAGGCATAATGGGTTCGGTAGTATATGTTTTCACAATCTCAACATCCACAAAGTTTTGATATTATTGATGATTATTTCTTGCACATCATAAGAAAATAAAGCAACAATATAGATTACACTGCTAAAATGATGTTAGACTTTCACAAGATTAGAAAAAGATATAAGTCATGCAGATAAAATTTCCTAAACTATAAAGCTCATTTAACCTAGACACAACATATAAATTAATTTTGAATTTTACTTGGTATTTCGTGTTTTGCTCACACCTTTTTTTTTATTTTAGACCATACTTAAAAACACCAGATAATCTCCCTTGCATATTCTCTTTGAGCATTATGTATAATGGTCTAATCTAGTTTTATACACATGAATGACCTGATTTCTGACACACACCATTTTGAATATGAGAACTTAGCTTTTTTACTTAAGTTTGTAATCAATGTCTGTCTTTTCAATTGTGTCATACCAAAAATCTCAGTCCCATCACTTATTTCATTTATGAATATAACCTTATTTCCATGATCGCAAATTTTTTTCATCATTGTCACCCACATTATTTTTTCATATCATATTTTGCTTTGTATTAAAACCTGGGAAATTAAATTGATGAAAATGCCTTATGACCGAGTTATGTAAGGTTGTTGTAACCCTTATCCTCTTGTAACACATTTTCCACACTCTATATGTTATTCGACTTTTCAAAAGCAGATGTTGTATGCCCACCTCTTATTCCAGACATAGATGTCATATCATTGAACTTTCCATAACATCCTTTTTCTCTAGATTCACCCTAGTAGCAATCCTGTTCATTCCAAGCCTCTATATGAAATGCTTTTGCATTTGGGATAACTAATGTATCCCATAAACGTGTGTAAAATTTATCCTCCACTTTGCTTAGGCTATTAAATGTTATATGCTGATTTAACAAAGTATACTTCTGATTTAACTCCTGTCCACGCCCACCTATCATTCCCAATTAGGTTAGGACTGACTTTGCTTAAATCTATCATGAATGTCTCCACCTAATTTAATGATGAAGAGTGCATTTTTCAATAGATTCATCAATGAAGAAGTTTATGTCTCCCAACCACCAGACTTTGAAGACCATAAACATCCAGACCATGAGTACAAAATAAAAAAAAAGGCATTGTATGGACTGAAGCAGGCCCCAAGATACTCGTATGAGATGCTTAGAATTTTCTCTTGTCTCATGGCTATGAGAGAGGAAAAATTGATAAGACTCTTTTTATTAAAAAGTATAAATCTGCCATCATCTTAGTTCAAATTTATGTTGATGATATTATCTTTGGGGCTACTAATGATTGTCTATGTGAGGAGTTTGTTACCGCTATGCAAGGATAATATGAAATGTCCATGATGGGGGAGTTATCATTCTTATTAGGATTGTAGGTCAAGCAATTAAAGCATGAAATTTTCCTAAGTCAAGAAAAATATTGTAGGGAGATCCTCAAGAAGTTTGATATGGAAAACTACAAAGAGGCCTCCACACCAATGCCAACAAGCTACTACATGGATGCAGACTTGGCTGGAAAAGCTGTTGATCAAACAAAATTCAGAGGCTTGATTGGATCCTTTCTATATCTCACTGCTAACAGGCCTGATATTATGTTTGTTGTTTGCTTATGTGCAAGATTTCAATCAAATCCAAACAAATCACACTTCATAGCTGCCAAACGAATCTTGAAATATCTCAAAGGCACAACCAATGTTGGTTTATGGTATCCATCTCACTCTTCTATAAATCTGGTTGGATATTTTTTATTCTGATTTTGCAGGATGCAAACTTGATAGAAAAAACACAAGTGGAACATGTCATCTTCTTGGATCAAACCTCATATCTTGGCTCAACAAGAAGCTTTTGTGGCTCTCTCCACTATAGACGTTGTGCACAAATTCTATGGATCAAATAACAAATTTTTTACAATTAAATTTTAATTCTAAAAATATATTTTCCTTATGCGAGCTAGCCCACAGACTACCTCTTACACAAGACGAGTTAGTAAAATGAGCTCGTACTCCTTAAGCGGGGTGTGCCAACCTGATATGCATTTGCGGGCTAAATGCAGTACGGGTCAGCCCGCATTTCCATCTTATTACTAAGCACAACTTTATTATAAATAAATAAATAAAAATTACATAAATTAAAATAAATATTAAAAAACATGCTTAATGACACGATTTAAAAAATTCGAAAAAAAATCACGAGTTATACAAGCATCCATGACATCGTATAAGGCAAAAAAAAAGTTTATGATTTAAACTGAAGAGATGCTTATAAGGAAGATTTCTTTATTTTAAAATTAATTTTGAAAAAACAACTTAATTAATTATGTAATTTTTTTAAAAAAATTATCCATAATTGTGTTACTTACATAAAAAAATAATTGTGTTACTCACATAAAAAAAAACCTACATATTAAAGGAGAAAATATTTCATGAGTAACTTGATGTATAATTTTATTTCTTGATTTATTTAAAATATAATGATTAAAATTTCAAATACATATATCACAATTAATAGATACTATTAATTAATCTTTTAAAATATGTGTCTAATGTTTCAAGTAGAAACAACACAAATAGTTTATGCTTAATCAATAGGCTCGATTCAGTTCAATTTTTTTACATTTTAATTTGTGTAATGTTTTAGGTTATGTATATGTCGTTTTTGGAGAAGTGTTTGGGTTGCAATCGTTGGTGCGATTTGAAAGCACAAAAATAAACACATTTTTAAAGGAGGAACGATTGATCATTCTGAAATCTTTTTTTTTCTCAATTAAAGGTTTGGTCTTTGATTACTTATTATTTTGTTTCTGCTTGTTTTTCTTTTTTCGATTGGTGTCTTAATCCGTTGACCTGTTTGCTTTTGATCCAAAGTCTCCGTTAGATTTTAGTTTGCGTATGATGGTTTGGTGGCGTTGTTTTTTAGGTGTCTTTGTTGATTTTGAGTTAGTAGGTTTTAGTAAGATTATTGAACCTTTCTTTTAAGTAGAGCAGTTGATCTATATACGGGTTGGATCATTCCTTAAATGATTCATATTTATTTATTTACTGATCAGAAAACAGCTATGTATTTTTTTTTTATGAAACTGTACATATGATGGAATACGCAATAAAAGGGTACAAGACAAGGACAAATGTACTTAAGAGTTTTTTTAATTAAAATTAGAATTTATTATGATAGAAAGTCAACTCCAACAAAAAAAAATCCAATTTTGAATTAGAAAACTATAACAAAATTATTTCAAATCCTGCGCATTATATTTTTTTTATATATAGATAATTGACAAAAGAAATTATGACATGGGTCGAGCATGCAATCCAATCCAAGGTAGCAGAATTTCTAAATACATATTTGAAAGCTGGCCAAAGAGGCACCATCTGTAGAGTATGGAAATCCATAAGAATCACACTTTAGATTAATGATTGACAATGATTTGAATCCAGCACAAAGTTATGCATGCATCAACCTCGCTTATTAAAAATAGCACAAGGAGGAGAGTTTTGTCTTAGCAAGTTAATTAAACAAAAAAAAAATATACCATATAAGAAAAGCATCCTTAATTAATTAAATTTCTAAAAATTTTAGCATTTTTTACATAACTACATAAGTTGCTGAGTATTTTCTATCTGTTAGCTTGGTAGCTTCACTGTAAGGTTTTAAACTTCTTTTAGTGAAATGAACATATATTCATCAAAAGAAATTTAATTAGCAGCTAAAACTCATGTACAAAATAAAAACATCTTGATTAATGGGATCTATTTGCATGTTGTTCTGGAGAGTAAAGGAAAATTTCATGTGAACTTCCTTAAAACCATTAATTAATTTTATAAAAATAAATTTCATGTGAACTTCCCAAAAAAAGAAAATAAATAAAGAGAACCCTAGGACAGAAGAGAGATGATGGCTGGGGTCATGAACATTAAAGTCTAAAACTTATGGTACACAAAGTAACATAGTTTGGAACAATCCCACTGTATTATTCTCATGAAGAATAACATTTATTATCATACACATATATGGAAATCCAGATCTATACCACCAACTGTATTCAGAAACTTAAATTGAAGCAAGTCTCCACCTCAAATTTACAAGAAGGCACAAAGTGACAGTGCTCACTGCTCAACAACACAACAAAAAGGAAAATAAGAGTAGCTTTGTTTTTCATCATCGTGTTATACATATCTAGAAACACCAAGCTCGAAAACCACGTACTACACACTATATATATATATAAATCCATATATGTAATCTTTTAGAATCACGTAATTAATTCAAAGCAGAGATAAGAAGAATGAAAAGATAAAGAAAGAAAGAAAGAAATTAAAGGCATATATGTAGAGAGAGAAGAGTGCAAGGTGATGATGATATAGACCAGTATGTAGGTTAATTTGCTTGATCTAGCAAACAATCGGACCGCAACGCTTCAATTCCCGGAGAAGAGAAGAAAGTAGCATGCATGAGAAGCTTGGAAGAAGAAGAGGACCCTTGAATCAGAAGAATAGAGGGTAGTAGTAGCAAGGAAATGGAAGAGGGTAGGGTTTCTTCTTCTTGAGTGAAGCCATCTTCTTCGCCTTCTAACCCTTCTCTCTCTCCTTTTTTCTCTTTCTCGCTGTGGCGATGTTAGAGGCGGAGGATGATGGCTTTGGTGCGGTTGGTGGGAGGTAAGGGATGCGGTGGTGATGATGAAAGCCGGGCTCTAATGATGGGGGCGAGAAGAGGGGAGAGAACATGATGATTGCTAATGGTTGTGTGTGTTTTTGCGTCGAAGGAAGAGAAAAAAAAAATAATTCCCAAAAGTGTTGGGGTTTGCTAACTACATAGCCAAATTAGAGAGAGAAATATAGGCTTATAAACAAAGAATAATCTATCAAGTTATTCAGATCTATTTCTTTCATGTCATGATTAAACATTTTGAACCCTCTCTATGTATAAGTCTATGTTTAATATTATAACATTAGGTTTGCTAGCTACATATTTATTTTTTTAATATTGTTTTGTTGGGTAAATTAAAATGGAGACTAAACCATGTGTTAATCTAAATATGAATCATGGAAAGCTCTATGTACTTAGACGGAGACTGTAGCAAAACATGATTCATGGTGGTGGAGAAATATCCCCAAAAGACTTGTTAAACTAGTTTGAAAGAAATCTCTATTGAAAAATAGGAATAAAAAATAAGGTTAAAATTTGGGAAGATAAATAGTTAGGAGATAAAGTTTTTTAGATAAATATCCTATATTATATTCTAATTATGTAGTCGGTGGTCGTCGAAGCTCTGTAACGTGCATGTGTAACTCGTCTTGTGGCGAGGTGAATGTAGGTGAGTTCGGTGTTGGGTAACCTGTTGGTTTTTTTGGGATTGGTTTTCTCTCTTTAAGGTTGTTCTGCTCCAACCATAAAGGAGAGTTTCTTGTGTGGATGACATTGGAAGTCCACTTCTGGTTTATGTATATGGGTTGGGATACCCGTGAAGTATCCCCTTTAATTTTATTTATTCATTGCTGATAAAAAAAAAAAAAGTAAGGAGGTCACAATTGGGGAGATGTGAGTATGGATAGACAATACATGGGAATGAAGGCTAGAATGAAAGAGAGAGTGGTTGGAAAGAGAGAAAGAACAAATAGTCACATTAACACATGAAGTAACAAATACCACATTAAATAGGCAAAGGGAGGTTCTATGGCGTGGAGAGAGGGTCAATCACAATTATATACACCTAAGTTTGCATATAAGGGGCATTTGCACATAAACTAAACTATTAAAACAATTAGCCTTGTTACAAATCACAAACATAACCAAGGAGGGAAGGAAGGACATCAAGTAATAGCATCTTTGTATACTGATAAAGCCAATGTAGTGCTAAGCTACCACATCATCCTTATGTGGAACTCCTATTCCATTCTATTTTTTGTATAGGAGTTTGTATTTGTGTTGGGTGAGTTTGTCATCGGCTATGTTTTAGGTGCAATTGTAGGTCACAAGGAAGGCTTAATCATGAGCTAGATATTGTAACATAGGTCTTTAAAGAGTTAGGAGTGGTTATCTAGGAGGGTAGAAGGAATTTTCGAGGAGCTTTGAGTTATTGGTGTACCATGCTATATTAGCTTATTTGTATAAGGGTTGAGACATATCTTAAATGCTCCAATTATTTTATTTATTTCTTGCTGATAAAAAAAATTATATTCGGGGAGCTTTGAGTTATTGGTGTACCATGCTATATTAGCTTATTTGTATAAGGGTTGAGACATATCTTAAATGCTCCAATTATTTTATTTATTTCTTGATAAAAAAAATTATGCATATAAGGAACTGTACAATGGATCTATAGGGAAAGACGCATATTTATATAATATTATTTGGAAACTAAATGTGTTTCCCTTGGCACAATACTTTGCTTGGAACCTGTTGACTAATAATGTAGCAAAACATGAAAATCTACAATAAATCACATTTTCTTTACATGCATGTTACAAAAAAAAATGTGGGATATGTGTAATAATTGGGTAGGAGGTAGAATCGCTCAACATTGCTATCTTAAACAACATTTTTTACAATTTCCTATATAGGGAATAGATTCCAATGAAAATATGACTATGAAATGTGTTTGAATATTTGGAAGCAAAGAAATTGTATTATATTTAAGAAAAATAAGGTGAATGCAAAATATATTTTTTGCATAGATCAAATGAACTTTTGGTCATGGATAACTAACAAAGTGGTTAGAGCAAAATTTTCATGTTTGGAATGATGTATAAGTCCATTGCATTGTCTAGAATCTTTGAGATAAATAACCTTTAGAACAACCAATGTGATAAATATAGGTAGAGTAAAGAAATGGCCATACAAGAAAAACTGGAATTACATATAACCTAAATCCGTATGTAACACAATAAATTTGTATGTAAAACATAGTTAATACGGATTACATACGGGCAAAAATCCGTATGTAAAACTGTCGTAGATAATTGTTACATGCGGATTTCGAGATCCGTATGTAATTACATACAGATTAATCCACATGGAGAGTTGAATATGATGAGAGATTAAGGTAAGATGGTCCATTTTGGTACAACAATAAGGGAGGACAATGAATACAAATCATATGCTGATATAAGATCGACATTGAAAATAATAGTGTAGACATGTAAGTGATAAGGTTTTAACTCTCACGAACAAAGCTTGATATAAAGAAGAGGAATTTTAAAAAATGTTTGAAACAAAGACTAATTGGGGAGGGGGTATAGAAATCTAAAGGGGTAAAGTTAAGTACATACGAACTATGTTCATTTTGTATGTATAACCAACATCTCATCAAAAAATACCTATGTGTAGACTAGAACCATCTGAAGAAGACAAAATGTAACAACTTGGGTCTAGAAACATTACATAACGTGCAAATGACATAGAAGGAAAATGCAAAGGAACCAAACTTAGTTAGGATGGGTATAAATAATCTTTTCTCAACAAAGCAAGGAAAGAAAAGTTCTAGTCGGATTACAACAAATATAATAAAGGATATATGCTTAAATGTGGAAGGCTTCAATATATTGACCTGGAATAAAAAAAAATTGCTAGTGATTTTAGAGATAAAGGACACACAATCACTCTCATTCTGGACAAAAATGCGTGTACGATTAGTCTTTTAGCCTTTTGTTGTATTGCATTATGGGAAATTTGTATAAATTTTTTATCAACAAAAAAATGAATAAATGGAGTATTTAAGGAATACTTCAACCCTTATACAAAAAATCTATTGAATGTAGTCCATCAAAAAACATATCTCACTTACATACATCCCCCATATGGACCTACATGATCCAAAATTTCACAATTCCAAAACACAAAATAGATTCAATAAAACTAACATAAGCAGACATAATACCAACCTAAACTATACAAAAAATATGCATCCGTTAAGCCAAAATAAATTAACATCTCTGATGATGAATCACCATGTTTGATATTGATTAGCTCTTTGTTTATTAATTTGTTGCTACACATAGCCTATCTTTTATCTCCCATCTACTTTTAGCTTCTTATCCCTGCCTCCCTCCTTTTTCATGTGCTCTGGAAAAATAGTGAACACGATCTTTCCCAACCTCACAACTAAAAATAAACTAAGTAATAGAAGCTAATAACTAGTACATTAAATTATGAAAGCATAATATTATAATTTATGCCTCTATATCTATAATCCCTACTATCGTAACATAAAAGAAGAGTTCAAGAAATAAATTATTGCAATAGTAGTTGACAAACCAGACTTTGTCAACATTAGAGAAAACAAAACAGAAAAATTATGTTATACAACCATAACCACAACACATATCTGTCTAAAGAAGAATCATACCACTTTGTATAATAAGTCTAGTAATGCACTAGGTGAATCTTTTCATTGATAAGACCTAATTATGTAAGTGTTGTGTTGTCTTTTGCTATTTGGTATAAAGCTAAGGGTCTTACACCATGTTCTATACTTTATGTAAAGTGTTGAGACACTCTAAGTGTTCCACATATATGCCACTTTAAGAATTTTCATCTTGTACATGTGAGTAACAATCAAAACTTGGTTTGGAAAGGTATATGGGCAGCGATAGTGAGATGTATTTGGGATCAAAGAAACAATGTCATTTTCAAGCAAGGTGTGGTTGATATGGAAAAGGTCTTTCAGAAGGCACAACTCAAATCTTGGTTATGGTTGAAACATAGGGAATCCTCTTACAACTATACCTTTGTTGATTGGGTTCTAAGTCCCCTCTTATGCATTAGAAGTTATAGGTAATTTAAAAGGGTAGAGGAAGGTGTTCACAGTTATGAGAAGTCTAGTAGAGGTTAGTGGGTGCAATGGGAAAGCATGGAAAAAGTCTGGGTAGGCGGCCAAAATCCAATGGTTGAGGGTCACTTATGCAGAGGTACTCGGATAATAGGAAGTTCTACTAAGGAAATGAAGAGCTCGGTTTTTTAAGAAGGCCTACATAGTGCTATGAGTCATAGAATCAATTCACGTGTTGTAGTTGGTTGGATAAAAAACCATGGCATGGTTTTGGTTTAATAATGCCAATATATTTGAAAAGGGTCTTTTGAGTTTTTAATATCTATACAGTAGCCAAGGTGGAGTTACTATACAAAGATGTTTGTTTGTTGTTATGTAGGGGTTACCAGGACAATTCTACAGGTGCAGATTTCACGCAGGCTCTCTGAGGCATGGGTTAGTGACAATGTAGGTGCAGATTTGGTGAAAGCTAATGTTGTTACTGGAATAGAAAGGTGTCTTGGGTAGTTAAGTGCCTTATACATGGTCAACTAAAGGCAAGGTGGATGTCTCTTGGATTGTTCTTTGAGTTCCAACAATGGATGCCTTAGTTGTGCCAATTCAGTGTTTTTGTGCCTTTGTTTTTAGCAGCAATGATGAGGTGCTGATAAAAAAAAGAAGCAATGATGAGGTTTTCTCCGGTAGGGATCCAAGAAGCACTTGAAGTACTGTTTGTGGAGTAGTTTTGTCATGACTTATGCAATTTTTTTTGGCCAAGGGGCTTGATGAATCAGGTGCTCAAGCTGCCTTTCACAATGATCAACAAGTACAAAGCAAAAGTTCCACAAAGGAATTGGAGGATGCATATTTTCTTTAATGAAGAAGTGTTATGCAGGGAGCAAAGTGAGTGGAAACCGATCAACATCTGGTCCATTTTTATAATTAGTGGAATGTATAAGGAATCAGGTGCAGTAGTTCAAATTGAAGTGTAATTCTGCAGGGTATAGAAATTTTGATGTTGTCATTCAAAAGGATCCAGAAGTACCAAGCAAATGGACAACCAAGGCGTATTAGGTTGTTGTACAATTATGCAAAAATTGCCATGGCAGAAGTAAGAAGAAATAAGAAAGTGAATGGGGATGTGATTCAAGGTAGTGAAGTGGATCAACCCTGGAAGATTAAATGTAGATGTAACTTAGAAGAAGGTGATCACTTTGGCTATACAAATGTTGTAGACGCTGTAGTTGGTCTTGAAATGTAGCAATGGTAAGGGGGTGCACTGGTGCAGAAAGGTTAAAAGAGGGCGGCTATTTTCATTTTAAAACGACGACTTTCTAGCTGCATTTGATGTACACGTAGTCTTATGTCTAATAGAGAAGAATATGGCTATTTAGCCGCATTCTTAAATGTTGATTTATAATTGCGTCCATGATAAATAGTCGCATTCTTATATGCTTCTGAATGAGAACGCCACCAACACTTAGGTTGTTCATGGTGACGACACCATATACACGACATCCGCGGATGGTAGCATCAAGGTTTGGAGAAGGAACCACAAGGGAAAACAACATGCGTTGGTGAGCACTATTGCGAGGCAAAAGTCGACAGTGAATGCGTTTGCGTTGGACAGTGATGGCGCAGGATTGTTTTTTGAAAGTTGCTACGACACGATATTCTAGTGGGAGTGGGGGTGTAAGGAAAACGACACTGTGAAGATGGAGACCTTAAGGGGTCATAGTGGGGCCATACTATGTTTGATCCACATGGCGGGTTTGCTGGTGAGTGCAGCAGCGGCAGCGACAGCAGAAGTGACAACAACAACACAGTAAACATCGAAACACCAGCGAGGCAATGAAACAGTGAACTTCGAGCAATGGCATAAATGAAACACATAAGAGAAACAAAAAAAATACAAAAACCAATGGTGAAGAAGAAGTAGAGAGGTCGAAACCAGCTTACCAAAGCCAAAGCCACAAAGAAGACAAATGCAGGCTCGAGGAAGACGAGAGGAGACACTAGAGCATAAGAGTTGAAGAGAACGAAAGCGCCAAAGAAGGAAGTATGAAAGCGTAAGTGGCGCGCTTTATCTTTGGGTAAAAAAAATGGTTTAAGAATGCAATTAAGAGATAAAATCGCATTCTTAAACAAAACGCTTTATTTTAAGAAAGCGGCTATGAGGTAAAGCTACATTCTTAAATAAAACGCTTTATTTAAGGATGCAACTATTTGTAATAGCCGCATTCTTAAAACAAAGCACTTTGTTTAAGAATGCGGCTATAACAAATAGCCACATTCTTAAATAAAGTAAATTTAAAAAATGTCATCGTGTTTTGAATGATCGCATCTAATCGTAAAAACACATTAAATAAATGGTCGTTGTTTTTATATTTTGTACTAATGGTGAGTGCTATTGGTCTGAATTAGCATTCTTGAATGTCTAAGAGGTGTATTAAAAAGTCTATTCCTACAGGGGTGAGGGCCTCTTGATATCTATATACATACGGGTTGGGTACTCCAAAGTATCTTTTATTCATTATATTCATTGTTGATAATATATATATATATATATATATTATTTTTTCTGATAAAAAAAGTATTAGATTAGGTATAGCAGAAAAAGAAATACATTAACAATATGAATGATAAACTTTGAAAATTCCTTTAAACAATGAATTTAAGTCTGATTTGATGTTATAAAATCAACTTACAAATTACATGATATTTATGTAGTGTATTTGTATATTCTTTTTTCTTGTTATGTGGTGATAAAATCCTTTTGAAGCCAGTGTCTTTTTCTCTCTCTTAAGACAACAAAGAAGGGTTGAGGCTATAGCTAGCACATCACTTGTTGTACAGTTCATAAGGAGGCAGGGTAAGGTTTGACTATAAGAGAGAAAAAGGAGGTAATGGAGGTCAGCTATGATGCCTTTTGTCTGTGAAAAGTTACGATGGAGGTTGGCACATGGTACTTGAATAGTAAAATAAAAATGACTGTGATGTTGTATCTAGAATCTCATGGAAAAAGGGCGACAAAAGAGATGATAGATTTCTCCACTTCACATGAAATGATGAAAGCCAAACCTGTTAACAACCGGGTTAACATGAAATAATCACCAAGGGTAACCCTAACCTATAATATTCTTATTTTATTTCTTCAACTACTCCATTTAATCAGTGCTCACATATTTTCCTTCTTCATTTAATCATTATGTTCTTAACGTGGCTAACATTATTTTTCGATAAGATGGCAAAACAAATTGTTTTGTACACTGAACTTGTTCACAAATTTGCTTTAATTTAAAGAAAAAAGTGTGTACACAAAATGTAACAAACAAGAAAAAATAAGATGAAAAGCAAGAAATATAAATGTAAAATGAAAATAGTTTTTTTTGTCTAGAAGAATGTGCATTAATACTAGCTATAGTAGTAGTGTTTCGTGTTTGGAAGTAATACATATCTATATTATATGGCTGGGGCTAAAAACATTATATATACTTAAAAATAAATTATGAATTTCTTAAATTTTAGCTATACGTTTTAGTGGCTAGCTAGGTTACTAAAATATTTTTGTTTTGAAGTTCAGACATAAATCAATAATGAAGACTGATCATAAAATAATTCTAAGATTGATGAACTGTGACTATTAGATTTGATATTGATTTGAATTAGTATTAGAATTTGAATAAGATTGGCTATAGTATAAAATTCTTTACGCCATCAACTAAAAGTATATTATTTTTTCAATGAAAATAATTAAATTTTAATAACTATTTTAAAATCATATCATTAATGGATTGATAATGCAAAATGCTTTATGTTAGCAGCTAGTATATCTAAATTAAATTCTAATTATTAAATAAACCTTTTTTTTTGTAACTTTCGATTATGATATAATTATATATTAATTAGATGAGATTAGGTTTGTAAAAGACAGATGAAGCTAATTTAAATAAAATATTACCCTGAATTGGTTCATATTCAAGAAATAAAAGGTGGAATTAAAACAATTAATTTTCGTAAATAAAATTACAAGTTTATTTTTTTTTAACTTGTACAATAAGTAGAAATATACATATTATGCATGGAATAAAAGTCTATTAAAAAAACCATTGTCGTATTATATTTATTATTATATTTATTATAATTATACTTATCATTATAATTATTATATTAATAATTATTAATATTAATAATATGATTAATATTAATAATATTATTCATATTGATAATATTATAAATTATTAATATTATTATAAAATATTAATATTATTATTACTATTAATATTATTAATACTAATAATACTATTAACATTATTAATACTAATAATACTATTAACATAATTAATATAATTAATATTATTAAAATTATAAATATTATTATTCATATTATTAATATTGTTAATATTATTAATATTATAATATTAATATTATGAATATTCATTAACTCTAATCCGTAGGTAATATTCATCAACTTTAATCCGTAGGTAATATCCATCAACTTTATACTAGCGCAGAAATGCTAAACAAGGGTGGCTATTTTACATTTACAATGGTGGCTATAGAGCCGCATTTGATCAGCACTCATTCGTAAATCAAAAAGATATAAATGCGGCTATATAGCCGCATTTGTAAATAATATTTATAAGGGCGGATATTTCTGGTAGCCGCATTTGTATATGTTTTTGAATCAGGTGACAGGGTTTAGGGGTTTAGCATTTATAAATGCGGCTATTACCATAGTCACATTCGTATATGTGATTTACAAATGCGGCTATGGTAATACCGAATTTGTAAATCATGCGCTGCATTTATAAATGTGGCTATGGTAAATAGTCGCACTTGTAAATAATGGTTTTTTAGTACAATCTGTTTAGTGCTAATCCAATATAAATTAAGTTGTTCAATTATATATACCCAGCTAGAAAAATTCAGAGAATCAAATATATATTGATCAAAATGTACATTACAAACACTAATCAAATTACATATAATCCCTACACTATTGATCAACTATCCTAGAGTTATAAAAGTTTATAAAATATGTGGACCAAGAATGTCTCACATATGATATGGCTTTCAAACTCATTGGTATTTCTTCCGTGAATAACTACATTTCAAAATATAGTTGACATAAATTAGTTTTAAGATACGTATATGTTCAAGAATTACAAAAATGATTTAACATATCATGTTACCTCTTTCCAACCAGTTTTAACACCTAGTCTTATAATGATAATCATCCATTGCATAATGCAATAGCCACACTCATAGCTTCCTGGTTGTTTATTACACTATATTTCAATAAAAAGTAAAAGTTAGTATATTGATAAACAATGAAAAGAGAAACAAAAAATTTCAAACCTTTATTCTTATCAAGTTCAAATTATTTGAACTGGATCGACCTTTTAGGATGTTATATCCATGTCATGAACTAGTTAATACAAAAAACCTTGTTAGTAGATGGCTAATTAGTAACATACAAAGTTAAGTTTATAGTGTACTTACGTATCAATGATATTCTTAAAATTTGTGGATATCTTCTTGTGTAGGGAACAAAACCACACAACAGTCTTATCAACCATTGATAAGACAAGTAATTGTCAATGATGTGTATATCATCCATGAAAAGAGTTAGTAAATATTTAAAACATGAAATAATAATAATTGACGACATATAATTATACTTACTCATTAATATAAGGGCATAAATAAATTTCTTTTCCCTGTTTTTCTAGGGTGTTAGTGATGTATGCTTGGGTCTCATATGACCTTGGTCCAACGGGATTAGTATATGCAAGATCTAAGAATCCATACAAATTTTCCTTCTCCTCAGTGAGACAGACTCCATGCAAAAACCTACAAGTTATTAGTTAAAGCATAATCAATAATAATTTAACATAAAGTAAATTGAAATATAGGTAAATATACTTACATCATAA
>Ga0123342_1007192_pt1 | contig 14885 bp, 6 predicted proteins | sample Turbeawhitnodule_FD_89960 | JGI IMG/M metagenome (GOLD analysis project Ga0123342, IMG submission 89960) | Root nodule microbial communities of legume samples collected from Mexico - Turtle bean Mexico white nodule | ecosystem: Host-associated > Plants > Roots > Nodule | place: Mexico: Nepantla...
ATATATATATATATATATATATATATATATATATATATATATATATATATTACTTATAAAAAAGTTACAAATGGAACCTAACAAAAACTTCAAAATACATAAGCACGCTCATCCGTATGTTTATGCTAATATTAAAATTAATAATAAATATACTTCTTTTAAATTATTCTAGTGAAATAATCCCATTATTTCCTTAAATATTGAATAAAAAGAAGAAACAAGTAATAAAATCACGATATATTTTGTATTTATATAAATAAAGTGGGTCTAGATAGTACTTAAGATTGGATAAGGTTGTCGGTGTCGATTGCTCAGTTGTGCTTCCTTGTATTCTAGTTCTTCGATTCTTTTACTCCTTCATACTTCAACACTTCCACTCCTTAGCTTCTTAGCGCTCGATCGGGAGTAACCCTACAAAAAGTTCTCTAACGATCAAGTAAGTACTCTGTATTGAGAGTGTATGATATCAAACTGATAAAAATGTATCTTACTCTTCTATAAAGGCTTATTTATAGTGTTTGGTAATAAGCTATTTGATTAATGGGTCATATCTGACACACATCTTCAATAATCATTGTTAGCTGATTTCTTAGAGTGTCACCCAGATTTGTACGAAGGTATATCTAGAGCATATCTTCAGTAAATCAGTGTTAGTTGATTTTTTGGGGTGTCACCTGGATTTAGCAGGGTGTGACCCAGATTTATAGGATGTTTCCTTACTTGTCGTTTATTGTCAATTTAGTCTTTAATGTGGTTGATCACCCGATTGGTCGGTCAATCGAGGTTGAGTGACGTGGCTCACTCGATCCCGACTGGTACTTCGAGGTATGAAGTGGCATTGACGCATTAAATGTTGAGTCAGAGATAGGACGTGCGTCACTCAATGTGTTGTTCGAGTTTTGCACTTTTTGATCGAAGAGATCTGACGGTCTATCAGACTGTGTCATTTCGAGTTCGCACGTTATGCACCCTTGGATTGAGACGAATCTAACGATGTCAAAGGAGACAACATTTTATTCCTTCGTTTTCAAATATCTATAGATAGGGTTCCATTTCGAACTTTGTTACATTTCCATCTACTTGCTCTGAGTCCAAGCGTTAAAGAACTTTCTGAGTGTCAACCTTCTTTGTTTGAGTGTTTTAGATTGCTCTTCACCTTTGTTCTTCACTTTTGTTCTTCAAGAAGTTAATAATGGCTTCTTCTTCTAAGTCTTCTCGTGTTCCTTCTTGTTCTTTTTCATCCGAACAAACACATTCCAATCCTAGTGAGGCTAGGGATGTGGGTTGTTCTAGCCAAGCGGTTGACCTTGTTAGCCGACAGCCTTGCTATCTTAGTTATGAGTGGGTTGACCCACGCGTGCTTGATATTCCTACCCGTTTTAGGGGTTTTTCCGCTTTAAATGAGTTTCTTTCTAAAGTTTCTATGTTAAAATCGAACTCCCCACCAGATGTGGTTGCAATTGACAATTGTAATCACATCGATCGGATCTGTCACGGTCGGAAAAATGGTCATCGTGACTTTTTCTTCGCGTATACTTGTCTTTTTAATGATTTACACATAACCCTACTCTTTGATGAGTTCACGATGAAGTCTTAGTCTCCTTAACGTTGCTCCTACCTAGTTGTATCCAAATTCATGGGTGGCCCTTCAAGCCTTTAGGTTGATTTATGATACCTTCCGATTGAGGTCGTCCATACAGTCTTTTTTGTTTTCCTATAAATTTCGGTTGGCTCATCCTGTGGGTTGGCTTTCTCTTTCAAGCCGTCTGGGCATCATTCTTTTTGCTTCCTATACCTCGTCATATAAGAATTTCAAAGAGAGAGGTACTTCAAAATCTTTATCGAACCAGACGATAAACCTTAGTTCTATTATTATGAGGGTAAGCCTAAGTTTCCATTCCATTGGACTCAATCGCCTACCCGTTACAAATCGTGGTCGAGGTCATCCATGACCCTCATGACAAAGAAATATTTCATGTACTCGATCAGTTTCCGAATAGGCTCCCTACTCGTAGGATCTTGGTCGTGTTCCAATCACTCCACCGTTGGATGAATTTTGCTGGGATGTGGCTCGTATTTATAGGATGTTTCTTTACCTGTCGTTTATTCTCAATTTGATTTTTAATGTGGTTGATCACTTGATCGATTGGTCAATCGAGAACGAGTGACGTGACTCACTCGACTCCGATCAGTACCTATTAGAAAAGAAAAAAAATTATTATTTGAAGGTAAAATATTTGTTATTCTAATTTTTTTATGTAGCTAAAGTTATAGTTGTTTTGAGAAAGTAGTATTCGATTATTATTTTCTATTATTTTTTAGAGTAAACATGATTCACAATAAATTTATATGTTTCTAAGTCTTTACTACTCATTTTAGGATGTTTCATAAATTCTGTTAATATATTTTTTTATTATTAGACTATTATAATAAAGTTAATATATATTACTTGATTACGTATGCAATTATTTATTGTATTTTAAATAAAATGACGGATTATAAAAGAAAAAGTACTTTTTAAAATGGAAGCAAAATAACATTTAAATTTTGTTTTAAACTAAACGGGTATATTTATTTCCACAGACATTGTAAAAAAATAAATAATTTTGTAATATAATATATAAATAAATAAAATGTCTTTAGAACTAAAATTTAGAACATAAAATATTATTTTAATAATCATAATATTAAGAATACAATATACACAAAAGAATTAAGTTGCAAAAATGGTGGGGAGGGTAATAGTGAGCTAAAAGGGAGACAAGTTTGGATATAGTGTCTCCAATTATCGAGATTTACAAGATTTCGAATTATATTGGGAATGAATTTGAAAAGAATATGAATCTAAAGATAATAATTACGATGCTAACAAGATAAATAGAAAGATAATGACTCTAATATTTGACTAGACTTTATAAAGATGATACCATATTTCATAATTATTTTACATGTCTATCATTTGTACAATTTTATATTTATTATAATAACGTTATATAATATTGTAATAACATTTTCTTTTATTGTCATAACGGATGACCATGATATCTCTATTATTTTTTTTTTAAAGTTATGCAGTTGTATAATCAATCACATGAAATAGGTTTGGAGTATTTTTAACATATTTTATTTTTTTATAAAAAATAATAAAATAGACTGAGATATATTTTTCCATTGGTGTTATAATAAAAATTAGGATTTGACTAGTGTTTTACATATTTACACAATTCTTCCAAGAGGTTCTGAACAAGTTACATATAATTTATAAGATACGAACATGAAAAAAAATTCCCAAAATCCACCCGAACAAAAATAGAATACTCACTTACATTATAATTTTAAAGTTTACCTAAATCTTTTAAGTATTTGAACCATATAAAATGATGCTTAGTGATTTATTTTAATCGGTTGATGTTTAAAATTATGAAATAAAAATTAATTTTAAAGATTAAAAATAATTAGTTGCTATAGTGATTAAATTAAAGACAAACTACAAATATTTTTGGTTTATAAATTAGTTTATATTATTGTTAAATGATTTTTAAATTGATATCTAATTATTAGCTACCAAAATTTTTACTACCAAATATAGAATTTAAATAATTGGTAGTTAAAACTTTGGTAACTAATTAGATATCAATTTAGAAACTATTTAACAGTAACATAAATTTAGATATCAATTTTTGTTTTAGTATCTAAGATGATATTTAATTTAGTAACTATAAGAACTAATTAGTTTTGGTTTTTAAAATTAGTTTTTATTTCATAATTTTTTTTCTTGATATAATTTTATTATAATAACAATTACGATCATTTAATCCTTTTTTTAAATCATGTATACATGAAATGTGAAATCTAGTAATAATTCATTAAAAGAAAATACAGCCACTAAATAAATGTTGGTTTCTCACCAAACCATTTTACCTAACATTTGATATCGATATTCCCACGTGCATAAGACGTTGTTCAGCCACGTGGAGTGTCACTAAGCCTCTTTTTGGATGAGGTAATGTACTATAGCAGCTGAAATGAGAATGGAAAAATAACTGATCATATTTGTTTGTGATGTTTTGCATGGAGAAACGAGGAAAGAAAGAAGAAGGAGTGCACCAGCAACACTAGTACAAAATGCATATATTACAATAAGTTATTAAATTGGTTAAATAAAAATTGATGTAAAACATTATATATAATTTATGACATAAATATTATATTATATCAGTCTATTATAATTATAATTTAATTAATATAATGTATTTAAAATTATATAATTGCATATTAAGTGGTGATATTTTTTGCAATTGTTGTTATAAATATTATATTGGTCAGACTCACAAATGTAATATGTTTAAATTACAAAAAAGAAAAGCACAAATAGCATCAATTGCATGGAAGAATGGATGTTGTGTGTTGTTTTAAAATTTTCAGGTTTTATGTCTTGAAGTTCACTTTCCTCTCCTGCGCTCATTTGTTTTCTCTTCTCCCTTGTTGTATCGCACAGTCACAGTTTTTTGCATTTCTATTTTTTGTTTGGTTATTTGAATCTCTGGTGACGTTGATCGCAGTGGTGGGTGGTGCGAGACATTCGCCGCTTGCACGTGTACAATTTACGGTTGCTGCGTGGAGGGTTAGGTTCTTTGGAGCACTACTGACGTTGGTTGTGGTGGTGGGTGGTGCGAGAGTTTCGCCGTCACTGGTTGGAGTTTGGTCTTCTTCTTGGTGTTCTCTCACACCGCGCTGTGTTATAGTCTTTATTGTCACGTTGTATGTTTTTGCTTGTTGAGTTTGGTTTTTTGGACCGCAGGAGAGCTTGCATTTGTTGTTTTGTCGCCGTTGACTACTCTCTCCATTGTCTAGTTTTTCAAGTTTTGTGTTTGTATTTTTTGACCGTAGAGGTCTTTGGTCTTGGGGTTGGTTTCGACACCGTTGCAAAGATGCTTTGGTGTCTCGAACGAGGTGAATTTACTCCACAATTTTAATTGTTTCCACTGATTTGGATTTGAATTGCTTCGATTTCAGCTAAATGTTTTACATTTTTTTATTCTTATTATTTAATAACTAATGATTTTGATGATTTTACTATAAATATTTGTAATTTAATCTTAAATATGTTAGGTTTTAAGATTATTTTTTTGTTATGTTTTAAAATACTATTTAGATTTACATAAATTTGTTAGGTATTTAAGAAGTTTAGATTGAGAGAGTTTGTATTTGATTTTTTTATAACATTTTTGCTTTATTGAACATATATATTTGAGATGAATATTAGAATTAAAATTCATTTTTTATTAATAAGAGTATATTTTTGTTGATAAATTTTCTTGTGATTTATTATTGTTATTGATCTCTCTCTATATATATTTTTTAAATTATAGATAGGGAAAATAATATAATTTTTAAAAATGTTACATATTACATAATATGTCCTTCAAAAATCAATAAATCAAATAAATATGAGATATTACATCGGTTTTCCGACCACAAATTGATGTAATAGGTACTTCATTGTTTGAAATTGAATGCTTTTTGTGTTCTTTAATTCGATTTATTAAATCTTTTAATTATTATTTAAATTTATTGTAACTTTTTGATGTTTTACATTGGTTATAGAACTGATATAAAATGTGATGAACTTTTATATCGTTGATATCTAACATAGACAATGAGATTGATGTAATAAATCTTTTAAAATAAACATAAAATGTGTTACAAATATATTATTAACTTAAATATGTGAATAACGATGATTGAAAAAAAATAAAAAAGTTATATAAATTATTATTACTGTGAACATAATATTATCTATTAATCAATAATTGGTTATATGACCTTAAATAATCAATTACCATGCATTAATTTTATAATTGTTCAAATTTGATTTCAATGCATTGATTATGCTATCAATTACCATGCACTAATTATGCTATGTATTTTTAGAACGGTTGAAATTTAAAATAAAATTTTCAATTCAGAATCAATTTTACAATATATTAATTTAAATATTCTAAAATCATATTAATTAATATATTAAAATAAATTAAAAAATATTACATTTGTTTCCATCTTCTATATACTATTTTTTATTTTAAATATAAGTTATTCATTACTAAAATAGAGTTTATACACATATTTTTTTTAAAATTATCCAAGAACATATTTATAATCTTTAATACATATAATATAACTTTTTTTATTTAGATCAATTCAATATATTACAAACATTCATGATTTTTCATTTAAATATTTATTTTTTCTTAATCCAAACAATCTTACTATTACTCTTTTTCTCCTCCTTTTCTTTCTTTTTCACTTACATCTCTTCCAAATCTTAAATAAAAACTACATTATCCAAATTTTTTAATCTTAAAATATAAAGTAAGACCTAAAGATAATTATACATCTTTTAGTTGGTGATTGAATACTTTTATATTTCTAACATATTAAATATATTATTTGTATTTAACTTTTTCTTTATAAAGTATTATTAAAAGTAAAAACATTTAGTATGCATATCTGTCATGTGCTAGCGTAAAATAGTTTATATTATTAATCAATACAATTATTAATAATATATTTTTATGATAATTATTATTAAAATCAATAAACTTGTTATACATGGCATTCTGACATCGAATGATTTTTTTAACATAGGTAGCGATTTAATTAAATTCAAATGATTATAACAAAAAAATATGTTGTCTTGTATTATTTTAGACAAATAATCATCTCTAAGCTATTCAAAATTGTTTTGTACACAGGTATATTTCGTAATACATAAAAGTTATTCCAAGTGTAAGTTTAAGATATCATTTCTCATCTCTTTTTCTTTTCTTAATGTAGCAGCTATAGGTAAAATATTTTTAAAATCGTTAAATTAAGAGAAAATGAAAGATGAGAACTAATCTGATCTCTAATATATAAATAATGTAAAGCTTTATATATTATATCCAATAACAAATTGTCATACATGATAAACTTGTTGATTTTTATAAATATGTCAAAAGTAAAAAGATCAAAGATAGTTTTTTATTAGTTGTTGATAGTAAAATATTGTACATTGACAACGTATGTTTTTCTTTTTTGTAATTACAGTATTCGACTTATTGGTAAAATACTAAGATATCATGAAATTAAAATGAAATGAGTAAGGTTATATATGTTCTGTGATGATACGTCTATAATAAGTTTATTAATACTTTATAAAAGGAAAAAACAAGTTATAAGTGTGTCTTTATTAAAGGAATAATTGAAAGTAAATATAGAAACATAAAATGTGGCTTTCCATGTTGGTCTTATTAGGGATAAGAGAGAGATGGAGATTGAAAAAGAAGAAGGCAGAGTTATGATGATATGGTGAATGACGTATGAAGATGCTTTTAGAAGAGGGAATCTATGGAGAAGTCCAATAAAAAAGAAGGAAAAAGGAAGGATATATAAAAGGTTGGGTATACGATGAAATGGTGAAGTGATGGCCACTATCACTTGTACAAGAGTCGGTGATATATATTCTGTCCCACAATAAGCCATCAAAGACCAATGTGGAACCCTATGCAGAAGCTTTCAAATACACCACATGGCCTCTATTTTTCTTTTCTTTTTATCATTATTTCACTACATATTTCTCATTCAAAACTTTTCAAAACCTTTCATATTTAACTATCATGTGCTATCAACCTATTTCAAAAAGGGAGAAACATTGCATCTCCTTATGTCCTCCTCCCATTATGCCATGATTTGTCATTTTTGAAAGTTTTAACACAAAATCCTTATCTCCCACTATAAAAAAAATCATGAAATGAAGATTAATTTTATAGACAAAAAATAATTAATTGCTAAATGAGAGACTATTTTAAAAATTAAAAAAAAGTTTTTAAATTATTTTATATTATTATTAAATAGTTTTTAAATTGGTATCTAATTAGCTACCAAAGTTTTAACCACCAATTATTTAGATTCTAAATTTAATAGCAAAATTTTTGGTTGCTAATTAGATACTCATGTAAAAACTAGTTCACAATAATATAAACTAATTTAATAATCAAAAATATTTTTAATCTGTAAAATGATCTATAATTTAGTCACTATAACAACTAATTATTTTTTATTTTTAAAATTAATTTATATTTAATTATTTTTTGTAGCGTACATTGTTATTCGTTTGTAGAGTGATGGTAAAGTTGATTTAAAACGCGTTGGTATGTCGATCTTATTGACGAAATTGACGCTTGTGCTGAGATTATTCATTGGACCCGTTTCTTAGTATTTTATTATTTGATATAATTAATACAAGAACTATAGTTAAGTAATTATTTCAAAGAGTTCAATCACGGGCCAAAATAGTTTCACAATTTTCTTGTACGTGGTCCTAGTTGTGTACCATCAACATTTAAGAGTTTGTCCACGAGAATTCAATGGCTAGAGATAAAGGGAATGGAATGGGAAGTGGTGAGGGGTTAATATTCTCAACTTCCACTCGATTAGTATTGTTTTGTGACCAAGGAAGATACTATAGATATTTTCTATGTTCAAATGACAAGGCTGATTCTCTTTGCATGTATAAATAATTTCAACCACTTTAATTCCTTAACAACCAACTACTTTTCAAGTTTGAAAAAGTTTTGGGTTCAAATTTTAGTAGTGTAGCATTATTCTTTAAGATAATGTAAAACAATAACTTTTATTTGTATTACGTATCATTATCATCAATATTGTTGAATCAGAGATTTTGTGGTATAGATGTCTAGAGGTTTTATGATCTATACGTCTAGAGACTTTTATAGTCTAGATTGTCTAGCTAGTATAGATACTCTAGTGTATTTGATTTAACAGTCTCTCTAACATATATGTTTAGCATTTGTAGTATAGCGGGTATCATTTTGTTTTGTGTTTTTTTTTAAGTGTGTTTTTTTTAGCGCTTAAGAATCTTTGACTTTCTAAGAGACATGTGTGATTTCTAACGAAGTTGAGTTTTGTACTTTGTTTTTTAGAAAATGAAATTTATCATTTTTCCATATTCTTTTGTGAGTTTCGTATGAAATGTGATGTTTGTGACTTATAGTTTTCTCGTAGGTCTAATTTTTTTTTTTATGTTTCAAGCATGAAATATCATGTTTAATATGGTATTAGAGCAAGTTAAATCCCGCTCTACTATCACTTTTTTTTTCTCTATTTTTTTACTATTTCTTTGTTCTTCTTTGTTTTTTCTTGGTTGCCTTCTTGCATGGAGTCTTCAACAATAGAAACTCATGGAGGACCATCTAGCCACCACATTTTGGAAGAGTCTTTATATTTCTCTAACATTGAAAATTTGTACATAGTAGTGTAAGTTTTATTTAGGCTTGTTTTTTTAGCTAATTTTAGGCTTGTTGTTGGGCCTAGTAGAGTAGTGGGTAAATAGGAAAAAAAGGTGTAAATAGTAAGAATGACATCGGAATCATGAGGACTCCACTTGAGCCTAGGCAAGGAAGATATGAAGGTTCACATGTCATCTCCTCAATGGAGAGGATCTCCCACCAATGAAGAAGGGTCACTTGTCAACCTTTAATTTGAGAAGATTGTTCCAATGATAGGAAGCCATTTGTCACCATGGGAGTGGAGAGTTTTTAGGGTTAAAATATGTACCTTGGCTACCAGTGAGATGTTGGAAGATGAACCTTCTAGTGTATCTAAGGAGAGGACTCAATGGCTAAACACCATAAATGGGGAGATTAATTCATTTCATTTAAATAATGCTTGGACTCTTGTTCATATCCTTAAGGGTTCTAGATTGGTCATTTGTAAGTGGATTTTCAAACTAAAATATGGCACTCCAGGATGTAATTAACAAATATTCAAGGCGAGAATTGTGGCTAGAGGCTTTACATAGAGGGAAGGAATTGATTATAATGATGTGTTTTATCCTATTGTGAAACACAAATTTGTACAAATATTGTTAGCCATGGTTGTTGAGCTTAACCCTGAGCTGGAAGTTAGGCTTGCAATTTTAAATGGAGGCTTAGATAAAACCATCTACATGTAGTAATTGAAAGGATTAGAGGTAGGAGACAAGGAGGATTATGTTTGTAAGTTAAATAGATCCTTGCATATTCTGAAACAGTTCCGAAGGTAATATAACAAATGATTTGATGAGTTCATTGCGAGCATTGGTTTTCAACGTAGCAAGTATGATACTTGCATCTACTTCAAGTTTCTAGAAAAAGGTCGCTTCATAATATTGTTATTGTACATTGATGACATTCTGATAGCAAGCAATAGTAAATCTAAAATGGAGAAAACTAAGGCTGGATTGAACAATGAGTTTGATATGAAGGATCTTAGAGCTACTAAGAAGAATTTTTGGAGATTGAGATTACTAGACGACGTGCTTTGAAGCGTTTGTATTTGTTTCAGGAGACATATCTTAGGAAAATCCTTGATAAGTTTAGGATGAAAAACATAAAACTTGTATCCACACATCTTGCTTCCCACTATAAGTTGAGTGATGAACACTCTCCTAAGATGGTGGAGGAACAATGTTATATGGATGGTCTTCCATTTACAAATATATTGTTATGTACGTTATTGTCTGCACTCCCTCTAACATAGGTTACGTTATGAGTGTGGTTAGCAAGTTCATGTCTAATCTTGGGTGGGCTCATTGGCAAGCTCTTAAGTGGATTCTTCATTATCTAAAGGGTTCACTTGTAAGAGTCTTGGTTGGTGAAGCTATAAGGTCCATCAGAGATAGTCCAATAGAAAGATTTGTTTGTAGAAACGGAGGCCTTAAACAAGAGGGGGATTGAATTGTTTATGAAAGATTTTCGCAAATGTTGAAGGTAGATTGAAAGCCAATGAAGAATCAAAGAAGTATAAATCAGTTCAGTCAATTTCAAAACTGTTTTTAATGTGATTCCAGAAAATCAATCAGCTGTTTTTGTGAAACAATCGGTTGTTTTTTGCGAAATAATCGGTTGTTTTTATCAGCAGTGTTAAAAACAAAGCAAAAACAGATTTAAAAGAGAATAAGGATAGAGAGATCAACATAGAGAGTTTATGCTGGTTCACTCTTTACCAAGAGCTACATCCAATCCTCAGAAACCTCTGATAATTCACTAAGCAATCAAACACCTTAATTATACAACACACACCAAAGAGGTAATCTTGAAGAACACACCACCTTTGGCAAAACTCCAAAGATTTCAGAACACCCTTTGAATCTGCACAACAATAGGGCCAGGTTGTCACCATCTACTGTGACAACAACAAGGCTATATATTTATCTAAGAACCAAGTCTATCATGAAAGAACTAACCACATTGATGTAAAACTACATTTCGTTATAAAGGAGATTGCTTGAGGATTTGTGAAAGTGGTGAAGGTCTCAATAGATCATAATCCTTCTAATCTGATCATGAAAGTGTTTTTTGACAATAATTTATTTCATTACTTGGATTTAATCCAACTAATTGTGATGGGCTTAGTGATAGTGAGTGGTTTATCACTCAAAGGTTTGTGTTGAACTGATAAGTGCCATAATTCATTAATATTTCATAAAAAAAGATAGACACTTGTGGATTTTAGTTGATAAAATAATTATAATTCAACCTTTAATTTAGAAATTTGAACCATTTTACATATTTTTTTTAATTATAACATGAATGTGAATGATTTAAGGATCTTAGGGGAAAATGGAGATAAAATGGCTAAAGGAGAATGGACAAGTTAAAGACAAGATGAAAACACAAAATTGGAACATAGGAACTTGCCTAAGACTCGCTTAAGCAAGTCCACTCCAGTGAAGTTGGGCTTTTTCTCGTCAAACTCGCTTAAGCAAGTAATATATCGCTTAAGTGAAATGTCACTTAGCTTAAGCCCAATTAGGTTAAGTAGAAGGCGTGAGGCATAACCCTAGACATCATTGGAAGAATAGAGAGAGATAGAAAACCCTAGAGACGCAGTCGTCAAGGAGAAACATCCTGGATCTTCTTTTCTTGCTCTCCATGCTTGTAAGGGCCAACATGAGTGGCTAATTCTTCCCTTTGGGATTGAATGTAATTTATTCAAACACTTATGTATTGTGGTGATATTTATTTATAATATTTTGTTACTGATTGATGATTGATGTTGTCATTTTATTATTAAAATTTGAATCGTTATTCATGATTTTGATCCTTAGATTTGATTGGAAAATACTTATAAGCATCCGACCTAAATGACAATGCTTAACATATTTGAATGCTAGAGATATATTTGAAATGTTAATTGTTTAATAACATCTGTTTGCAATGATAAGTAGTTTTTATAAATATGAGAGAAATCAATATTTAAGAGACTATCTTAATAATTTTGTATGTGAGGAATTAATTGATATGAATGATTTTTGTATGTGAGGAATTAATTGATATCAATGTCAATCAAGATGGAATATTATATGATTTTGAAAATACAAACGAATGAGAAGGATGAACCTCAATCCCAATTTTCCCAATTGACTCATCAAATCATTTACTTTGCTTTTATTTATTTCTTACAAATTCATGATACAAACAACCTTTCCAACAAACTTTTACACCTTTTCTTATTATATTTAGTGAGTATTATACTTGAAATTTTAGAATTGTTCCTTGTGGGTTTGATATCCGTCCTTAGGGACAATTTATTACTTCTGACTTGGTACACTTGCCATAAAATAGTCATCATGAACCAAGGTAGAGATTTGTGAAGATTGGTTCAGTAAAAGTCTTGTTCAAAGGTTCCTAGATCGTCTAATATAGTAAATCATCTAATAGTTGTAGAGTGTATGATGATACAAAACTATCTATCTTGATAAGATAATCTATCTTCTTCTTGGATCGTTTGTCTTTAGAGCACCAGAAGTCATCATACTAATTCTTTGTTATCATTTTTTTTTATGTATTTGTGTGATAGAAGATCTAGTGAATTGTGAGCTATTTCATGATAGTGAATGTGAAGCAAAATCAGATGTTGTTACCTCTCTAGATGTCATGGAATTTTTTTGCATAAATCTTTGAAATTGGAGTGATTTTATAATGAGTTATTTTATGAAAGATGTCATTCAAAGAACTAAACTTATATAGTATTTCATTTTTTGAATTTTTAGTTATTGTCATTAACAAGCTTTGCTTCCAATTTTTCATATCATTACTTCTCTTGTTTTTTTTATTGATAAAATATGTGCATATTATTATGTTCTCAACCATGTTTGTTTCTAAAAGTTGGTTTAGTTACTCAAAATTTGGCCTAAAACCCTACTCTTTCCACTCTTTTTTTTACAACCAACTGATACACATTTGCACAAATATCTTACAACTAAGAATGTTATATTTTGATTCATTGACTAATAAAACCAAAAATTAAGCTTCACAAAATGAAGGTTCAAATCACACCAACAAAAATTGTAAAAAAAAAATTGGCCTAATTTTTTTTTTTTTTTTTTTAACTTTTGACGACTAAGTTACACATTTTTTTTCACAAATCTATTTGTAATCAAGAATGATATAATTGAATTCTTTTACACACGTTTTACAACCAATAATTGAGCTTAACAAATATTAATTCTTCCATTATATTTTAAAAAATCATTAAAATATACCCAAGTGATAGAAAATTTGACCTAAAACCTTATCTTTCCACTTTTGACAACCAACTTACATGCATTTCCACAAGTCTATTTTAGTCAAGAATGATTCCATTTGATTCATTGACACAAACACTACAGCGAACATCCAAAGCTTCTCAAAATTTTCTCATCATATCTAAAAAAGTGTGACAAAATACTTAATTGACAAAAATTTAGATACCTATTATTAAACATAACTATTAGGATTCAAAGTGTGAGTTTGTCCCAAATTGATTAAGAATGTGCTTGAAGAGAAATATATAAGAAAGAATACCCACACATTTTCTTAAGGTTTTGGGTTGAAAGTGGTATCTAAACTTTTTTATATGAAATGTTCATAAGTCATTAGTATCGAATCACCTAGACTTTTTTTCACATAAAAAACCTAACAATAACTTTTTCTAAGTTCTATATAGCTAATCAAAATCGATAACTTTTAAATAGTTATAACTATTCAATTAATTGTTAATAAGATCATAAATTTAATATATTTTGGGTTGGGATACCCCTGAACCTCTTAATTAAATTTATTCATTGTTGATAATTTTTTTTTAATATATTTACAAAATCATTATAACAATTAAGTTATGTTTAATTATATACCAATTATTAAATGTTGAACAAGTAAATGATATTTACTTATATTGTTAGTCAATATATATATTGTCAAACTTTAAGAGAAAAAGGAAATAAAATTATATGTAGTGAACTTATATAACCGAACAAACATTCATGAAATTCAAGATAACAAACACTTGATCAAATAAATAAACAAACACATGAAAAATCGAAATATATGTATTGTAATTCAATTTCATTTTAGTTATAAACTATAAGTTTTTCTAATTTGTTTATCATCACTTTTAGGTAGAGACATAAGTTAGGTAATTTCATTAGATCTTGAAAACGTATCCTACGATTCAATAATGGTATTAATAGGAAATACAGACTTTCAAGCAATCACGTGGTGATACTGGTGGGAAAAACACACGCGGAAGCAACACACATAATCACGAATCAACTGCAGAAAATAAACAACATACACTACAAGAAAATCATGAAATAGAAACCAATTTTAGAGACCAAAATAATTAGTTGCAATAGTAACTTAATTAGAGACCATTTTAGAAATTAAAAGAAAATTTGGTTTCTAAATTAGTTTCTATTATTGTTAAATAGTTTCTAAATTGGTATCTAATTAGCAACCAAAGTTTTTGCTACCAAATTTAGAAACTAAATAATTGGTAGTTAAAACCTTGGTTGCTAATTA